>ERZ1034363.1051-NODE-1051-length-16722-cov-7.127726_pt1 | contig 16722 bp, 14 predicted proteins | sample MGYA00520616_ERZ1034363 | MGnify/ENA primary metagenome ERZ1034363 (study PRJEB33736, sample SAMEA104284506) | Azolla filiculoides | biome: Urban; feature: Water surface; material: Ditch water | place: Netherlands | collected 2015-10-28 | depth 0-0.1 m ...
CGCTGCCAGCGAGCCAGTCGAGAACAAAGTTGGCACCAATAAAGCCGGCACCGCCGGTGACAAGAATAGTCATTTCAGAATATCAAAAAGTGAAATAGGCAAGCTACCGCAGTCCACCCCTGATCAATGGACTTACAACAAACACTGCGAACGCAATTCCAAAGCAGGAAACTGCAGCGAGGGCAAAGCGAATGATTGTAATCTTGAGTACATTAGTCAGTCACCAATAATGAATTCTTTAGAATTCATTATTGGTTATCGGAAATACTCTGCTCTAGATATTTCGAACTGCCCACATGAAGGGCAGATGCGTTGGCCTGGGTAACTTTGTGTCACAGCACAAAACCCCTCTTAGCGAACCTCACAGTGGCGCAGACGAACCAAAACGCCGATCGCGATGCTGAAACCACTCGATGGCCTTGGCTAAACGATCAGGAGTGAAATCGGGCCAAAGATCATCGGTGTAGTACAGCTCGGCGTAGGCCGCTTGCCAGAGCATGAAATTGCTGATGCGAGACTCACCACCTGTACGAATCAATAAATCCACCTCTGGGGCATAAGACGTACTCAAGTGCTGCGCCAGAGCTTCTTCGGTCATGTCCTGCAAACTTTGGTCGGGATGGGCTTGCTGCCAGGCCTGAGCAGCTTTCACCATGTCCCAGCGGCCCCCGTAATTGGCGCACACGGTCAGTGTGATCGATTCATTCATCGCAGTCGTGGCTTCGGCGCGTGCAATGAGTTCCTGCAATGGCTCAGAAAATCGGCTCTTGTCACCCACTACCTTCAGACACACTCCGTTGTCGTTCATGCTGTCGACCTCTTTTTGCAAATAGGTCATGAACAAATTCATGAGGCTGGAGACTTCTTCTTCGGGACGCTTCCAATTTTCTGTACTGAAAGCAAAAAGGCTCAGGTGGGGAATACCCAATTCTGCACAGCTTTTGACGATGTCACGCACCCGCTTGGCACCCGCCGCATGCCCTAAGGCTGCAGGCATGTAGCGCTTCTTGGCCCAACGCCGATTGCCATCCATGATGATGGCAATGTGCTGAGGTGATGGGTTCTTAGGCTTGGATGAGGACAATTGGCGTCATTTATTAACAAGAATTGTTCTGAATTTTAGTGGCTTTGCCCGCAAAGGGTTATCTGAGGGCAATAAATACCGTGTCGCCCACCTCGGCAAGGCCTTGTCTGCCAGCGCATGTCCGCCCCATCAACTGTCGGCCACCTCTACTTGATGGTGCTCAAGTTGCACCACAGTTGGTCGGCCAAGAATTTCTAAGAGCACGGCAACCCGTTTGCTGGAGACACTTTGGATCAAGCCTTCGATGCCACCGAGAGCGGTGTGCTTGAGTCGAACAGCTTGGCCAATTTTGAGATTGTTCAATTCCTGAAGTGTGGCTTGGCTGCGATCCTGCTCAAGCTGCCGGATACGCTGCACCAATTCATCAGTCAATAATGCGGGCTCAACGCCAAAACGCACAATGGTGGCAACACCTTTGGTATTGCGCACGACCGAGATGCTTTGCTCGGGTTTACTGGGGCGAAACAGAATGTACCGAGGAAACATGGGCTCAAATAACGCCACGGGGCCTTGTTCAGTTTTTTTGAACTTTTTATAGAGCGGCAAATAAACTTCAAAGGCTTGCTGCTCCAGATTGATCAAAGCAATTTGTTCTTGCCGTGGCTTGGTGTAAGCCAAAAACCAACGGTTGGATGTCGAGATTTCTGTACCCGCGAGATTATCGCAATGCGCAAGAGTCATGATGGTGCGAGACGGCCTGAACAGCTCAATAAACAAGTGACAATTTTAACCCGACGGTTTCTTCGTCATCAAAACATCCCCCCAACAAAAAACCCCGCTCAAGCGGGGTTCTTTTGTGATTCAAAAGGTTTTTCTGACTGAAAACCCAAATTCACCCGAGATTCAAGAAATCACAAATTGGCTGCGCTCTTTGCCATCAATCCATTTAGGCGCTTTGCCACGCCCAGTCCAAGTTTGACCGGTCGCTGGATCACGGTATTTGGCAGCGACTTTGCTGACAGGCTTACCAGCAGCTTTAGCGCCGCGTCCTGGGAAAACATCTTGAGCGGTCAAACCAAATTCGGCCACCAATTCACGCACTTTGGCGACGGCTTCGGAGATTTCGCGTTGACGTGCTGCGGCAATGGCTTGCTCGAGCGCTTCACGTTGTTGAAGTAGGTCTTTGTAGCTTTGGGTCATGACAAATCCTGAATAAAAAATAAAGACAAGTGAATATAACCGATTCAGGTGATATTTCTTCAATCCGAGTAAATATATCAGTGCATCAGGTTTACAAAATTGATTAAAAATCCCGGTTCATAGCCAAGTCAGAATCCATCACAGTCTGACCATTGAGAACACAAGGGCAAGAAATAAAAACCACATTAAGAAGCGTTTGTTGCCAATACCTTGTCAATACGGCGGCCATCTAAGTCGATGATTTCAAACGTCCACTCATCCAAATCGATGCATTGCCCCACAACAGGCAATTGACCCAATACATACAAAATCAAACCCGCCAGCGTGTTGTATCGGCCTTTGTCTTCGGCTGGCAGTTCCTTGATGTCCAATCGTGCCTTGAGTTCATTCACAGGCATCAGCCCGTCCAGGAGCCAACTGCCATCGGCTCTTTGCGTGGCCCAAGCCTCGGTCTGCGTATCGGGTTTGAGTTCTCCCGTGATGGCTTCCAGTAAATCCAGCGGAGTCAAAAGGCCTTGCACCTCGCCATATTCGTCAACCAGAAACAACATGCGACTGGGTTGATCACGCATTTGCTCGAGCAACTCCATGCCCGTCAGGGTTTCCGGAACAAAATGGGCTGTTTGTGCATGGTGCTCGAGGGTATGTGCGTCGTTTGGCGGCAAAGACAACAGTTGCGAAACACTGATCACGCCCTGCACATGACCCAGGTTTTCACGACAAACCGGGTACCAGGAATGGTTACCTTCAACACGCATTTGATTGATGCGCTCCATGGCTTGCTGAGGGTTAAGGCTGGCCTCGATCCATTGAATATCACCACGTGGCGTCATCATCGAGGTCAAGGGCCGGTCGTCCAGGTGAAACACGTTGCGCACCATCTGGTGTTCGTGCTCTTCAATCAGGCCGGCGCTCACGCCTTCGGCCAGGCTGGCGGTGATCTCTTCTTCGGTGACTTCCTGGCTGCCTTTGCTGTCGATGCGCATGAGCTTGAGCATGCCCTGGGTCGACAGGGAAAGCAGTTTGACAAAGGGCCCGGCCACTTTGGCCAGCCACGCCATGGGCCGCGCCACCACACGGGCCACGGCCTCGGGGTAGAGCTGGCCGATGCGTTTGGGCACCAGTTCGCCAAAGATGATGGTGGTGAAGGTGATGATGGTGACCACGATGGCGGTGGCCGTGATGGCCGCGACGGGCTCTGTGAGGCCCAGCTGCACCAATTGCAAAGCCAGGCCACCGCTGAAGGCGGCCTCACCCACGATGCCGTTGAGCACCCCGATGGAGGTGATGCCCACTTGCACGGTGGACAAGAACTGGGTGGGTTCTTCGAGCAGTTTGAGGGCAGCGTGTGCACCTTTGTCGCCCGCCTCTTCCATGGCCGCCAGACGGGCCTTGCGGCTGGAGGCCAGCGCCAGCTCGGACATGGCGAACACCCCGTTGAGGAGGGTGAGGAAAGCAATCAATAAAAAATCCATAACCGCCATTGTGCCAAGCATGGATACCCGCGTGCGCGGGTATGACAAACATCTTGTCACCCCCCGACTTGAAATATCTAGTCACCCCCGACCTGATCGGGGGTCCATGCCACCTGACTTCGTCACCCCCGACTTGATCGGGGGTCCATGACGCTTTTGTTCGTCACCCCCGACCCGATCGGGGGTCTATGGTTTTTAACTGCATGACGAATGATTTGGGACAATTCATCAAAGGGGTACTTATGTCCGTTTATTGGGTGGGTGATGTTCAGGGTTGCGATGCGCCTTTGGGGCGATTGCTGGACGAGATTGATTTCTCTCCAAGCCGGGACGCGTTGTATGTTTTGGGTGACTTGGTGAACCGGGGCCCTGCATCGGCACAGGTGTTGCGGCGCTTGATGGCGATGGGCAGCGCGGTGCAGTGTGTGCTGGGCAATCACGACTTGCATTTGCTGGCCGTGGCCGCCGGGGCTGGGCGGCTCAAGCCGATGGACACGCTGGATGGCATCTTGCACGCGTCAGACCGCCCTGCCCTGCTGGACTGGCTGCGCCACCAGCGCATGGCCATGTGGGACCACGGTGTGTTGATGGTGCATGCAGGGGTTTTGCCGTCGTGGACTGTTGCGCAAACATTGGCTTTGGCGGGCGAGGTGGAGTCGGTCTTGCGCGGGCCGGATCTGAGCGATTTTTTGCACCAGATGTATGGCAATGAGCCCGCGTCTTGGCGCGATGATTTGGCGGGTGTGGACCGTCTGCGCGTGGTGGTGAATGCGCTGACACGGCTGCGTTTTTGCTCGACCGAAGGCGTGATGGAGTTTGCAGCCAAAGAAGGCGCCGATGCGGCGCCTGCGGGCTTCATGCCTTGGTTTGATGTGCCGGGCAGACGAACAGCCGATGTGACGGTGGCATTTGGGCATTGGTCGACCTTGGGGCAACTGCAGCGCGGCGATGTGTGGGCACTGGACACGGGTTGCGTGTGGGGCGGCTGCCTGAGCGCGATGCGGCTGGGTGCCGATGGGCAGACTGAGCTGATTCAGGTGAAGTGCGAGCAGGCGCAGAAACCGGGGTGAATGCACAGACCCTTTCTGTGTGGAAGGCTGCCCCTGCGGCCGAAGGTGTGAAGTGGCTCACCGCACGCCAGTCCAGGCAGTTTTGTGGCACGATCAGTGGGTGAAAATCAATGCCCTGCAAGACCTCAAGAAGGTCCAGAAACAACTCGCCGAGGCCCATGAAAAAGCCAAGGCCGAAGAGGCCGCTCGCCTTGCCGCTGCACGCCAACGGGAAGCCGAAGCCAATTTGTTTGTGCGTGCGGTTGGCGTTGTGCAGCGGCTGCCCTTACACGACCAAGCCAGCATCAGCCCACCCGCGCCAGCGCCCGTGGCCGTGCAGCGCCAAAAAGACGAAGAAGCGGTTTTGCGCGACGCCTTGAGCGATGGTTTTGATGTGAGCACCTTGCTCGACACCGATGACGCCCTGAGTTTTCGGCGTCCTGGCATCGGCATCGACGTGACCCAAAAGCTGCGCAAAGGCGGCTGGTCCATTCAGCGAGAGATCGATCTGCACGGCCTGCGCAGCGACGAAGCCCGCGTGGCACTGGCCGAATTCATCCGCATCGCCCATCGCCAAGGCTTGCGCTGTTTGCGCGTGGTGCACGGCAAAGGGCTGGGTTCACCGGGCAAAACATCGGTGCTCAAACCCAAGGTCCACAGCTGGTTGATCCAAAAAAACCAGGTCATGGCCTTCGTCCAGGCCAAGCCCGCAGAAGGCGGCGCCGGGGCTCTGCTGGTGTTGCTCAAACCAGCCGGTTGAGCTGATTCCGTCTTCTCATTCTCCGTTGTCATACGGTCTTGTCATTCCGTCTTGTCATTCCGTCTTGTCATTCCGTCTTGTCATTCCGTCTTGTCATTCCCGCGCATGCGGGAATCCATAGGATTTTTGTTGAGCCAGTTGCACCGCGACTCCCCTGTTGTCATTCCCGCGAAGGCGGGAATCTATGCCATGAACACCATGGATTCCCGCATGCGCGGGAATGACGGAAAGATGCGCGGGAATGACGGAAAGATGCGCGGGAATGACGGAAAGATGCGCGGGAATGACGGAAAGATGCGCGGGGATGCGAGATGGGAATGACAGGTAACGACACAAGCAGCGGGGACATGATCAAGCGCCGCGGTTGCGCATCCAATCGGCGGTTTTGAAGAAGCTGGCATTCAGGCGTTCGCGCAGCACGGGGTCGACCCAGGTTTCCTGCATGGCTTGGTCCATGCAGGCGAGCCATTGGTCACGTTCGAGCACGCCAATGGAAAACGGCATGTGGCGCATGCGCAGGCGCGGGTGGCCAAAGCGCTCGGTGTAATGCTCCGGCCCGCCGAGCCAGCCGCACAAGAACCAAAACAATTTTTCGCGTGCGTCTTGCAAGGTGTTGCCGTGGGCGGCACGCAGTTCTTTGTAGCCGGGTTCGAGGTCCATCAGGTCGTAAAAACGGTCGACCAAGGCCCGAACCGGGGGCTCGCCACCGATCCACTCGAACGGGGTGTCAAACGGGGGTTTGTCTTCAATTTGCATGGTTTGTATTTTGCAGGAAGCGGTTACTGCGGTTTGGTGTGGGAGCGAGCCCCTGCTCGCGAATTTGTCATGCCCGCGCATGCGGGTATCCGTTCTTTCTTGTCATACCCGCGCACGCGGGTAGCCATGGTGGACGAAGGCATGGACCCCCGATCAAGTCGGGGGTGACAAAGTCAAAAGGCATGGACCCCCGATCAAGTCGGGGGTGACAAAGTCAGAAGGCATGGCCCCCCGATCAGGTCGGGGGTGACAAGAACGGGAATCGGGATGGCAGTAAATGTCATACCCGTGCACGCGGGTAGCCATTCTTTCTTGTCATACCCGCGCACGCGGGTATCCATGTCTCACTCTGCCGCTTGTCGCAAAGTTTGCATGACGGGTTGGCGCAGCACGCCGGACAAGCTGAGGCTGCCTGCCGCCCAAGCCAGCAAGGCCCCCAAAGCGCCGCCAGCCAGAGGTGCCCACAGCGGGGGTTGCCACGCAAACTCGAATGCATAGCGGGCCAATGCCCAGCCTACAGCCAAGGCCATGCTGCTGGCCATGAAGCCAGCCAGCCAGCCCAAGCCCAGCAGTTCGGTGCGTTGCACCTGGGCCAGCAAGGCGCGCCCTGCCCCGAGCGCTCGCATGATGGCGTATTCGCGCTCACGCGCTTGGCGGCTGGCACCCACGGCGGCCAGGAGCACCATGAGGCCCGCGGCCAGCGTGAAGGCGAACAAATATTCGACCGCACGGATCACCTGGTCCATGACGCGCTGCACCTGGGCCAAGGTGCTGCGCATGTCGACGCTGGTGATGTTGGGAAATTGGTTGACCAGCGCGTTGTCAAAACCTGCTGCGCTTTGCGGCGAGCGAAAGGCGGCCATGTAGGTCATGGGCAGGTCGGGCATTTGCGAGACGGGGAACATCATGAAGAAGTTGGCGCGCATGGAGGTCCAGTCCACCTTGCGCAAGCTGGTGATGCGGGCTTCGCGGGTCTGGCCTGCGATGTCGAAACGCAGTTGGTCGCCCAGCTTCAGGCCCAGGGTGTCGGCAATGCCTTGCTCAACGCTCAGGCCATCGGCTTCTTCGGGCACCCAACGGCCTGCGGTCAGGGGGTTGTGGGCGGGCAAGGTGGCCGAGTGCGAGAGGTTGATCTCGCGGTCGATGAGGCGTTTGGCGCGGTCGGCTTCGAAGTCGGTGGGGCCGACCTCGCGGCCGTTGATGGCGACCAATCGGCCCCGGATCATGGGGAACCAGTCGGGTGATTGCACACCGGCTTTGTTCAAGCTGGCCAAAAAGTCGGTGGCTTGCTCGGGCTGCACGTTGATGACGAATCGGTCGGGGGCATTGGCGGGCGTGGCCTGTCGCCAGCTGGCGATCAAGTCGGTGCGCAGCAACACAAGCAAGGCCAAAGCCAACAAGCCCACCGACAAAGCACTCACTTGCACCACCGCAAACACGGGGCGCGCCGCCACTTGGCGCGTGGCCAACCGGAGCCAGCCCGGCGCTTGCTCGCCCGGCACGGTGCGCCGCAGCAGCCACAGAGCGGCGGCAGCCAGGCCGGCAAACACCAGCAAGGCGACTGCAAAACCGCCCACGGTGATCAAGCCCAAAGTCAGGTTGCGGCTGACCATGAGCAGCGTCAGGGCAAAACCCACCAAACCCATGGCCAGCACCAAACCCGAGCGCACTTGCAGGCCGCCCAGGTCGCGCCGGATGACGCGCAAAGGCGGCACTTGCGCCAACTGCAGCACAGGCGGCAAGCCGAAAGCGACCAGCAGGGTCAAGCCCATCGCCATGCCCATCAAGGCGGGTTGCATGGTGGCAGCAGGCAACTGCGCGTCGACCAAGCCCGCCAGCAAAACCACAAAGCCCAGGTGCACGGCATAACCGGCCAACACGCCCAAGACACTGGCCAGCAGACCCGCACCCAAAAACTCCAGGCCATAACTCAAAGTGAGTGTGCGCTGGCTTTGACCGAGAACTCGCAACAAGGCACAGGCATCGAGTTGACGCTCGGCGAAACTGCGGGCCGCCAAGGCCACGGCCACGGCGCACAACAAGGCTGCCAGCAGGGCCACCAGATTCAAGAACTGGGCCGCTCGGTCCAGTGTCTGGCGCATTTCGGGGCGGCCGCTGTCGAGTGATTCAATCTGCACGCCACGCACATGCGATTGCTCGACCTCGGGCTTGGCCCATTGCACAAAGCGCTCGGCAGCTGCGGTGTCGCCAGCCACGGCCATGCGCCAAGTGACGCGGCTGGCCGGCTGCACCAGCCCTGTCGATGGCAGATCGGCTGCATTGATCATGACGCGAGGGGCAAAGGTCATGAAGCCAGCGCCCCGGTCGGGCTCGCGTTCGATGGTGGCTGTGATGCGGAAACTGCGGTCCCCCAAACCCAACATTTGCCCGGCTTGCAGCTTGAGGTTGTCTAACAAGGTCGGGTCGACCCACACCTGCCCCAACGGGGGGATGGACGCGGCGGCGGGTTGGGGCACGACCTGCAATTGGCCACGCAAGGGGTAGCCGGGCTCCACCGCTTTGAGGGCGACCAAGCGACTGGCCCCGCCTTGCTCTGACATGGCACGGGCCATGGTGGGAAAGGTGATGTTGGTGTTGGTTTGCAAACCCATTTGTCGGGCTTGCTGCACAAAGTTGGGCGGGGTGTTTTGGTCACTGACCACCACCGCGTCACCGCCCAGCAGTTGCCGCGCATCGCGCCACAAGCCCGTTTGCATGCGGTCAGCCAAAAAGCCCACCGCCGTGAGCGCCGCCACGGCCAAACTGACCGAAATCATGAGCAAGCGCAGCTCGCCCGCGCGCAGGTCTCGCCACAAATTGCGCCCACCGAGTCGCAGGCCGTGCATCCATCCTTGTTGGTTCATATCGCCACCTTACCGCACAACGCATTCACGGCGCGGCGCAAGGCATTTTGGCGTTGGATTCAGCCTGCGGCGCAGGCCCCTGCCGTTTGATGGGCGTCAGGCGAGTTCGGGTTGCCAAATGAAACGCTCTGCACCGCTGAAGCACAAAAAGCGTTTGTTGGTGGCGCGACCGATGGCACACAGGCCCAGGTGGTTGGCAATGTCCAGGCCCATTTGGGTGATGCCGCTGCGGGAGACGACCACGGGAATGCCCATTTGGGCGGATTTGATGACCATTTCACTGGTCAATCGGCCGGTGGTGTAGAAAACTTTGTCTTGCCCATCGATGTCGTTCATCCACATCCAGCCGGCAATGGTGTCGACGGCGTTGTGACGGCCGACGTCTTCGACGAACATGAGCATTTGATCGCCTTGGAACAGCGCACAGCCATGCACGGAGCCCGAGGATTTGTAGGTGGTTTCTTGCAAACGAATGGCGTTGACCAAGCCGTACAGCTGGCTTTGGGTGATGTGGGCCGAAGGCAGTTCGATCTCGTCGATATGGGCCATCAAGTCGCCAAACACACTGCCTTGTCCGCAGCCGGTGGTGACCACGCGGTCGGCGCTGCGCTCGATGACGACTTGCGCTTCCGTGCGGGTTTTGATGGCAGCCACACCAGGCTCACCCATTTCACCCTCGCCCACGCTCCAGTCCACGGTGATGGATTCGATTTGATCGACCGAGTCGATCAGACGCTGGTTGCGCAAGAAGCCCAGGACCAGCAATTCCGCCTGGCCACCCAATGTCATCAGGGTCACCAGCTCTTTTTTGTCGAGGTAGAGCGTCAGGGCGCGCTCTGCAGGAATTTGGGTTTCGGATTTTTCACCGAATTCATTGCACACCAACACCGAGCGGGTGAGTGGCGCGCGTGCATGGGTGATGCGGGGTTTGGGCATGACCTGCGCGGCGGTGGGTGCATTCAGTACGACAGACATGGCGTGAGCCTAACGACGCATCAGGACAGCCACATCAATTTGCGGACGTGTAGACATGGACAGCCAAACCCCTGGGGAAATGGAACATCAAGAGACCAACACATACTCGTGTGATGGCAGGCTGAGCAAGAATACCGTACCTATTCCGGCCTCGCTCTCAAAGTCCAAAAGCCCACGATGAGACGCCACGATGGACTGACTGAGCCACAGACCCACACCCATGCCTTGTGACTTGGAGGTCTTGAACAAGGCAAACACATCGGCTTGTTGCGAAGGGTCGATGCCGCAACCGTTGTCGGAAATTTTCAAATCCACAAAGCCGGGACGAAGCACACCCGTGACCCCAATGCGCGAAGGCTGACCAGGCTTTTCAACCAAGGCGTCGATCGCGTTGTTCAACAAATTGAGCACCACCTGCTGGAGCTGGGTCACGTCACCCGTCAAGGGCAAGGGGGTTTTCAAATCGACATCCAGTTCAATCTCGCAACGCTCTGCACGGGCGCGCACGATGTCGATCACATCCTGCACCAAAGCCGCCAAATCCATGCGTTCGAACTCGCCCTTGCCTGTGGCAAACATGCTGCGCAAAGTACGGATGATGGCCGCCGCATGGCGGGTGTCGTCACGGATCAGGGCGGCCAATTTGTTGGCTTCGGCCTCGGCCACTGCAGGGTCGCCCTTCTTTCTCAGGTGGGCCTCGATCAACTCGGTCTTGAGCACGATGGTGGTCAGTGGCTGATTGAGCTCATGGGCAATGCTGGCCACCAACGCCCCCATGCCCGCGCTTTTGTTGGACAACGTCAGCTGGCGGATGATTTCTTCGCGTTCACTGAGCAACACCGACAAATCTTCCGAGTGTTGCTGCAACAAGGCCGAGCGTTCTTGTTCTCGCGCCAGGCCCTGCTCTGCCTGAATTTGGGCTTTGTGCATTTGGTCCACAAAAATCTGCATGAAGCCCACACTGAGCATGGTGATGGCCACAAACTGCCCCCCAAACACCACCGCTTGGTCCCAGGACATTTCATACAAATCCACCGCACCCCAGCCGCCCAGCAAAGTTGCGGTCTTGACGCCCAGACTGCCCACCAACAACCACCCTGCTGACTGCACAGCCCGTGAGCCAAAAGGATCGTGCGTGGCGGCAATGCGCCGACCTGACACCACGTATTCCAGGCAATTGAGGGTGTAAAACCCGTAAAAAAGCAGGATCACACCGTCCTCGGTACCGCCCGAAAAATAAAAGCCGTAGGTGGCCAGCAGGTACACCCCATTGAACAGGCCCATGCCCCACAACCAATGGCGGTCGGCAGGTCCATCCAAAGAACGCAGCGCTGCCTGACGCCCCAAATTGCCCAGTGCCATGAACAAGACACCCCAGAAGACCACCGCATCGGTGGGAAAGATGCCCCGGCAACCCAAGACCCAAACCCCCAGCGCGCTGAAAAGGCCCGAGACACTCCACAACGCGACCAGACCACTGCGGTAGCGCGCCATGCCGTACCAGATGGCCGCATGCAGCATCAGGTAAAGAAAGGCGTCCATCCAGAAGATGGTTTGCACGTCGATATTCAAGCGAAATTCCCCCGTCAGTGGTCTGTATGAATCCCCTGTGCAGCAAGGTGTGCAGCACAAGAGGTGGACAGCGCCGGATTATGAGGGCTGCAGGGCCGAGACCCGAACCGCGCAGTATTTGAACTCCGGGATCTTGCCGAACGGATCGAGCGCGGCGTTGGTCAGTTCATTGGCAGCCGCCTCGACATAAGCAAACGGCATGAACACAGCGCCTTGGGGCGTGCCATCGTCGCAACGCACTTGCAACTGCACTTCGCCCCGGCGCGATGCAATGCGAACCTGCTGCCCGGCCTGCAAGCCCAGCCGCACCAGATCGGCGCTGCACATCGAGGCGGTGGCCGCTGGCTCCAGCGCATCAAGCACGGTGGCGCGGCGCGTCATGCTGCCGGTGTGCCAGTGCTCCAACTGCCGCCCGGTGATCAGCACCATCGGGTACTCGGCATCGGTCTGTTCGGCGGCCGGAATCAAGCCCGCAGGCACCAGCCAAACACGGCCGTCTTTGGTCGGAAAGTGGTCATGAAAGACGATGGGCTGGCCCGGATCGTCGGCGCTCACGCAAGGGTAAGTGACTGAGCCTGCGTTCAGCCGCGCCCAGTCGATACCGCCAATGGCCGAGGCCATGGCCTGGCGCATTTCTTCGTACACCGCGGCCACGCCATCGTGCTCGCCAGCATACGGCCAATCGAGGCCCATGCGCTGCGCGATCTGCTGGACGATCCACAAATCAGGCTTGGCATCACCCGGCGGCTGCACAGCTTGGCGGCCCATTTGGACCGTGCGGTCGGTGTTGCTGACGGTGCCTGTTTTCTCGGGCCAGGCGCTGGCGGGCAGCACCACATCGGCCAACCAAGCTGTTTCGGTCAAGAAGATGTCTTGCACCACCAGATGCTGCAGGCTGGCCAGGGCGTGGCGGGCATGGTTCAGGTCGGGGTCGCTCATGGCCGGGTTCTCGCCCATGATGTACATGCCGCGCACCTTGTGCGGGTCGCTCTCTGGCGCAAGCGCCTTGTGCATGATCTCGACCACGGTGTAGCCGGGCTGGTCGTCCAGCTTCGTGTCCCAGAATTTTTCGAACCAGTCGTGTGCCGACTGGTCTGTCACCCGCTGGTAGTTGGGGTACATCATCGGAATCAGACCCGCGTCGCTCGCGCCTTGCACGTTGTTTTGGCCGCGCAGCGGGTGCAGGCCGGTGCCGGGGCGGCCGATCTGACCGGTGATGCTGGCCAGCGCGATCAGGCAGCGCACGTTGTCGGTGCCGTGCACATGCTGGCTCACGCCCATTCCCCACAAAATCATGGCGGCTTTGGCGCTGGCATAGGCCCGCGCCACTTCGCGGATGGTGTCGGCCGGGATGCCGCAAACGGCGCTCATGACCTCGGGCGTGTAGTCCCGCAAATGGGCCTTGAGTTCGACCACGTTGTCGGCGCGTTCCCTCAGGAACTTTTCATCACACAGGTTCTCGGTGACGATGACGTGCAGCATCGCATTGAGCAGCGCCACATCGGTGTCGGCCTTGAACTGCAGGTTGCGCCAGGTGTGGCGACCGATGTCGGTGATTCGCGGGTCGGCCAGCACAATGCGCGTGCCGCGCTGGGCCGCGTTCTTCATCCAGCTGGCGGCCACCGGGTGGTTGGCCGTGGGGTTGGAGCCGATCACGATGATGAGGTCTGAGTGCTCGACATCGCGCACCGGGTTGCTCACTGCGCCCGAGCCCACACCCTCCAAAAGCGCCGCGACGCTGGACGCGTGGCACAGGCGGGTGCAATGGTCCACGTTGTTGCTGCCAAAGCCGGTGCGCACCAGCTTTTGGAAAAGGTAAGCCTCTTCGTTGCTGCCCTTGGCTGAGCCAAAACCAGCGAGCGATTTGGGGCCGTGTTGTTGGCGCAGCGTGTTGAGCGGCTGGGTGGCCAGCGTCAAAGCCTCTTCCCAAGTGACTTCTCGGAACACCTCGCGCCAATCGGTGTGGCCATCGATCAGGCTCAAGTCTTTGGCCACGCCCGGCTTGCGGATCAGCGGCTTGGTGATGCGGTCCGGGCTGTGGATGTAGTCCATGCCGAAGCGGCCCTTGACGCACAGTCGGCCTTCGTTGGCCGGGCCTTCGCGGCCTTTGACGCTGATGATTCGGGCTGGAACGGCCCCAGTCGGGTCCGGGTCGCGCACCTGGTAGGTGACCAGGCACCCCACGCCGCAAAACGGGCACACCGAATCGACTTCGCGGTCCACTTTTTGCGGGCCCATGTGGCTCTTGGGCATGAGCGCGCCCGTGGGGCAGGCCTGCACACATTCGCCGCAACCCACACACGAGCTGCCGCCCATCGGATCGGCCAAATCAAACACCACCTGCGTGTGTGCACCACGAAAGGCCAGGCCAATCACGTCGTTGACCTGCAGATCTCGGCAGGCCCGTTCGCAGCGGTTGCACTGGATACAGGCGTCCAGATTCACGGCCATGGCCGGGTGCGACAGGTCGGCGGGCACGGCATCACGCTTGAGCGCGGCCAGTTGCGGGCGCACCTGCACGCCATGGTGCTCAGCCCACTGGCTCAGCTCGCCGTGTGGAGCTTCGGCGCGGTCATCGAGCCATTTGTGACCCTGCTCGGGCAAGTCAGCCAGCAGCATCTCCAGCACCATCTTTTGGCTTTTGACAGCACGTTCGCTGTCGGTGCGCACCTGCATGCCGGGCGTGGCGCTGCGGCAGCAGCTGGGGGCCAGCGTGCGCTCGCCATGGATTTCAACCACACATGCGCGGCAGTTGCCGTCGGGCGCGAGGCCTTCCTTGTGGCACAGGTGCGGGATGGCGATGCCAAGGTCTTTGGCGATGTTGAAGATGCTTTTGCCAGCGGGCGCTTCAACCGCTTGACCATTGAGGGTGAATTGAACAGTTTTCATGCACCACATCCCTGGTTGTCACGCCCGACTTGATCGGGCATCCCGGTTTTGAATGCATGGATACCCGCGTACGCGGGTATGACAAAACGACGGTCATGCCCGACTTGATGGGTAATGACACAAAGGCTGTCATGCCCGACTTGATGGGCAATGACACAAAGGCTGTCATGCCCGACTTGATCGGGCATCCATGGTGTTGCCGTGCGCTGTAGCTCGGGCTGACATTCGCGAGCAGGGGCTCGCTCCCACAACACACCAAGGTTGCTCATGCGGCCCCCACTTCGTGCGGGAAATACTGCAACACGCAGCGGATCGGGTTGGGCGCGGCCTGGCCCAAACCACAGATGGACGCATCGCCCATGACTTGCGCAAGATCTTGCAAGGTGTCGGCATCCCAGACCTCAGCGCTCATGAGCTGCGCCGCTTTGTCGGTGCCCACACGGCAAGGTGTGCATTGGCCGCAGCTCTCGTGCGCAAAAAAGCGCATCACGTTCAAGGCCGCTTCGCGGGCGCTGTCGCGCTGGCCCAGCACCATCACGGCGGCCGAGCCGATGAAGCAGCCGTGTGGCTGCAGCGTGTCAAAGTCCAGCGGCACATCGGCCAAGCGCGCGGGCAAAATACCGCCGCTGGCCCCACCGGGCAAGTAAGCGTAGAGCGTGTGCCCCTCGGCCATGCCGCCGCAGTATTCGTCCACCAACTCGCGCAAGGTGATGCCGGCAGGCGCGAGCTTGACGCCCGGCTGCTTGACGCGCCCGCTCACGCTGAAACGACGCAGGCCTTGGCGACCATGGCGGCCATGCGATGCAAAGCTGTCCGCGCCCTGCTCCAGCAGTTCTCGAATCCAATACAGCGTCTCGAAGTTGTGCTCCAGCGTGGGGCGACCAAACAGACCGACCTCGGCGATGTAGGGCGGGCGCAGGCGCGGCTCACCGCGCTTGCCTTCGATGCTTTCGATCATGGCGGACTCTTCGCCGCAGATGTAAGCCCCCGCGCCCCGGCGCAATTCGATGCGTGGCAGCGTGCAAGGCGGGTTCGCGTGCAGCTCGGCCAGTGCTTGCGTGAGCAGCACACGCGCTTCGTGGTATTCGTCGCGCAGGTAGATGTAAACCGCCTCACAGCCCACCACGCTGGCCGCGATCAGCACACCTTCCAAAAAGCGGTGCGGATCGGCTTCCAGACAGGTGCGGTCCTTGAAGGTTCCGGGCTCGCCCTCGTCGATGTTCACGGCCATCAGGCGCGGCCCGGGTTGGCTGCGCACAATGCGCCATTTGCGCCCGGCCGGGAAACCCGCACCGCCCAGGCCACGCAAACCCGAGGATTCCAAGACTTGGATCACTGATTCGGCCTCGCGCTCGCCCGAGGTCACTTGCTGCGCCAACTGGTAGCCCCCGGCTTGCACGTACGCGTTCATGCGAATCGCATCAGGCAAGGCGTTGGGGGTCGTCTGGTTTTGCGCCACACGTTCGGCCACGGCTTCAGCCGTTGCATGCGCGACGGCCTGCTGGCCCACCTGCGCGGCTGGGGCCTGCTCGCAGCGGCCCAGACAAGGCACGGGCACGACCTTCACACCCGACCCCTTGTTTTGCAAATCGTTTTGCAATTGGCGCAGCAAGCTGTCGCTGCCAGCCAAGCTGCAGCTCAGGCTGTCGCACACCCGCACGGTGATGCGCGGTGCAGCTTGATCGTCTTTCAGGATCTCAAAGTGGTGGTAGAACGAAGCGACCTCGAACACCTCCACCACCGACAAGCGCATCTCGGTCGCCAGCGCCACGATGTGGCGCTCAAACAGGCCATGGAAATGGTCATTCAGCAGATGCAGGTGCTCGATCAGCAAGTCACGGCGGTGGCCGTTTGTGGGTGGCTCACCGATCAAGGCCCGTACCTCGGCACGGGCTTCGCCCGTGGCCTGTCGGCCTTTGAGCTGCGAACGCGGCTGGCGCAGTTGCTGGCGAACCTGGTCCAGGCCGATGTGGGTGGCGTTCGCCATGCCAGCTCAGTAGGTTTCCAAGTGAAGGCGGCCTTCTTTCTTGAGCGCGCCACCGATGGCTTCCCAGTCCAGACCGGCGTTTTGTGCGATGTCCCGCAGCGCCATGACCACGCCCTCTTCCATGCTTTTGAGGCCACACACATAGAAACAGGTGTTGCCGTCTTTGAGCAG
>ERZ1034363.1052-NODE-1052-length-16718-cov-2.898804_pt1 | contig 16718 bp, 14 predicted proteins | sample MGYA00520616_ERZ1034363 | MGnify/ENA primary metagenome ERZ1034363 (study PRJEB33736, sample SAMEA104284506) | Azolla filiculoides | biome: Urban; feature: Water surface; material: Ditch water | place: Netherlands | collected 2015-10-28 | depth 0-0.1 m ...
GCTTGGACTTGCCGTCAGCTTCGCGCCGGACCGTCGGGTTGGCCCGCAGCTCAAACGTCAGCCGGTCACCGATGGCCAGCTCCGCCTGACACCGGGCGCCAAGGTCAGCAGCAAGCCGGCCAGGATGGCGCACAGCTTGGCCAACATACCGAGTATTCGCACGATAAAAGCTCCGACAACATGGAAGTCAAAGAAACAACACCACGCGGAAGCTGGGGGCCTCCGGCGTGGTGTCGACTCGCAATCAGGATTACTTGGTGTTCTTCTTGATCAGCGCCTTGGCATCGGCCAGCAGCGCCTTGCCGTCAAGGCCCTTCTTGCTGACTTCGGCCACCCATTCGTCGTCGACGTTTTCCGAAGCCTTGATCCAGTTCTGCAGTTCGGCGGCCGGGATCACGCTGATGGTGTTCTTGGCGGCGACGATCTTTTCCTTGCCGGGGATGTCGTCCTCGGCCATGACCTTGCCGAGCCAGGCCGACAGTTCGCGACCGGAGTTCTTGTCGATGACCTTCTGCAGATCGGCCGGCAGCGAGTCGTACTTGGCCTTGTTCATCGGCAGCACGAACAAGGAGGTGTAGAGCGCCGGCTGGGTGCGGTCGGTCTCGGCGGTGAACTTGGTCAGCTCGTCGATCTTGATCGAGGGCGCGACCTGGTACGGAATCACGGCGCCATCGATCACGCCCTTGGACAGCGCGTCAGGTACGGCCGGAACCGGCATGCCGACCGGGGTGGCGCCCAGGCTGGCGAGCAGCTTGGTGGTCAGGCGGGTCGGGGCGCGCAGCTTCAGGCCCTTGATGTCGGCCAGGGTCTTGATCTGCTTCTTGACGGTGAAGATGTTGCCCGGACCGTGGACATGCACGGCCAGTATCTTGGTGTCCTTGAACTCGTCCTTGGCGTGCTTCTCGTAGTACTCCCAAGCGGCGGAGCTGGTCGCTTCGGCATTGGTCATGGTGAAGGGCAGCTCAAACACTTCGACGCGCGGGAAACGGCCCGCGGTGTAGCCCGGCAGGGTCCAGACCACGTCGGCCACGCCATCGCGGGCCTGATCGTAGAGCTGCGCCGGGGTGCCGCCGAGCTGCATCGACGGGAAGATCTGGCACTGCAGACGGTTGGCGGAATCCTTGGCGATGTTGTCGCACCAGCCGCGCAGCATCTTGGTGTGCTGGACCGAGTTGGCGTTGAGGAAATGGTGGACCTTGATCGTGATGGTCTCGGCCTGGGCCTGGGTGGCGAACACGCCGCACATCAGGGCTGCAGCCAGAGCTGTCGTTTTCAGAATACGATTCACAGATATACCCTCGGTATTAAAAGAATGTATCGCTACTGTACCCTTGATCCAGATCAAAGGAGATCAGGGTTTGCCCTTGAATCACCCCTAGGACTTACCCTAAATATGGCAAAATTGATACCTTATCAGCATCATTGCAGATTCAAAAGGTATGGATGCAGCCAATGCACTGGCCACGACCCGATCAGGCCAGTGACACATAGCCTGCGAGTGGTATCGTGAAACGCTAAGCCCCAGAACCTGCCACCATGTCGAACCACCACTATCTCAAGCCGCTGCTGGAACCGCAAAGCCTGGCCATCATCGGTGCCTCCGACAAACCCGATGCGATCGGCCATGTGATCCTGCGCAACGTGATCGCTGGCGGCTACAAGGGCAAGGTCTGGGCGGTCAACCCCAGGCACAGCGAGGTGCTCGGCCAGCCCTGCGTCGCCTCGGTCGAGCAGATCGGCGCACGGGTCGACCTGGCGATCGCGACCACGCCACCGCGAACGATGCCGCTGATCATCGAGCAGTGCGCACAGGCCGGGATCCGGCATCTGGTCATCGTGACCAGCCCGGCGACTGTCGGCCAGTCAGCGCTCGACAAGCGCATTGCCGACGCCGGGCGGCACTGGGGCGTTCGCCTGCTGGGCCCGAAGTCGCTCGGCATCGTGCGGCCCAGGCTGGCGCTCAATGCGACCTTCACCGACACCTCACCGCTGTCGGGTGACCTCGGACTGGTCGCGCAGTCGGGCGCGATGTGCGCCTCGGTGCTCGACTGGGCCACGCTGAACCGGATCGGCGTCTCGTCGGTCGTGTCGCTCGGCAACGCGCTCGACATCGATTTCGGCGAGATCCTGGATTTCATGGTCCATGACGACCGCACGCGCTACATCCTGCTGCATGTCGAGCGGGTGCGCGACGCGCGACGCTTCGTCAGTGCGCTGCGCTCCGCCGCCCGCAGCAAGCCGGTGATCCTGTTCAAGTCCAGCGAGCTCGGCGCCCCAGCGGCCGATGCCACGGCAGACGCCGTGTTCGATGCCGCCGTGCGCCGCGCCGGCGTGGTTCGCGTGCGCGGGATCAATCAGCTGTTCCATGCCGCCAAGGCGCTGGCGACCGGTTTCAAGCCGCGCGGTGGGCGCCTGGCGGTGGTCAGCAACGGCACCGGTCCGGCGGCGATGGCCGTGGACAAGGCGCGCGCGCTCGGCGTGCCTTTCGCGGCGCTGTCGGAGTCGACCAGCGCCACGCTGAAGGCCTTCCTGCCGCGCGACTGGAACGGCGCCAATCCGGTCGATCTCGGCGGAGACGCGACGCCCGAGCGCTACCTGCAGGCGATCGCCGCCCTGCGCGACGACGAGTCGGTCGGCGCGGTGCTGGTCGTGCTGTCGCCGCTGGCCATGGTGCAGCCCGAGCGCGTCGCAGCAGGCATAGTCGAGCTGGCGGGCAGCTCTCGGGTGCCGGTCTGCTGCTGCTTCATGGGTGGCGCACAGGTCAGCGCGGCACGCCAGCGGCTGCAGGCAGCTGGCGTGCCGGTGTTCGGAACGCCCGAGACCGCGGTCGAGCTGTTCAGCGACATCTCGGGCTACTACGACAACCAGAACCTGCTGCTGCAGGCACCGAGCCCGGACCAGGACTACGAGCGCGCCGGCAGCGGCAATGCGCGCGTGCTGGCCGACCAGCTGCTGGCCGAGCAGCGGCGCGTGCCTTCGGCACTGGAGACGCGCGCGCTGCTGCGCAGCTTCGGCATCGAGGTGCCGCCGGTGGCGATCGCGCGCTCGGCCAGCGAGGCGATCTTCATGGCCGAGCAGCTCGGGCTGCCGGTCGACATCCGGCTCGAGGGCCAGGACCTGGCCGCCGACGCGGCGCTGGCGCGCGTCAACCTCAGCAGCCTGGAATCGGTGCGGCTGGCCTACCAGGACATCATCGAGGCCGCACACGCGTCCCAGCCTGGCGGCCATGTCGGCGGCGTCGCGCTCGAGCGCCACCGCGAGCAGCCGCACGCGCGCAAGCTCAGCGTCGGCGTGCTGCGCGATGCGGTGTTCGGGCCGGTGATCGCCTTTGGCGCTGGCGGCGACCCGATGGACATCTTCCAGGACCGCGCGCTGGCACTGCCGCCGCTCAACCGCTTCCTGGCGCAGCGGCTGATCGAGTCGACGCGCGTCGCGCGCACGCTCGACGCCTTCCGCCAGCGGCCACCGGTGGACCGGCAGGCGCTCGAGAACACGCTGCTGGCGGTCTCGAACCTGGCTTGCGAGCTGCCCTGGCTGCGCGAGCTGTCGATCGACCTGCTGGCCGACGAGAACGGGGCGACCGCGGTGGGCGCGCGCATCACGATGGACCCGGCGCTCGGTGCCGGCAAGGCACGCTATGCCCACCTGGCCATCCACCCCTACCCGTCCGAGCTGACACAGGAATGGCCGATGCGCGAGGGCCGCCGGGTCACGGTGCGCGCGGTCCAACCCGAGGACGCGGCGCTGCTGCTGGATTTCTTCCGCCGCATGTCACCCGAGACGCGCTACTACCGCTTCATGGAACGGCTCGAGGAAATGCCGCCGGCCCTGGTCGCGCGCTTCACCCAGGTCGACTACGACCGCGAGATGGCACTGGTCGCACTGACCGACGAAGACGGGGTGACGCAGCAGATCGGCGCGGCGCGCTACACCTTGACCGCCGACGGCGAGTCGGTCGAGTTCGCACTGGTCATCGACGACCGCTGGCAGCGCAGCGGGCTGGGCCGGCGGCTGATGGGCGCGCTGATGGACTGCGCGCGCGACCGGTCGTACCGCTACATGGTCGGCGACGTGCTGGCAGACAACGAGAAGATGCTGCGCCTGATGGCCAGCCTGGGCTTCTCGGTGCTGCCACATCCGGACGGGCCGGACCTGAAGCGCGTGCTCAAGCCGCTGCAGGAATGAGCGGCGCGCCGATGCAGCGGTACCGGATCAGCAGTGCCGGAATTCGGGCTTGCGCTTCTCGACGAAGGCGGCCATGCCCTCCTTCTGGTCGGCGGTCGCGAACAGCGCGTGGAACAGCCGGCGCTCGAACATCACGCCATCGGACAGGCCGCCCTCGAAGGCGCGGTTGACCGCCTCCTTGGCCGCCAGCACGCTCGGCAGCGAGTAGTTGCAGATCGTCAGTGCAGCGCCCAGCGCCTCGTCCTGCAGCTGGTCGAGCGGCACCACGCGCGAGACCAGGCCGGCGCGCTCGGCTTCCTGCGCGTCCATCATGCGCCCGGTCAGCACCATGTCCATCGCCTTGGACTTGCCGACCGCGCGCGGCAGGCGCTGGGTGCCGCCGGCGCCCGGAATCACCGCCAGCTTGATCTCGGGCTGGCCGAACCTGGCGTTGTCGGCCGCGATGATGAAGTCGCACATCATGGCCAGCTCGCAGCCGCCGCCGAGCGCGAAGCCGCTGACGGCCGCGATCACGGGCTTGCGGATCTGGCGGATGATTTCCCAGTTGCGCGTGATGTAGTCGCCCTTGTAGACATCGGCGAAGCTGTAGCTGGCCATGGCGCCGATGTCGGCGCCGGCGGCGAAGGCCTTCTCGCTGCCGGTCACGATCATGCAGCCGATCGCGTCGTCGGCGTCGAAGGCCTTCAGCGCGGCGCCGAGCTCGTCGATCAGCTGGTCGTTGAGCGCATTGAGCTGCTTGGGACGATGGAGCGTGACGATGCCGACGCGGCCCTCGGTACGGACCTGGATGAATTCGGGGGTAGAGGTCATGACAAATGTCCAGAGCTAAAAAAAACCGCCCCACTATAGCCAGACTCGAGGTCCGGCCCTGTGGCGGCGGCAGCTTACAGCGGGCGACTTACGCCCGGCTGATCAGCGGTGGTCGAAGCTCAGCACCAGCTTGAGGGTGTCGGCAGCGGCACGGGCCTGGCAGCTCAGCACATAGCCCTGCGCGACCTCGTCGGCCTCGAGCGTGTAGTTCTTGTCCATGGTGGCACTGCCCTCCATCACCTTGCAGCGGCAGGTGCAGCAGACACCGGCCTTGCAGGAGAACGGCAGGTCCAGGCCGGCATTGAGCGCGGCATCGAGCAGATGCTCGTCGCGGCTGACTGGAATGTCGAACTGCTTGCCATCGACCAGCACGGTCATCTGCACGTCCTTGGCAGCGGCCGACTTGACGACGGCGGAGTCGGTGTCGGCCTGCACCTTGGCCGCCTGCGCCGCCGAGCTCGCGAAGCGCTCGCTGTGGACCCGGCTCTCGGGCACGCCGGCCTCGACCAGCGTCCGCTCGACGACCTCGATCATGGCCTCGGGGCCGCAGATGAAGACCTCGTCCATGCTCTTGACCGGCAGCAGCGCGTCGATGATGGCGCGCACCTTGGCGCCGTCGATGCGGCCCTGCAGCAGGTCGACTTCCTGCGCCTGGCGCGACAGGATGTGGATCATCGTGAAGCGGCCGGCAAAGCGGTCCTTCAGGTCCTGCAGCGCCTCGTTGAACATCACGCTGCTCATGCGGCGGTTGCCGTAGACCAGGGTGAACTTGGACTCGGGCTGTTCCTCGAGCGTGCTGGCGGCGATCGACAGGATCGGCGTGATGCCGGAGCCGGCGGCAAAGCCGACGCGGTGGATCGCGCGTGCCTTCTTGACCGTGAAGCGGCCCTCGGGCGGCAGCACGCTGATGCGGTCACCGGCCTTGAGCGCGCTGGCGGCCCAGTTGGAGAACAGGCCGCCCTCGACCGGGCGGATGCCGACCTCGAGCTCGCCGCTCTTGAGCAGGCGGCTGCGCGGGCTGCTGATCGAGTAGTTGCGGCGAACATCCTGACCGTTGACCGTCGCGCGCAGGGTCAGGAACTGACCGGGCTCGAAATGGAAGTCGGCGCGCGCCTCGGCGGGAATGTCGAAGGTGATGGCCACCGAGCCAGCCGCTTCCGGGCTGACTTGCTTGACCTTGAGCTCTTGAAAACGGGGGGCAGACATGCGGGTGTCTCCGGTAAAACTTAATACGGCTTGAAGTAGTCGAACGGCTCTTGGCAGTCCAGACACTTGTAGAGTGCCTTGCAGGCGGTGGAGCCGAAATGCGAGGACTCCACCGTATGGCTGGAGCCGCAATGCGGACAGGGCACCAGTTCGGGCCGGGCGACCTGACGCACGAAGCGCAGCGGACTCTCGCCGACCAGCGGCTGGCTGGCGCAGCGATGCTGCGGCGGCGCAATGCCGTAGGCGCGCAGCTTGTCGCGCGCCGCGTCGGTCATCCAGTCGGTGGTCCAGGCCGGGGCGAGCTGGGTGATCACCCGGCCCTGCAGCCCGGCGGCCTGCAGGGTGGCGCGCACGTCGTCCTCGATCTGGCCCATGGCCGGGCAGCCGCTGTAGGTCGGCGTGATCACCACCTCCAGGCCGTCGGCACCCAGGCGCACATCGCGCAGGATGCCGAGTTCGCGCAGCGACACGACCGGGATCTCGGGATCGGTCAGCGCCTCGAGGGCGGTCCAGGCCGCCTGCACGGCATCGGTTGGTACGACGGCGTTCATGGGCTTACCAGCTGGCGCTCGGGTGGGAACGGGCCAGGCCCTGCATCTCGGACAGCAGGAAGCCGAGGTGCTCGGAATGCAGGCCGTTCTTGCCCTGGGTCACATAGCCCTCGCCCTTCGGGCGCTGCAGGGTGGCCTCAAGCAGCGCGTCGTCGACCAGCTGGTCCCAGTCGGACTTGAGCGCGGCGACATCGACCCCGACGCCAGCGGCCACGGCGGCGGCTTCCATGCGGCTGCCGCTCCAGAATTCCTGGGTATAGGGCATCAGGTGGTCGAGCGCCGCCTGGACCCGGGCGTGCGAGTCGTCGGTACCGTCGCCCAGGCGCAGCAGCCAGTCGCGCGAGTGGCGCAGGTGGTAGCGCACTTCCTTCAGCGACTTGGCGGCGATCGCGGCCAGCTGCTCGTCCTTGGACTGCTGCAGCTGCTCCCAGACCAGCACCATCAGCGCGCTGTAGAGGAAGTTGCGCACGATCGTGGTGCCGTAGTCGAGGTCGGACTTGGCGTAGCCGACCAGCGCGCTGTGGTGCGGCAGCTCGAGCAGGGTGTAGTTGCGGAAGTCGGGCACATCGCGGAAATAGGCCAGACGGTCCTCGGTGGCGTCGCCGCCAAGCTCGGTCGCGGCCTGCTGGTACAGCAGGCGGGCCTGGCCGATCAGGTCCAGGCTGACGTTGGCCAGCGCGATGTCTTCCTCGAGCGCCGGGCCGTGGCCGCACCATTCGGCGTTGCGCTGGCCCAGCACCACGGCGTTGTCGGCCAGGTGCAGCAGGTAGTTGGCAGTCGCGCTCATTTACATATGCCCCACGGCTTCCGGGATTTCGTAGAAGGTCGGATGGCGGTAGATCTTGTCGGCCGCCGGGTCGAACAGTTCGCCCTTGTCATCCGGGTTGCTGGCGGTGATCTGGGCCGAAGGCAGCACCCAGATGCTGACGCCTTCCTGGCGCCGGGTGTAGACATCGCGCGCCATCTCGAGCGCATGCTGCGCGTCGGACGCGTGCAGGCTGCCGCAGTGCTTGTGCTCAAGACCCTGCTTGCTGCGAACAAAAACTTCCCACAGGGGCCATTCTTTCAATGCGGCGTTCATGCTGCCTCCTTCATTGCACGTTGTTGCTGTTTGCGGGCGTGGGCCAGCGCGGCATCGCGCACCCACTGGCCATCGTTGTGCGCTTTCACGCGGGTCGACAGACGTTCCTTGTTGCAAGGGCCGTTGCCGTTGACGGTCTGCCAGAACTCGTCCCAGTCGATCTGGCCGTAGTCGTAATGGCCGCGTTCCTCGTTCCACTTGAGGTCCGGGTCGGGCAGGGTCACGCCGAGCACCTTGGCCTGCGGCACGGTTGCGTCGACGAACTTCTGGCGCAGGTCGTCGTTGCTGATGCGCTTGATGCCCCAGCGCATGCCCTGCACGCTGTTGGGGCTGTCGGCGTCGGGCGGTCCGAACATGGCCAGGCATTTCCACCAGTAGCGGTTGACGGCGTCCTGCACCATCGCCTTCTGCTCCTCGGTGCCCTGCATCATGACCAGCAGCGCTTCGTAGCCCTGGCGCGTCCAGCATCTGGTCGCGGCTGGTGCCCAGGGTCTCGGCGGCGCTGTACAGATAGAGCCCGTGGCCGCCTTCGTCCTGCACCTTGGCGATCAGGATGGCCTTGCGCTTGAGGCTGGGCGCGCGGCTGATCCAGTTGCCCTCGGGCAGCATGCCGACGATCTCGCTGTGCGCGTGCTGGCTGATCTGGCGCACCAGGGTCTTGCGGTAGGCCTCGGGCATCCAGTCCTGCGGCTCGATGCGGCCGTCGGCGTCGATGCGGGCATCGAAGCGGGCCATCAATTCGGCCGGTTCAGTCGAAGCCACCGGCTTGAGCGGCTTGCCCGGCTGGTCCGATACGCTGAAGGATTGCGTGTACATGGTGTTGACTCCTGGGGAATGAAGCGGTTGCGGAATCGGCCGCTCAGAGCAGCCAGCTCGGGGGTCTCTTGTCGAGGAAAGCGGCGATGCCATCGCGCGCCTCGGCGCTGGCGCGTTGGCGCGCGATGCGCTGGGCGGTTTCCTCGCTGACGGCAGCGTCGATCGGGCGACCGTCGATCGCGGCGATCAGATCCTTGGCGGCCTGCTGCGCCTGCGGCGCACCAGCGATCAGCGGCTCGATCATCAGCGCCAGCGTCGCGTCGAGGTCGTCGCGCTCGCAGACCTCGTTGACCAGGCCGATCTCGTAGGCACGACGGGCGCTGAAGCGCTCGCCGCTCTGGAAGTAGCGCAGCGCCTGGCGCGAGCCAATGGCACGCAGCACATAGGGGCTGATGACCGCGGGGATGATGCCGAACTTGACCTCGGAGGTCGCGAACAGCGCATCGGTGCTGGCCACCGCCATGTCGCAGGCCGCGGCCAGGCCGGTGCCGCCACCGAGCGCGGCGCCCTGGATGCGGGCGATGGTCGGCTTGGACAGGCCGGACAGGACGCGCAGCATGCCGGCAAAGCGGCGCGCATCGGCGCGGTTTTCTTCCTCGCTGAAGGCCGAGGCACGGCGCATCCAGTTCAGGTCGGCACCGGCCGAGAAATGCTTGCCCTTGCCGCCCAGCACCACCACCCGCACCGAGGCGTCGGCGTCGAGTTCGGCGCAGGCCGCGCCCAGGTCGGCGATCAGCTGCTCGTCGAAGGCGTTGAACACCTCGGGCCGGTCCATCCAGATCGTGGCGACGCGGTCGCGGCGCTCGATGCTCAGTGTCTGGTACATGGAATCTTTCCTGCCTGGGCTCAGAGCTGCTTGGGACGCGTATCGAACACGCGCTTGGCCTTGCCGGTCAGCGTGCGCGGCAGCGCATCGGCATCGAGCACGCTGACCTTGGTCGAGATGCCGACGATGGTCTTGATGTGATGCTGCAACTCCTTGGCGATCTGCTGGACCTCGCTCGCGCCGAGCTTGCCCGACAGCGAACGCTGCAGTTCGCAACGGATCTCGACCGCGTCGAGGTGGCCATCGCGCTCCAGGTGGATCTGGTAGTTGCCCGACAGGCGCTGGTCGCGCAGGATCTGCTCCTCGACCTGGGTCGGGAAGACGTTGACGCCGCGCACGATCAGCATGTCGTCCGAACGACCGGTGATCTTGCCGATGCGGCGGAAAGCGCGCGAGGTCGGCTCCAGCAGACGGGTCAGGTCGCGCGTGCGGTAGCGGATGACCGGGAAGGCTTCCTTGGTCAGCGAGGTGAAGACCAGCTCGCCCTCCTCGCCGTCGGGCAGCACCTCGCCGGTCTCGGGGTCGATGATCTCGGGATAGAAATGGTCTTCCCAGATCACCGGACCGTCCTTGGTCTCGATGCATTCGCAGGCCACGCCCGGGCCCATGACCTCGGTCAGGCCGTAGATGTCGATCGCATCGATGCCGAACTTGCGCTCGATCTCGGCGCGCATGCCCTCGCCCCAGGGCTCGGCGCCGAAGACGCCGACCTTGAGCGAGATGTCCTCGGGCGCGATGCCCTGGCGCTCGAATTCCTCGGCGATCACCAGCGAGTAGGACGGCGTGACCATGATGCCGTCGGGCTTGAAGTCCATGATCTGCTGGACCTGCTTCTCGGTCTGGCCGCCCGACATCGGCACCACGGTGCAACCCAGGCGCTCGATGCCGTAGTGCGCGCCGAGGCCGCCGGTGAACATGCCGTAACCGTAGGAGTTCTGCACCATGTCACCGGCGCGCAGGCCGGCGGCGCGCAGCGAACGCGCCATCAGGTCGGCCCAGTTCGAGAGGTCCTGCTGGGTATAGCCGACCACGACCGACTTGCCGGTGGTGCCGCTCGAGGCATGCAGGCGGGCGACCTGATGGCGCGGCACCGCGAACAGGCCGAAGGGGTAATGGTCGCGCAGGTCCAGCTTCGTCATGAAGGGGAACTTGGACAGGTCGGACAGCGTCTTGAGGTCGTCCGGGTGCACGCCCTTGGCCAGGCATTTCTCGCGGTAGGGCACCACGTTGTCGTAGGTGTGGCGCAGCGACCACTTGAGGCGCTCGAGCTGCAGCGCGGAAATCTCGTCGCGGCTGGCGGTTTCGATCGCATCGAGTTCGCCGGGCAGGGGTTTCTTGGCGGTCATGGGTTTCCTCTGTCGATTCTTGTGATGGGGGTTGCGGGACGGTGCTTACTGCGCGTCGGCCAGGCTGGCCGTCACCTCGCCCTTGATGCGGGCGCTCTTGCCGCGGAACAGCGCGACGGTCTTGCCGCCGACGACGCTGACCGTGACGTCATAGACACCGGTGCGGCCCGCGGCCGAGCGCTCGACGGCCTGCGCCTCGAGCAGATCGCCCTCGCGCCCCGGCGCCAGGAAGTCGATGTGGCAGGCCGACGCCACGGTGTTGAGGTTGTAGCTGTTGCAGGCGTAGGCGAAGGCGGTGTCGGCCAGCGTGAAGATCATGCCGCCATGGCAGATATGGTGGCCGTTGGCCATGTCGGGACGCACGCGCATGCGCAGCGTGGCACGACCGGGCGTGACCTCGACCCGCTCCATGCCGAGCGCCTTGGCTACGGCATCGCGCGACCACATCGCAGCGGCCGCGGCATCGGCCAGCGCCTGCGGATCGCTGACGGGGGTATTGGCTTCAAGCATGGATCGGGCTCCCGGCATGGACGGCTTGCTGGATCAGCGGGGAGACGCGGTAGCGGTCCTCGCCGTAGGACTGGTTCAGATGGACCAGCACGGTGCGGATGCGCTCGACGCCGACCGAATCGGCCCAGGCCAGCGGACCGCGCGGGTAGTTGACGCCCAGACGCATCGCGGCGTCGGCGCTGGCGGCGTCGCAGACGCCCTGGTTGACCGCATCGGCGGCCTCGTTGGCCAGCATCGCGACCGTGCGCATGACGGCCAGGCCCGGCACATCGGCCAGCAGGGCAACCGCATAGCCGGCCGCCTGCAGCAGGCCGATGGCAGCCTGCTGCGCGTCCAGGTTCGACTGGCGGGCCAGGGCCAGCGCCAGACGGCTGGCCTGGCCGTAGTCGAGCGCCAGATCGACCAGCGCCAGGTTGGCGATGCCGCTGTCGCGGGCGCGCTGGGTCGCGCTGCGACCGTCGGTCTGGAACAGCACCACGCTGCCGGTCTCGGCAATGCGGCCGTCGGTTGAAGCGGCGCGGGCAAACGTCACCCCGGCGGCCTGCAAGCGCGCGGCCAGCGCCAGCGCGGCCGGGCTGTCGCCGCAGACCAGGATGTCCGCTGGCGCGCCAACGGGGGCGGCGGTCTGCGGCTGGGCACGCTCGGCGCCGGCGCGGTAGTCGTAGAAGCCGCGCCCGCTCTTGCGACCGATGAAGCCGGCATCGACCAGCTCCTGCTGGATCAGCGAGGGCTGGAAACGCGGGTCCTGGTAGAAGGCGTTCCAGACCGATTTCGTGACCGCGAAGTTGACGTCATGGCCGATCATGTCCATCAGCTCGAACGGCCCCATGCGGAAACCGCCGGCCTCGCGCATCACGGCGTCGATCGTCGCGCAATCGGCAGCGCCCTCCTGCAGCAGGCGCAAGCCCTCGGCATAGTAGGGACGCGCGACACGGTTGACGATGAAGCCGGGCGTCGACCGGGCGTGGACCGGGGTCTTGCCCCAGGACAGCGCGGTAGCGAACAGGGTATCGGCCCGCTGGCGCTCGCTCGCCAGGCCCGAGACGATCTCGACCAGCGCCATCAGCGGCGCCGGGTTGAAGAAATGCAGGCCGACCAGGCGCTCCGGACGCTGCAGACCGGCGGCGATCGCGGTGACCGAGATCGACGAGGTATTGGTCGCGAAGATGCAGTCGGCGCCGCAGATCGCCTCGAGCTCGCGAAACAGCGCGCGCTTGACCTCGAGGTGCTCGACGATGGCCTCGATCACCAGCCCGGCATCGGCCAGCTCGGCGCTCGACGCCGCGGCCGACAGACGATCGCCAGCGGCCTGCGCCGCCTCGGGGCTCAGCCGGCCCTTGTCGGCCAGCCTGGCCAGCTGGGCACGGATGCCGGCAACGGCCTGTTCGGCCGCACCGGGACGGTTGTCGAGCAGCCGGACCGGATGACCGGCCTGGGCCGCGACCTGCGCGATGCCGGCGCCCATGGCGCCGGCGCCGATGACGGCCACCGGGGTGGAAAGGGGCAATGCCTGGCTGCTCATCTTCAGGCTCCCGTGAAGCGCGGCGCGCGCTTGTCGAGGAAGGCGCTCACGCCCTCGACATAGTCGGCGCTGCGACCAAGCTCGCGCATGAAACCGCCCTCCATCGCGAGCTGCTGCTCCAGCGTGTGGGTCGGCGCGGCCTGCATCAGCTGGCGCGTGCGCACCAGGGCCCTGGTCGGCATGGCGGCCAGCCGGGCGGCCAGCGCATCGACTTCCGAGCCCAAGACCGCGTCGTCATGGACGGCCCAGATCAGGCCCCAGGCAGCGGCCTGCTCGGCCGGCAGCTTGTCGGCCAGCCGCGCCAGCCCCATGGCGCGCGCCATGCCGACGCGCTGCGGCAGCAGCCAGGTGCTGCCGGTATCCGGGATCAGGCCGATCTTGCTGAAGGCCTGCAGGAAGGAGGCCGACTTCGCTGCCAGCACCAGGTCACAGGCCAGCGCCAGGCTGGCACCGGCACCGGCGGCGATGCCGTTGACGGCAGCGATGGTCGGCACGCGCAGGTTCTTCAGCCGCATGACCAGCGGCTGGTAATGGCGCTCGACCAGATCGCCCAGATCGGGCGGAGTCTGGCCGGGCGTGAAGCGCACCTCGGCATCGGCCAGGTCCTGGCCGGCGCAGAAGCCGCGACCGGCGCCGGTCAGCACCAGCACGCGCACCGCCGGATGGGCCTGGATGCTGTCGAGCGCATCGCGCAGCTCGGCATGCATCGCCGCCGTGAAGCTGTTCATCTTGTCGGGACGGTTCAGCGTCAGGCGCGCCACGCCGTCGGTGACTTCGAACAGGATCTGCTGGTAGCTCATCTGTTGCGCCTCAGACGTGGTAGCGACGCTGCACGACGCGGAAGCGGTTGGCCACGAAGGCCGAATCCGCGTAGGACGCATTGGCTGCCGGGTTGCCGCCGGTGCCGTGGTAGTCCGAGAAGGCCGAGGACTGGTTGACGAACACGCCACCGGTCAGGTTGATCGACAGCGCGACCTTGCCGCGCCAGCTGGCCTCGGTCATGGCATCGATCACCTCCTGGCGGCTGGAATACAGGCCGACGGTCAGCGCGCCGTGGGTGCTGACGATGCGCTCGGACAGCGCGATCGCCGCGGCCGTGTCGGCGACCTTGACGATGAAGCTGATCGGGCCGAAGCGCTCTTCCATGTAGGCGGCCTCGTCGGCGGCGTCGACCGCCAGCAGCACCGGGGTGCGCACGTCGGCGCCCGGAAACTCGGGGTTGTCGAGCTTCCTGGAAGCCAGCACCACGCGGCCCAGGCTGGCGCCATTGGCCTGCTCGACCCGCTCGGTGGTGGCGGTGGACTGCATCGCGCCCAGCACGGCGCAGGCGACCTCGGGCTTGCCCAGCAGGCGCTCGACCGCCTTCGCGAGGTCGGCGCAGACCTCGTCATAGCTCTTGTGGCCTTGGTCGGTCTCGATGCCGCCGGCCGGCACGATGATGGCCTGGCTGGTGGTGCACATCTGGCCCGAGTAGAGCGAGAGCGTGAAGGCCAGGTTGCCCAGCATCGCCTGGTAGGCATCGGTCGAGTCGATCACGATGTTGTTGACGCCGGCGAGCTCGGCATAGACCTGGGCCTGCTTGCAGTGGTCGATCAGCCACTGGCCGAACACATTGCTGCCGGTGAAGTCGACCGACTTGACCGCCGGGTGGGTCGCCAACGCCTGCGTCACGCTGCGCTGCTCGGCCACGCACAGGGTCACCAGGTTCGGGTCGATGCCGTTCTCGGCCAGCACGGCGCGCAGCGTGCGCACGGTGATCGCGGCCGGCAGGATCGCGTTGCTGTGCGGCTTGACGATGACGGCATTGCCGGTCGCCAGCGCGGCGAACAGGCCCGGATAGGTGTTCCAGGTCGGGAAGGTGCCGCAGCCGACCACCAGGCCGACGCCACGGCCGACCAGCTCGAACTGCTTCTTCATGACCAGCGCCGGGTTCTTGCCCTGCGGCTTTTCCCAGACCGTCTCGGCCGGCACGAAGCTCTGCTCGCGCCAGGCATAGGCCACGGCCTCGAGGCCGCGGTCCTGGGCATGGGCGGCGCCAGCCTGGAAAGCCATCATCCAGCCCTGGCCGGTGGTCATCATGACCGCGTGGCCGATCTCGAAGCTCTGGCGGTTCAGGCGCTCGAGCATTTCCAGGCAGATGCCGGTGCGCCCGGCCGCGCCCACGGCCTGCCAGCCCTTCATGGCGACCAGGCCGGCGGCGATCAACGCCTCGTGGTCGCACAGGGGATAGCGCACCTCGAGCGCGACACCGTAGGGCGAGGCTTCCTGGCCGCCCCAGCCGGTTTGAGCAGGCTGGTCGAGCTCGAAGTTCCGGCCCAGATGCGACTCGAAAGCCTGCTTGCCGTCAGCGGCAGCGGTTTCGCCATAGACCTTGGGGCTCGGCATTTCGCTGTAGGGCGACCAGTAGCCACGGGTGGCGATGGCATGGAGTGCGCCATCGAGCGTGGCACGGTGCTTGTCGAACAGGAGATGAGACATCGATCGTTTCCAGAAAAAACAGGCGTGAGGAATTCGGGACGACGACACGGGTCCGGGACCGCCGTCAAAACATTACAAAATTTCAACTTCAATACATAAAAATGTATCACATCGAGTCAAAAAAAAGATCCGGGTTTTCCCGAGATCCTTTCTCCCGACGCTCAGGAAGCCGCCAGCGCCCACCCGAGCAGGCCGTCCGGACGGCTGGCGACCCTGGATGTCATCACATGCCCAGGTAGGCGGCCCTGACCCGCTCGTTGCGAATCAGGTCCTGCCCGCTGCCGGTCAGCGTGATCTCGCCGGTCTCGAGCACATAGCCGCGGTCGGCAATCGCCAGCGCCGCGAAGGCGTTCTGCTCGGCCAGGATGATCGTCATGCCCTGGCGCTTGAGCGCCTTGACGACGTTGAACACCTCCTCGACCAGCAAGGGGGCCAGGCCCATCGAGGGCTCGTCGAGCAGCAGCAGCTTGGGCCGGCCCATCAGCGCGCGACCGATCGCCAGCATCTGCTGCTGACCGCCCGACAGGGTGCCGGCCGGCAGCTTGCGCTTCTCCTTCAGGATCGGGAACATCGAAAAGACCTTCTCCAGATCCTCGGGCACCTGCTGCCTGGGCTGGGTGTAGGCCCCGAGCAGCAGGTTGTCCTCGATCGACAGCGGCCCGAACACCTGCCGCCCCTCGGGGCTCTGGCAGATGCCGCGCCGCATGCGCCGGTCCGAGCGCAGCTTCGCGATGTCCTCGCCGTCGAACCAGAGCTGGCCCGCCCCCATCGGCTGCACGCCCGACAGGGTGCGCAGGAAGGTGGTCTTGCCTGCGCCGTTGGCCCCCACCAGCGCCACGGTCTCGCCGCGGCGCACCTCCAGGCTCAGACCCTTGAGCGCCTTGATGCGGCCGTAGCTGCTCTCCAGCCCGGAGACCTTCAGCAGCAGGTCGCCGACCGCGGGAGCCGCCGAACGGTCGAGCACCCCGCTGCTGTGACCACCCAGTCCGACCGACTCGGGCGCCAGGCTGACCACCCGGTGGTAGAGCTCGCGGAATTCGGCCCGCGCCTGCTCGCCGAACACCGGGTCCTGGTTGTCCAAGAACCGGGCATCGATCTCGGCCCAGTCCGGCCCGGTCAGGAGGCGGCGCGCCAGCGGCATGGCCTCGGTTTCCTCGGTCGTGATATGCGTCTTCAGGCGCCTCACATAGTCGCGCAGCGAGGCCGCCAGCGCCCCCTGGCGGCCGGTGCGCGCCTGGGCAAACTCGGCCCGCAGTTGCACCAGATGCTCGCTGGCCAGGCGGTGATCCTGTTCGAGCGCGTCGATCAGCGGCGCCGCCTCGGCCGAGCGCAAGCGCATCAGCCGGAACAGGTAGTCATCCTCCTTCAGATGGTGGGCATGGTCGGC
>ERZ1034363.1053-NODE-1053-length-16701-cov-2.502948_pt1 | contig 16701 bp, 13 predicted proteins | sample MGYA00520616_ERZ1034363 | MGnify/ENA primary metagenome ERZ1034363 (study PRJEB33736, sample SAMEA104284506) | Azolla filiculoides | biome: Urban; feature: Water surface; material: Ditch water | place: Netherlands | collected 2015-10-28 | depth 0-0.1 m ...
ACGAACACCATCAAATAATTGTGCTCCAATAGTCATGTTTGCTGTAGGCAAATTTAAATTGTTAGTCAAATTATTTAATCTGTAACCTGTGATTGCTACAGGTAAATTTGCCTGATCATTAAATGAATTTATAGCTTGAAATTGTAAAGCAAAAGAGGCTCCTAAATCTACACTAAGTCCTTTAAATTCTACACTGTCTTTTTTTACGTCAAACTGGTTAAGTCCGCTTTGATCACGTGAAATTTGGTTCTGTATTTGCCCAAAACTTTTTTGAGCAGTTGCTGCAGTTAAGCTTAATAAAGCAGTAACTAAAAGATAAATTCTTTTCATGGCTAGTTGTTTTTATTTGAAATTAATATTGAATTTTATTGTTAAGTCTTGTCCTGTTTTGATAGCGCCAAACATAGCAGTTGGAGATTTCATTCCAAACTCTTCAAACGTGATTTTGTTTGAGCCTTGTAGCGTTACGATTCCGTTAACTACTGCAACTTTTACCTGTGTTTTCAATTCTTTGCTAACTCCGGCAATTGTATAGGTTCCTGTTAGGTTCCATGTAGTTTCGTTTACTTTATCAGCTGATTTTAAAACATATTTAAGCGTTTTGTTTTTACTGCTTTTCAAAGTTTCGTATGCAATTTTATCCATTGCATTTTTACCGCTTTTTATACTTTCTGTCAAAATAGAAACAGTCAATGCATTAATGTCTGTTAATTTAGAATCGGCTACAATGAAATTTGCTGTTCCAGATCCAGATCCAGATTTCATTTCCCAGTCATGTAATGTTGATGTTCCAAATACAGAAAAATTTGATTTTGCATCTACTGTAAAACTTTTTTGAGCTTGAGCAGAGAATAACATTCCGAAGAAGACTATTGTCAAAAAGAACGATTTAATTGTTGTTGATTTCATTGTGGTATTTTTTACTATTAATTAAGTTTAAAATAATTTGTGGTTTGCAATCCAAATTTTTACTTAATACTTTTTCATGTATTAATTTGAGACAAAATTATCTTTATTGGAGAGAATATTATATGATAAAAATCATAGTTAAAATTTTATTAATTTTTTAATTAATTCTATATCGATTTCGAAAGCTGAAGTTTCTTTCGAAAGTATTTTTGCTTTATTATATAGTATTTTGAAAGTAAAAAAAAAAGTGATCTTTTGATGATTTTTTTAAGCAAGCCTTTATAATTGAGTTAAAGACACTGTCATTATATATTAAAGTAGTAAGTTCATTAAAAAATAAAATTACCCGTATTTCTTGTTAATAAAGATAACAAGAATTTTAACACGCTGATATGGGTTTCTAATTTGTAATTGATAAAAAAAATCATTTAAATATTTTTCAGAGTAGCTTCATAATTCTAATTTGAATTTATTATTTCGTATTATTATGTTGCCAACAATAAAAACAACAATAAAAAGTCATTAAATTTGCACCATGCAAATCGATAAAAAAGATATAAGAGCTTTATCAAAAGATCAATTAAGAGCTTTTTTTGTTGCGAATGGCGATCAGGCTTTTCGTGGGAACCAAGTGTATGAATGGTTGTGGAGCAAAGGAGCACATAGTTTTGACGACATGACAAATGTGGCCAAAGCTACGCGTACAATGCTCGAAAATAACTTTGTTATCAATCATATTAAAGTAGATACAATGCAGCGCAGTAGTGACGGAACTGTAAAAAATGCTGTTCGTTTGCATGATGGTTTGGTTGTAGAATCTGTTTTGATCCCTACAGAAACCAGAACAACTGCTTGCGTTTCAAGTCAGGTGGGATGCAGTTTAGATTGTAATTTTTGTGCAACAGCACGATTAAAAAGAATGCGAAATCTTGAACCGGCTGAAATTTATGACCAAGTAATTGCTATTGACAAAGAGAGTCGTTTGTATTACAATCATCCGTTGTCCAATATTGTTTTTATGGGAATGGGTGAGCCGCTTATGAACTATAACAATGTATTGAAAGCGATAGAAATGATTACGTCACCCGAAGGTTTAGGAATGTCGCCAAAAAGAATTATGGTTTCTACATCAGGAGTTCCTAAAATGATTAAGAAACTCGCAGATGATGATGTGAAATTTAAGCTGGCTGTTTCTTTACATTCTGCAATTGATGAAATTCGTTCCCGAATTATGCCTTTTAGTGAAAATTTCCCTTTGGCAGATTTGCGTGAATCATTAGAATATTGGTATCGAAAAACAAAAAGCAAAATCTCCTATGAATATGTGGTTTGGAAAGGAATCAATGACAATAAAGCTTCTGTAGATGCATTAGTTAAATTTTGCAAATATGTGCCTTGTAAAGTCAATTTGATAGAATACAACCCAATTGATGATGGGGAATTTCAACAAGCTTCCGAGGAATCTATAAATGCATACATAAAAGCATTAGAAGCAAGCGGAATTGTAGTGAAAGTACGCAGAAGCCGTGGAAAAGATATTGATGCAGCTTGCGGTCAATTAGCCAATAAAGAAGCATAGAACAATCCTTTTACAAAAATTAAATTCAAAATTGTATCAGGGTTTGTAAGATTGTATGGTAATAGCGTATATTTGAAAACTAAATGAATATTACTTCCCAAATAAAACAACCTATCATTTGTGAGATGGAACTTTTTGAAAAAAAGTTCCACGAATCCATGACTTCACAAGTGGCGCTTTTAAACCGTATTACCTATTATATTGTCAATAGAAAAGGAAAGCAAATGCGTCCGATGTTTGTTTTTCTGACAGCAAAAATGGTTTCAGCCGGAACTATTAACGAAAGAACTTATCGTGGAGCTTGTGTAATTGAACTGATTCATACCGCTACTTTGGTACATGATGATGTAGTAGATGACAGTAATCGCAGAAGAGGATTTTTCTCTCTTAACGCACTTTGGAAAAATAAAATCGCGGTACTTGTTGGGGATTATTTATTGTCTAAAGGATTATTACTTTCTATTGATAATGGCGATTTCGATTTACTTCGAATTATTTCTGTCGCTGTACGCGAAATGAGTGAAGGCGAATTACTTCAAATAGAAAAAGCCCGAAGACTCGACATCACAGAAGATATTTACTATGAAATTATTAGAAAGAAGACAGCGACTCTTATAGCCGCTTGTTGTGCTCTTGGTGCAAAATCTGTTATTGAAGATGAAGTTCAAGTAGAGAACATGCGAAAATTCGGGGAACTTATTGGGATGGCTTTTCAAATAAAAGATGATTTATTTGACTATACCGAAGAAGCCATTGGTAAACCTACAGGAATTGATATTAAAGAGCAAAAAATGACTTTGCCGCTGATTCATGTTTTGAATAATTGTACTTCAAAAGAGAAAACCTGGCTCATTAATTCCATCAAAAACCATAATAAAGATAAGAAACGCGTAAAAGAAGTTATTGCTTTTGTAAAACAGCAAGAAGGATTAATTTATGCCGAAAATAAAATGGTTCAGTTTCAGCAAGAAGCACTTTTGCTTTTAGAAAATTATCCGGATTCTACTTTCAAAGCGGCCTTAATTTTGATGGTGAATTATGTAATTGAAAGAAAAAAGTAATTTTTTTCAATTTTTTTTCTTCCCTTATCACTTGAATTTACTCGTTTCCTTTCCTTTTTTCTTTAAAATTAGAAAAAATAAAATATTCTCATGCAACCTTTTTGCATGGTTTGTCGTCTTGCTAATAGAAACACTTTATAAAAGATTTTGAAAGTAATCAATTTACATCAAGAGGAAAATGAAACTATTCAGTTAGCAATCGAAAACAATCGGTTTGCACAACAGCAAATTTACACTCAGTTTTCTCCAAAAATGTTAAGCGTTTGTCGCCGGTATATTAATGACATTCACCAAGCAGAAGATGTAATGATCACTTCTTTTATGAAAGTTTTTACTAACCTGAAAAATTTTCAGCATAAAGGAAGTTTCGAAGGCTGGATCAGGCGGATTATGGTGAATGAATGCATTTCTTTTATTAGAGTCCAAAAAAAAGTTATGTTTCTTGAAGTTGAAATGTATTTTGAAGAAGGTTTTAGTTCCATGGACAGCCAACTTTCAGCAGAAGATATTCAGGTTTTGATTGACGGTTTGCCGGATGGATATAAAATGGTTTTTAATTTATATGCTATCGAAGGGTACAAACATCAAGAAATCGCGAGTCAATTGGGGATAACTGAAGGAACATCAAAATCGCAATTGTCTCACGCCAGAAAAATGTTGCAACAACAAATAAACAAGTTGAAAAGGGATGAAATGGGGTATAAAACAAATGTTGATTAATGTATCAAAAGTGTTGATGTACCATTTCAAATTTTCCAAAATAACAACAAATAATACGCATTACAATGGAACCGAATAAACTGGAAAGTCAATTTAGAGAAAAACTCAGCCATAGGGAAATCAATCCTTCGGGAGCCGCTTGGGATCGATTGGAAGCTATGCTGACCGTTGCTGAAAAACCAAAACGCAACTACACTTTTTGGTATGTTGCGGCAAGTATTGTTGGGTTTTTATTCGTTGGAACAGTATTTTTTAATCAAAAAGAAAATCCAATTTCAATTGACAAAAATGAAGTTGTAATTGAAAACGGAATTTCGAAAACACTTTTGGAATCAACGACTAAAAGCAATGTAAGAAATGATATTGCAAATATGGTTGTCGAAAAAGACAGACTTGCTTTAGATAATAAAAGAAATAGAATTGTAACAGAAAAAAATAAGACGTCCGAAAATAGTATTAATCAGAATCAAGAGAAAATTTCATCAATCATCAATCAAAAAACAGAACAAAAATCAATCAAACCAATTCTCAGCGAACCTTCAATCGATGTGCTTTTAGCGGCTGTTGAACGATCTTCTAAAGCAAGTGATTCAAATGAGAAAAGGATTTCAGTAAACGCTTCTAAATTGCTTTTGCAGGTAGATGGGGAATTAGATCTTTCCTTTAGAGAAAAAGTAATAGGCAGCGTTAACCGAAATTATCAAACTGTAAAAGTGGCTTTGGCTAACAGAAATCAAGAATAAAAATCATCAATCAAATTTAAAATCAAATCATTATGAAAAATTTTACCATTTATTTAGCAGCTTTATTTTGTCTTTTGGCAAGTAAAATGATTGGGCAGGACACTTTTGAAAAGCGTGCAAAAGCCATTGCTTTGAAAATTGAAACCATAACAAAAGAGGAAAAAGCAGCTTTAAAAGCAGAAGTTGCCTCCGTGAATGCTCAATTAGAAAACGGAACTATTTCGGAACAAGACGCGGAGATTAAAAAGAATACTTTGGCTCAAGCCAGAGCCATCAATATTGAATCCAGAGTTGCAAATGAGCAAGAACTTTTGAAAAATTTAGTGCAGGAACAAGTAGACGGAAAAATAAAAGAGCAGGATTCTACTAAACGATATTCGTTGTTTTTATGGGGGCATAAAGTGATAGATGGTGAGAAAACAGTCGAGAAAGAAGAGAAAAGAACGACTTCACAATTTGTTTTTGCTGCAGGATTAAATAATCTGGTTACAGATGGTAAAGTTGAGGATTCTGATTTTAGATTTCTGGGTTCTCATTTCTATGAATGGGGAGTTACTTATAATTCCAGAATAGCCAAAAACAACAATTTATTACATGCAAAATACGGATTTTCGGTTATGTATAATAATCTCCGTCCTACAGATAACAGAAGTTTTGTAGTCAATGGAAATCAAACAAATCTTGAAGTTAATGCACGTGAAATAAAAGATTCCCGATTTAGAAATGTGTATTTGGTGGCGCCGGTTCATTTAGAATTTGATTTTTCTGGAAAGACTCAAAATGAGGAAAAATCATTTTTTAAAACCCATCAAAGTGTTCGTTTTGGAATTGGTGGTTATGCCGGAATTAATTTGAAATCTAAACAAATTACAATATTTGAAGAGGGTGATTTTAAATCCAGGGAAAAAGTAAAAGGAGATTTCAATACCAGTAATTTTATCTATGGTTTGAGTACTTATATTGGTTATAAAGAGACTAGTTTATACTTAAAATATGATTTGAATCCTTTGTTTAAGGATAATACAGTGAAGCAAAATAATGTTTCTTTAGGCTTGCGTTTTGACTTAAACTAAAGCTATAGTTATATGTTTTGTTTATTAAAAAAGCGCTTTTTTCAAAGCGCTTTTTTTAATTTTGTATCGGGAAAAACAGTTTGATAGTTGTTCCTTCTCCTTCTTTTGATACGATACTGAACGTACCACCTGTTTTTTTTACGATAGCTTTTACAATATAAAGTCCTAACCCCAAACCTTGTTGTTCGTTTTTATCACGGTTAAATTGTGTTGTAGCATCGATTTTCTTTAATTCTTCTTGTGTGAAACCCATTCCGAAATCTTGTATGACAAGTTCATAATAGGAATCATTAAATTGCTTGCCGGAAACCTCTATTCTTTGGTCTTCTAAGGAGAATTTTAGCCCATTGTCAAGCAACTCTATAAAAATAATCTCTAAATTTTCTGCGCTTATTTGAAGATTGCATTCGTCAATGCTGAAATTAATACTTTTTTCATCAACTTCATTTGATTTACAAATCTCTGGTCTTACTTTTAAGAACGTTTCAAGTGGATTTGATCCCGTTTGATTGGAGAAATCAAGTACATTATTTTTTAATTTTTGAAAAAGAATTAAGTTTTTCAAAGTTCGGTTTAGGCGGTCTCCGGATTTTTTGATGGCATCATAAAAAGATTGAATTTCTTCTTTTTTAAAATTCTCTCCATTTTCTATCAAAAGATTGATGTACTCTAATATGCTGAAAAGAGGTGTGTTGATTTCGTGTAAAATAGTTGGATTTTTACTTACATCAAAAACATTGTAATTATTTTTTATTCTATTAAAATTTTCAATTCGAACATCAATAATTCTTTTTAAAGTCTTTAATTTAAAAGGTTTTGACAGGAAATCATCGGCTCCGCTAAGCAGTGATCTTCGCTCAATATTATATTCCTTTTTGGCAGTTAAAAAAATGAAAGGAATAAAACATAAGGTTTTATTGTCTCTTACTGTTTCATGAAATTGATTTCCATCCATAACAGGCATCATGATATCGCTGACAATTAAATCAGGAATCCAATTGTCTAATACTTTCAGTGCTTCGTAACCATTTGAAGCGGTTCTTACCTCGTAATTTTCATTAGTAAGAAATTCTGTGATTACATCGCTAATGTTTTTTTCGTCATCAACGACAAGTATTTTATTTTTGTTCATAAGGAAAATTTAAAGTAATTGTTGTACCCTGATTTTCTTCGCTTTTTAATGCGATTTTACCATTTAGGAATTCAGTAAATTGTTTTACAATAGCTAAACCTAATCCGGAGCCTTTTATTGTGCTGGTGTTTTTTGCTCTAAAAAAAGAGGTAAATAAGTTTTGAATGTCTTTCTCAGGAATACCAATACCGTAATCTAAAATTTCTATATTGATTTCATTTTCTAAATAACGAATTGTAATTTGTGGCTCAGGTCTGTTTTCCGAATACTTAAACGCATTACCAATCAAATTTGTTGTGATGTGAAGCATTAAAGTTTCATCGGTAAAAAAGATTCTTTTTTCACCTGTTACTTTAAGTTTAATTTTGCGGCCATCAGGTTCGTTATTGAAATAGGTTTCAATCAGTTTTTCTGTAAAATCAACAAAATCGATTGGTTTTATATCTTTTTTAGTTTCTTTCAATTCATATTTTCCGAAAACGAGAATGTTATTCATTAATTCCGTCATACGATCGACTTCGCTTTTCATTCTTTGGCAAATCGTATTTATGTTTGTAGCGAATTTTTTCTCCATTTTCTGAACTTTCATCTCTATAAGTTCAGCATTAGAATAAATTACGGTCAATGGAGTCCTGAATTGGTGGGAAGCCATAGATACAAATTTAGATTTCAATTCGCTGAGTTCTCTTTCTTTCAAAAGGGCGTGTTTGATATCTTCGGTAGCTTTGATTCGATCACTTACATCTCTGTTTGAGGATTGAATTCCTATTATTTTGTTTTCAATATCAAAAATTAGTTTGACTTGAGCTTCCAGCCAGATATAACTGCCGTCTTTTTTCTTATATCGAAAAGTTATTACTGGTTTTTCTAACTGTTTAATAAGTTTATCATGATGATTAATAATTAATTGTAAATCATCCGGATGGATAAACTCTATTGGGTTTCGGTGTAATAATTCTTCGGATTTATAACCTAAAATTTCTTCGGAAGATGACGAAACATACAAATAAGTCATGTCTGGTGCATGTTGACAAATTAAATCCGAAGTGTTTTCTGCAATAAAGCGATATTTTTCCTCCGAAATTTCTAACTGTAATTCCTTTTCTTTAATTTCGGAAATATCGATATGTGACCCCGTAATTTTTATAGGAATTCCATCTTCATTTCTGGAAAGTAAACCAGTATATTTTATCCAAACATAATGTCCGTTTTTATGCTTAATTCGAGTGATTCCTTCATATTCGTTTGTTTTTCCTGAAATGTAATCTCTCATTTGATTTTTAACAGGCTCTAAATCTTTTGGATAAACATTATTCTGCCAGAAATTTGGTGTTTTTTGAATTTCATGTAATGTATAACCCAACATTCCTGCGTAATTGTAGGAATACACTGTTTTTTCTGTTTTCAAATCTATTTCCCACATGGCTTGGTTTGATCCTTTCATGTAGAAATCAAATTTTTCTAAAGCAGATTCTAATTTTGAAATTGTTTTTTCCTGATTCAGTCGAATTCCAATATTTCTGGCCACAGTGTGTAAAGCATATACTTCATCATCCTTCCAGATTCGCTCTGTCGTACAATCATCATAGCCAATCCAGCCCCAAAATTTATTGTTCGAAAATATTGGCGTAAATAAATAGGATTTGATGCCTTGCATCTCCATCGTTTCCTTAAACAATTGATTGTCGCTGTCTTTTACAAGACCATGTAAAGGTTCGTCTTTTGAAAGTGTGATGTAAAGTCCCGGCATCACATCGTAAGGTATTCCGTTTAAATCCGGGCTGCCAATGTATGGTTCAATATCAGTATTGCACCATTCATATTTATAATACAGTTTTAGAACTCCATCGTCAATTTCATTTTTAAAAATGTAGCATCTGTCAATTTCTTGTCCGATACCAATATCGGTAATACAAGAATTAAGTGCGTTATCAATACTACTCTCTTTTAGAAGATGGTTGTTGGCTTTTGAAATACTCAATAAGAGATTTTTCATTAATATGTTGTTATCAGAATTATATTTTTTTTGAAATTAAATCTATTGTAAAAAACTTCAAGTCACATGTTTTAAAAAAAAAGTGGCTATACAAAACAACTGTCGCTTTAGAAGATTTTTTTTAGTCAAAAAATTCAATCAATAAAGGTATTTTATTTTAATTTCAGTTGAAACAAAATACGTAATATTTAAAAAATAAAAGCTATAAATTAAAATATAAATAGTATCTTAGATAAATGAAAAGTAAAAAAAGGGAAATAGTGTTAATTGAAGATGATTTGGCTTTAGGGAGCTCAATATCAGAGCTGTTGGTGCTAAGTGACTTTAATGTGAATTGGTTCAAAGATGGAGTTGAAGCCCTTTTTTATTTAAATAAACATGTTCCGGATATTGTCATCAGTGACTTGATGATGCCGCATATGGATGGTGAAGAATTGTTCTTAAATATCAGAAAAAACAGTAGGTTTAACACTATTCCGTTTGTAATAATTACTGCAAATATTGATGATGAGGTGAAATTTAAACAGCTCGAAAATGGAGTCAATGATTATATCATGAAGCCTTTTAGGGTAAAGGAGTTGATTTTTAAAATTAACAATGTATTAAATTTTAGAAAAAGTATAGAAAAAAAATTCAAGCCGGATCCGTTTTCAAAAGTCACTATAAAATTGTCTGAAAAAGATTTCATGACTTCTTTAAATGAACTTTTAGCTAAGAATTTAAAATCAAAAATTGATATTAATGATTTAGCAAATCAACTTTATATCAGCAAATCAACTTTAGATAAAAGAATAAGAAAGCATACAAATAAAAATATCAGTCAATATATTAGAGAGTTTAAGATAGATTATGCTATAAAATTAATTAATCTGGGCGAAAAAAACATTCAATTTTTATCAGATGAGACCGGATTTCGTTCCTTGTCTTATTTCTCTATAAGTTTTAAATCTTACCTCAATGTTTCTCCTAGCGATTACGTAAAATCTGTTAGTGTAGATAAATAATTATCAAGACTATAAGCGTTTTTTCTTTTGAAATTTCAATTAACAATTTTCTTTTTTAAACCATGAATCAAATTCAAATTAAATTTGATTTTTAGGATAATTTTGTAATGTATATTAGATAGTAAATACTTGGTGATTAAATAGTTATTTCTCCTGTTGCCAAAGTATGGAATCTAATAAAAAAAACAGTTTGTAAAATTATTAAAAAAGATAAAATGACAATTAGGCCTTCAGAGGATGCTTGGGATAAATTAGATGATGTTATGGATTTTGGACAAAAATCGAACAGCAGCTTTTTTGTTTTACCGTTTTTAATATTAGTTTTTTTATTTAGTAGTGTTTTGTTTTATCAATTAGAAAATGTGTCAATCAAGACTGAAAAAAAAATAGTTGTTGGTGATAAGTCAGCAATTGATGTTGTATTGATGAAAATAATAAAAAATATAGAGAATTAGATTTTCTATTTACAGATTATTCTGCCTGCGGAGTACTTTATGAAGTAGTATATTCTTCAATATTTATCCATGTTTCCAATAATTTTTTGTCGAAAGAGGATTCTTTTGATTCTATATTTTAAAATTATTGTTGTTTTTTATCAAGGTTCTTAAAGTTCTTTTTTATTATTGATAACTTACTTTAAAAGGATTAAATTTAATTTAAAATAAATTATGAGTAATTTTTTTTTAGTTATTGGTAAAAACTTAATAAAATTCAAAATCAAATAATACTTTTGTGTTAATAAGATTTGGGATCTTTTCTTACCAAGCAGCTTGTAAATAAAATTTTTGGGGGCAATAGTTTTATTATCATTTAGTTAATGCAAGCTGCTTTGGTAGGATATTTTTTTTGAGATATTCTTGTTCTTTAAAGAATATAATTTCAAAAAACACACAACTTACATTTTAAAATCAATCACACTATTTTACAGTAAATTAAAAAAGAATTTTTCTCAGGAAACAACTTCTTTTCATGAATTGAAATTCCGTTAGGGGTATGGGGAATAATTGAATTTTCCGGAAAATATAAGTGAGTTTAAACAGTCAAATGTTCTTCAACAATATTCTTTAATTCTTTGAAGGTAAAAGGTTTTCTGACATATCCTTTTGCACCTAAACTAATTCCCATTAATTCGTCGGCTGGTTCTATTTTGGCAGTAAGTAAAAGAACAGGAATTCCGGAATGGGTCGACTTTTTATGCTTTTTCAGAAACCCATAACCATCTAATTTTGGCATCATTAAATCGCAAATTATTAAGCTTGGATTGTGCTGTTTTACTTTCTCCAAACCTTCCATTCCATCTTGAGCTTCAATGACGTTATAGCCAGTAAAAGAAAATAATTCAGCAATGGTTTCTCTCAATTTTGTTTCGTCATCGATGATTAATAATTTTGTCATTTGTTTTGTTATTATGATAATGGGAATTGCAATGTGACTTTAGTGCCTTGTCCTAATTGGCTTTCCACTTTAATTTTTCCTGAATTTTTTTCTGTAAATGTTTTAACGATATAAAGGCCTAAACCAGTACCTTGAATTCCATTAGTATTACTGGCTCTATAAAAAGTATTAAAAAGATTAGGCAAATCCTTTTCTGGAATACCGATGCCAAAATCGATGATTTGAATCGTAATTTCTGATGGTGCTGCAGAAAGAGTTAAAATGATATCGCCGGAATTCTCAGAGTATTTGAAGGCATTATTTAATAAATTAAAAAGTGAGTATTCCATAAGGTTTTTATCTCCAAAAACGTTGAAAACTTTTCCTTCAAAAGTGGTTTTTACTTTTCGGTTATCGGCTTGACTAGAATAACTGGTCTCGATTACATCAAGGCAAAGTTGCTTTAAATCAAATTGTACCGGATTGAAATTCGTTTTCCCTGAATCGTCCTTAGAAATCGTCAGTACAGCATTCATTAGCTCAACAATTCGGTCTATTTCTTCTGTAATGGTATTGATTCGTTTTTGTAAACGAGGTGTGTTTTCAAAATGATGTCCTTCAATATACATATTGATCAATTCGGCACTTGTTCTAATGGTAGTCATTGGCGTTCTGAACTCATGAGATATGGTAGAAACTAAATTTGTTCTCAATTCGTTCAGTTCTCGTTCTTGAATCAGTGCTTTGGCCATGGCTTCTTTCACTTCTTTTTGTTGGGAAATATCTCTGGTGCTGGATTGAAAACTTACTATAACGCCATCTTCTTTGACTAAGTTAGCTTTAATTTCTAGCCAAATATATTCACCAGTTCTATTTATAAATCGGGCTTCTACTGAGACATCTTCTTTTTCAGCAACAAAATCAAGATAACCATTCTGAACTCGCTCTAAATCTTCGGGATGTACATAATCTAAAGGGGATTCTCCAATTAATTCTTCGGGTGTATATCCTAAAAGTTTTTTTATTGAAGGAGAAACGTATTGAAAACTGGTGTCTAAATTATGAAGGCAAACTAAATCTACTGTGTTTTCTGCCAAAAGGCGGTACATATTCTTAGCTTCATTCAGCTGAATATTCTTGTTGCGATTGTTTTCTTCTATTAACAATCTGTTTTCTTGTTCTATTTTTTTCCTTTTAGTAATATCTATTATCTGGACGATATAATGTTTAATCTCATTTTTAATGTTTTTTGCCAAGGAAATAGACATGTGTGCCCAAACAATAGATTTGTTCTTATGGATGAATCTTTTTTCTGAGCTAAAATTAGAAATCTTACCTGAGTCTAATTTTTCTTTAGCAATTAAATCTTCATTTAAATCATCAGGAAACGTAATTTCTTGAAAGCTAAGTGATTTCATTTCCTGGTTGGAATATCCAAACATTTTACAAAGTCGATCATTGACTTCAATATAGTATCCATTAATATCGACTAAGGCCATTCCTACGGCAGAATAGTCAAAAGCACCTTTAAATTGCTCCTCACTTTGCTGTAATTGATCCTTAAGTTTCTTTTCTAAAGTAATGTCCTGCATAGCTCCAATCATACGAATGGCTTTGCCTTCTTCATTTCGTATAATTATGGCTTTGTCATTCACATAAGCATAACTGCCATCAGATTTCAGATAACGGTATTCATCAGACCATTTGTAAATCGTGCCTTCAATTGCTTTTTCAATTTTTTCAAAGTAAGAAGCTCTGTCTTCCGGATGAACAAAATTTTCGCATTCTAATGCTGTTATGATATTATCTTTAAATTGGTGTCCAAAAAGAATAGAATAACTTGCTCCAACATAGATCTTGTCAGTAATCATATTCCAATCCCAAATCGCATCAGAGGTAGCTTCGCTGGAATAACTAAAGCGTTCATTACTTACTTTTAATTTTTCTTCAGCATTTTTTTGTGCAGTAATATCGTTGAAGGAACAAATGACATAAAGTAATTCGCCAGCATCTCCAAATACAGGAATTGCATCAACCAAAAGCCAAACCAAATCATTATGTGTTGGGCGGTGAACTCCCATGATTACATTGTTAATTGGTTTTAATTTTTGGATTGCCTGCGGTACTGGATGGTCTTCTGATTTGAAAGGAGATCCGTCCAGATTAATAACTTTCCAGTATTCATCAAAAGAGGTTTTTCCTAGTAATTGGTCCTCGGTAAGGCCTAACATTTCACATGCGGCTTTGTTATTTTCCAGAATTTCGGATTGAGGACCTTGAACTAAAATCCCAACCGCAACATTTTGAATAATACTATTGGTAAGTTGTCTGTTTTTAAGTATTTCTTCTTGAATTTTTTTACTTTCGGTTATATCAACTCCAAAACCAATCATCATTTCAAGTTTACCATCTTCACGAAAAACAGGATTAAATTTTCGGGTATGATAGGTTGTTTGCCCGTTATGGTGTAAAATAGAATCTTCCCATTCTAATAGTTCTTTGCTTACCAGAGCTTCATTAAATTTTGCTCGGCGACTTTTTGCAAATGCATCGTCTCTTTTAGTATGTTTTGCATATTCAAAATCGTCTTTACCTATAATAAATTGTCGTAGTTCATCATTTTTTATAGCTGCCGGGTTTAAATAAGTGTATTTATAATTACTGTCAAATACAGCTACATCAGTCGGTAGTCTGTAGAGTATAGTTTCATAGAATTCTTTCTGGACTAAAAGTTTATGTTTTGATTTGGTATACTCAGTAATATCTCGACAGTTGCCAACAAAAATGCGTTCGCCGTCTTTTTCTAATAATTTTAAACTGGATGCATGCCAAACATAATGTCCGTCTTTATGCAATATTCTATAAGTAAGATCGTCAAAAGTGGCCCCCATCTTAGTGATGGCATTCAAAAAAGTAATGCATTTTTCTACATCCTCAGGATGAATAAAAGTCAGATTTCTTTTTCCGATAACTTCATTAAGTTCATGTCCAAGTAAAAGAGTCCAGTTCTTAGAAGCATAGGTAATTATTCCTTCTGAATTTATTTCGTAAATAATTTCCTTTGAATTATCAACAATCAATTGAAATTGATTTTCCTGTTGTTTTACTACAGCCTGTAATTCTTTATTTTGATGACGTAACTTCAGCAAAGATTGAATTTGTTGTACAGCATATTCCAATGTTTTTAATTGAACGTTGGAAAGCTCTTTAGCTTTTGTATCCATTATGCAAAGCGTTCCTGAAACAAAAGAATCGTCAATGCGCAAAGGAAAACCTGCAAATGAAGTGAATGAAAAAGAGGAGCTATTTTTAAGTTCTGGGCTATATCTTTTATCAAGATTAATATCTGGAACGATTGAAACTTCATTATTCTTAATGATGGGTTCATTAAATAATAAAATCTCTTTTGGAATAGTCAAAAAATCAAAACCTATTTTGGCTACAATATTTTGTACATGAGTGTCATTTAAAGATACAAATGCATACGGAACCTCGCATAGTTCCGATATAAATAATAAAATAGAATTGAACTCCTGTTGAAAACTTAAAGTGTCAAATAATTTTTTATTTTTATTTTGTATTAATGACATAGTCTTTTATGTAGAATTGGTTTTTTTTTATGATAATTTGAATTTTTTGGGGGTTTGTTTTCATCGCAAAATAACACTTATTTTTTTAAAAATAAAAGAATCTAAAAATTAAGATTTTAATTCTATTTTTTATACTGGTTTTAAAGCAAAAAAAGTAACAATTAAAGACGTTTTTTACTCATTTTAATAGCGCGAAATTATTTTAACATATTGATTATTAGTGCTTTTTTCTCAGGTTTTGTTTTGATGATTTTTTAGCTCTAGACGCTCTGGTTTTGGAGGAAAACAGTGTGTTTTTTAATCAAAATTTCACTCAATTATGACTAAAACACCCATGATTCACAGTCTTATTTTTGAATATAAATCTTACAAAATAAACATGTTTTTATTGAAAAAATCGATGAAGTGTTGATTAAATAAGTTGTAGTGCTAAATAGGTTTTATTTTGATTGAATTTTGGAATGAATATTATAAAATCGTTTAAAATTGATTGTTAAGATAAAAAAAAGCTTTACCGATGTGATTTTTGTCTCCATTTTGAGATATAGGTATTTTTTTTTAAGGCATGAATTAAAATTAAATTCAAAAAAACAATCTCTTTATGTTTACTTTTTTAATTTGAAAATGAAATATTTGGACTAAACAGTTTGCTGAATATTCTTTTTGTAAAAGAAACGAATCCATTTTTTATTTAAAAGAATGGTAAACTTAAATGACTATGGATATAAATCTTTCTAACCTGTATAAATTTGATAATGTATTAGAAGGAAATACCTATTTCATTTTGACGGATTCAACAGTAATTGTTGAAAATAAAAACAATACAGCTATATTGAATTTGAATAGAATTTCAAATGTAAGAATTATCAAGCGTAGAAATTATTTTCGAAACTTTTTGGTATTATCCTTTTTGGCTTTCCTTTATTTTTTCGTGATTTCAATTTTTGAAATGTATTCAATTTTATTGTTGTCGAGAGTTGCTCTACTTTTCTTTTCTGTTTTAGCGGTTTCTTGCATAAAAAAATATTCATATAAACTTCTGATTAATAGCAGTGATTTAACTTTTAAGGAATTCAAAATCGCCAAGCATAATATTTTTGATGCTCAGAATTTTGTAATAGAAGTGAGAAAGAGTATTGCTAAATACTCAGGTCACTTTTTAAGCCAGATGTAAAGCAACAACACCTCTGCTATATTTTTATTTTTATTTTAGTAAGTCACCTCAAACTTTGTAACTTTGAATTTCATAAATAAATAATTTTGATTTCAAAAGCTACTATTGATACTGTTTACGAAACTGCTCGTGTAGAGGAGGTTATCGGTGATTTTGTTCAATTAAAACGTGCAGGAACTAACTTCAAAGGGCTAAGTCCTTTCTCTGATGAGCGTTCTCCGTCGTTTATGGTTTCTCCTGTAAAACAAATCTGGAAAGATTTTAGTTCCGGAAAAGGAGGGAATTCTGTAGCCTTCCTGATGGAACATGAACATTTTACCTATCCCGAAGCAATTCGCTATTTAGC
>ERZ1034363.1054-NODE-1054-length-16698-cov-2.440708_pt1 | contig 16698 bp, 21 predicted proteins | sample MGYA00520616_ERZ1034363 | MGnify/ENA primary metagenome ERZ1034363 (study PRJEB33736, sample SAMEA104284506) | Azolla filiculoides | biome: Urban; feature: Water surface; material: Ditch water | place: Netherlands | collected 2015-10-28 | depth 0-0.1 m ...
ACAGAATTGTTGATATGAACAGCGAAACTGTGATAATAATTAATGATGTTTTAGCCATTTCATTAAAAGTAATGCCTTTTGATTGCATTAACTCTAAAGTCAAATGTGAAAACATCGAAAAAATTAAAATTCTGTGCCACGTACAAAATTTAAACGCATAAGAAAATATAACCCATCCAAATATATACCAATAGCTACCACCAAAATAGAAATAAGTATTTGTGGCAATTGCCTTTGTCAATAGTAACACCAACCATAAGTTGATAACTATCGGTGTATATTTTATAAACTGAATGGCTAATCTCATGGTTTAATCGTACCACCTCCGCCACTTCTAGGCAAGTCGTCGTCTACAACAACATTATCATCTCCCGGTCTTTCTTGTTTCATAATTTTAATTTTTACAAATATATAACATTTTTCATAAAAAACAATGTTTAATTATCTTTTTTAAAAAGACTTACAATAGTTTCGGCTGTTGCAAGGCTTAATAATAAGGCAATTAACGCTACAAAACAATAAATTAAAATCTCAATAATAGCCTTTATTTCTGTAATAGATTTTCCAAAATATAAAAGCCATATCACCGAACCGCAAAATAAAAGGATAATAGCTATCAACGTTATAGAGAACATTATCGCTATTAATCGTTTCAAACTCTCGTTTGTTTTCGATTGAAGAAAATTTAAAAGCACTTTCATAAAAATATATGTATTAGTCCAACAATCCAAAATGCCACAATCACACCACTACCCCAACCCAAGTAATCACAAAACAAATCCTCTTTATCGAATCCGCTTGTTTTAAGGTCGATTAATTCCTTTCCGATAAATACCACCGAACTTATCAGAAAATTCCAAACAACCACCGCATTGAAGTCAAAGAAGTACGTAAGCGGTACAATTAAGACCGCTAACGTAAATCCCGCAATTATGTGTTTTAGTTTGTCGTTCATAATGTTAAGCTGTAAAAGTTGTTACCCAAGTGCCACCGCCTTTTGTTGCGCTTGCAACTGTGCATTTTTGAATAGTAAAAACACCCGCATTATTAAATGTGCGTATGTCGTTTACGGTGTCGGCTGTTGGGGATGCTGATTGATATGAATATCTAAAAGTGTGAGTATCTCCGTTTGAAGTAGCTAAAAATTTAGCTCCTGAGGAACCAACTTGAAGCTGACCATCAGTTCTTATTAATTTATCAAAATAATACCCAAAAAAAGCAGTTGTTAAAAAGTACATAAAACTTGAATCTTGCGCTAGTTCAGTGCCGCTGATTTTTAATCTAGGGATTCCGCCTGAATAAAAATGTCTTACAAGTTCCACCCACGTTCCACCGCCTTTGGTTGCTCCATTAGCCGTGCATACTGAATGAATCTCAACCCCTGCCGTATTAATTACACGTGTGTCGTTTACTGTATCAGCCGTTTTACTTGCAGCCGTGTAGAAATACTCACCAACTTTATGGTTAATCATTCCATCTGAATCAAAGCCGCTTGAAAATAATTGTCGTAATGACCATGTATTTGCTAATCCAATAATATAATTTTTTAGCAACGTTTTTACATTTGCCCACGTTACTTTTTTCCAAAGCCCTGCGGTGTCTTTTTTAAGCACTTCGTCGGTGTCTGTAATGGTCGTATCTGTGCCGTCAACATCCGCCAAAGTGCTAAGTTTGCTTTCAACTCTTATTTGCAATTCAATAACGCCATTAACCGAATGCTTAACCGCTAAAATTCCAACTTGAATTTTGTTGTACCCAGCGCCTGGCTCAACATTTGTCAATTTCCCTTTATTCATCGGGTCAACCCAAAGTACATCGCCCTCAACCCACCCCGAAACATTTGTGTTGATTTTATTTACCTTACCGCCCGACTTTGTGATACGTCCAATTTGATTAGCTCCTATTGAAGTAACGGTAACCATTCCGATACAATTACGGCTTTTTGTGTTGTCTGTTGCATCTGTTAAACAAATAGCTGTACGATTGCCACTTGCGCCACATGATGAAACAACATCCATCTCAATTATTTGCGCACCTTCTAAATTTGAATAATAATCGTGTGGCTCTTGATTAATTTGAATAGTTCCACCGTCCGCTGTTTTGAATGAATAAGTTTGTTTAGCATCATCCCAAAAAAGCGTATTTGTTTGCAATGCTGCTATTTCGGCATCTGTGTAAACTTTGGTTATGTTTATAGCGTCTGGGTTAATTACTTGCCCTGCGTGGGTGTGAATAATTGGTGATGCGTAGTCCTCAATCGCTTGAACTGTTTCGGTTGTCGTTTGGAAATCGCTATCGTTTGTTAAATCACTTGTTTTTGTCGGAATTGTCACGTCGACATTCTTGTCAACGATTGGCAATGATACACCGTTTGCGCTGATCGTTTCGATTGGAACGTCAACAGCACCACCTGCATTTTCTGTTATAACTATTGTTACAGTTTCGATAGTTTCTTCAACTCCAACATTAATATCTTCGTTATATACGGTTACTATTATTTCACTCATGGTATTTCTGTTATTGTTGGTTCAACTTCTAATTCGCCCGCTATATATCTAACAGTCCTATCTGCATATTCAATTAATATATCATATTGATAAGTGCCAGGTGCGATAGTAATTAATTGCTTAGATATTTCAAATTGATAAGCACTATTTTTTGTTATAGTCAAATCGTATTTAGTAGAACCTATCTGTGCTTTTTGCACTTGTAATTTTACAGTTGCATCGGTCAAATTAAACTCACTTGAATTTGGCATATCAAAAGTTATGCGATAATATGTAGTATCATGTTTCGCATTTGGTAAATTGTAATTAACTGTTCTTATAGGCATGATATTCTATTTTTACGGGTTGATTTTTGCGGAAAATAATCTAAATTTAATGTGTAAAGATAACGAAGGCATTCATCCCAATACGTTCCAGCTATTTCTTTATTGCGTGATTCTTGATTGCGCAATTCCTCACTGCTAACTCGTTGAAAATCGTTACCAGTGTGAGCAACAAAACCGCTGAATGTATCTTGTAAATACGATTGTCTGATATAACGAGCATAAAGCAAATAAGAACATACATTTTTAAGCCCAGCAAATCGATAAGCAACACCACTTTGGTAGTAAGTACCACCGTTTAATAAAAGGCTGTAATTAGCTGTATTGCGCTGCAATTCTTGATAAAATTCAAATCCTAAATACAACTGTAAATCGTTTTGTTCGACCTCTTTTTGTAGCATTTCAAATTTTTGAAAGTTATTACTTTCAATCGGTCTTATCATCAGTTGTTCGTCAAGTGTCCAAAGTGCCATAATTTATAATTTAGTTGGTTGTACTGATTCATAACTTAAAGGAGAAATAGTATAATCGGCTGTTGCAAGTTCTGCGTTTTCGTGGTGTTTCATAATCTTTGAAAACCATTGACCTACTTTTACCCGAATATCTTTTGTTTGTGTGTTGTAAAAATTGAACCCTTGAACAAAAGATTCACCACTTTGAGCAAAAGCACTGCTATCATTTGAATCAACTAAAAAATTAGGTAATCCTAAATGTGCTTTGCAAATATTTTTTTTACAAGATTGTTCGTAGCTTTCAAAAATCTTATCGTTTATGTTTTGGTCTAATTTAACTACATTTAAATTTGAATCTGCTACAAATTTTCCTTCTTTATCAAATTCGGCCTCCATTGTTATAACTGATTTTTCATGTCCTCCGCCAAAAAAACTTTCTAATTTTTTATTAAACTCAATAGCGTCTTGTTCGTTTTCGTGATAGCCATGATAAAAAATATACTTTGCAAAAAACCCACGTCTTAGCTCACCATTTTTAAAAAGTTCAATTTGATTTTCGGTGTCTGAATCCTCTCGAACGCAGTCAATCGTTGCAAGTGGATAAACATATTCATCATCCAAAAATAAATAAGCTATTTGACCCTGCCAACGTTCCTGCTCCATTTGTTTTTTAATGACTTCAAGAATAGGATTGAACACATCAATTTTTTGTATTTTTTCTTTGTCAAATTTACCGTTTTGTTTATCCCAGTTATTATAAACGTGTAGCTTTCCTGAATATCCGTTGCTGTCTGATTTTCCTAGTCTAACATCACGATAAGGAATGTGTTTTAAAGCCGTAATTTTACCGTTCATATTCAATTGAACTTGAACATAAGCACCTCTATGTTTTGCTATGTTACCAGCAACTTGACTTAATAGGTCATACAGAGTAGTGTCACCCATAAAATTAGAGTAAACAACTGTATTGTTTAGTCCATCTTGTTCAAATCCATTGCCGATAATAAACTTTTTAAGCATATCGGAGGCTGTGCGAGCAGAAACAGAGCCATTAATTAACCGCTCTATTAACTGCGGATAGGCATTATCTAAGCCATTGTTGAAGATACCCGACTGTTTATCGAGCTTTATTTCATTCCTTTTCGGTGTGTTTATTACCGTTAAATTTCTTCCCATTGTATTTTAGTGTAAAAAAGCCCGAAAATCGGATGAAAATCGGGCTTAAAATGAGTAATAAAAGTTTTTTAAACGGTCAAAGCATCCAATTGAGCGGCTGTTTGAGTAGAGAAATATACAGAATATGCTTCTTCCATACCTTCACGAGTTGCGTATTCAATGTTTTGCATCCCTTTGTTGTCGTTGGCTGTCTGAGATTGAGTTGTTTTCCAAACTCCATAATCAACGCCATAAACATGAATATTGCCGTCGTTTTTTTCAGCAAAGACAACAAGGTCATCTGCTTGGTCAATGTTCATCTGTGCGGCTGCATTTCCAACAGTTAAAGATAACATTACTTTGTTTGTAAATCCAGTTGGCAGGTTTTCAAATACTTTTGCGTCTGCACCTGCATTTGCAAAATCTTTGAACCCAGTTGCTAAGTACAGTTTAGCAGCTCCAATTAAGGCAACAGAAACAGTGTTATTTGTTTTTGTTCTTGTAAGTTCGGTGCGGTTACCGATCCAAACTCTTTTTATCCCTTTTACGGGCGCACAGCTATTTGTAATTGCGGCTGTGATTTTAGTGTTGCAAGGCATAATTATATTTTTTTAGTTGTTTTTATTTTAATTTCTTTAGGCATTTCATCGAGATAGCCTGTATACTCTCTGCTATAAACTTTTACTCTGTTTTCTGCAATTTCTTTTTTCTTAGCCATGATTTTAAGTGTTTAATGTTATAGTTCCACCTAATCCAGAGGTTAAATTTTCAAGAACATCATCTAAATCTAATCCATAAGTAGCCAACATATAAGCTGCTATTGCTGTATGATTTGCATTTAAGCCGCTGTTAAAAGAATATACCACATCTTCTCTGCTCTCTAAATTTGCATAATACAAAATATCTCCGATTGATTTAGCTGTCAAACTTGCAGCTTCTGCATCAATTGAAATAGCTTTATTTGCTTGTAACGTGCTTATTGTTGTATCGTTAATTGCGACTGAAATAGCACTATTTGCGATAAGTGAAGTTGCATTGTAGCAACTTGTTAAGATAATACCTCCTGCACCAGTGTACATGATTTCTCCAGCAATATCCGACATTAATAGACTATTGTCTGTGTTTGCTTTTGCAACATAATAGGTAACAGCACCACCAACTCCAGTATAAGTTGTATTAATTACGCCAGCTGTTGTAACTAATACAGAGCCGTTCGGCAATTTAATATAACCAGTTTTACTTGAATCAATTGTTAGTTTAACATCTCCACCGTTGGCAATTGTTCCACTATAAATCAAATCGAAAGAATCCATGTCAACAAGTGCAGAGATGTCAATTGAAGTATTATAAGATTCAAAAACTTCTTCTAATCCTTCACGGCTTCCAAATTCAAAAGCAGTTGTACCCATGTTGTCATTTGTCATAAATGATTGTGATGTCTTCCATAATCCGTTTTTTGCACCGTAAACTTTCCATGAAGTGCCACCATTAGGCTGTACGAAAACAACTATATCATCTACATCATCAAGTGCATCGGTAGCATCTGAACTTATACCCATAAATTTATGAGTAAATCTGTCGGGATAGTTTTCAAATACTTTTACTTCGTGTCCCGCATTCAATCCAAATTTAAAAGACTTAAATAAACCGAGCGGAAGTGTTGGAGTTGCAATAGCCGTGATTGTATTGTCAACGAATGTAAAAGCAATATCCGAACGGAAAGCCCATTTAGCACTTGGTGCTACCCCTTTAACGGGTGTAGATTCGTTTTCAATAGCTTGTTATATTTTTTGGTTGCAAGTCTTAATTTATAATTTTAAGTTATGTGAGGGAGAACCAACCCCCTCACACTATTTTTAATATGCTACTGAAAGCAATTCTTCACGTCCGATTACAACATCAATTAAGAAGTCGTAAGCGAAATAATTTACACGTGTTACTTTGTCATAGAATGATTCTAAGTTGTTCAAATCATTTTCATCCAAAGTATAGCAACCTAAATTTTCAGCGGTTGCCATAATAACACGGTGTGGAAGGTCGTACAAATCAGCTACCAATTCGACTACGCTATCATCAGCATTTACAGCCATTGTTTGAGAAGATCCAACAAAAGTAGTTGCAGTGATAGAAGTATTTTCAAATACTTTACCTGTACCACCAGCTCCGATTGTTATTTTACCAGCCTCAGGAAAACCTACTGTGCTATCTACTGTAATTGAAGTGTAAGCGGTTGCAGTTGTTGCTCCGTTTAAAGCTGTTGCAGGAGATACATTTGTATATTTTACAATTGTGTTCTGTGTTTTTTGGTCTTCGTAAATTGGAATACCTGCATAGGCTGGAGTTGCAACGCCATCAATAGTTAATTGAGATAAACCACCGCCCGACAAAGTGTTTGCCATAAGATAGTTTTTATAGCCATTGTAAACGCTAGGAGTAGCCAAAATAAAAGCATTTGGGTTACCTTTCAAGTCGTTTTCAGCATTGTCATAAACAGCCTTAATCGCAGCAAAAGCGTGTGCATCTGTGATTGACAACTGTAATACTTTGCTATAAGCATAGTTTTCGGCAATTGTGGCACGTGGTGTTTTTGATGCAGCAACACCTGTTTTTGCTTGCTTCCATACACCGTTAATTGAGTTAAACAATTTCTTGTTATTGGTATAAGTAACACCACCGATTGAGTAAGTGTTTACCAAATTACCGCCAGCACTGTTCAAATCGGCTGCTGTATCTCCCAACATCGCCAAACGATAACGAGCTTCCGACATATAAGTCAAAACTTTTTCAGTCATGTAGATAGCCAATTGGTCTGTTTCGCTCAATTCGGTATAATCTTTTGCAGATTTACGAACAACCATTTTAAAGTCTTTGTTGAAGTCAATCTGTGTATGTTTCTTGGTATCACCAATCAAAACAGTATTCACAAATTTTTCACTCAAAGTAATTCCTAAACCACCACTTTCAGGACGAGCGCCACCGCTGTCAAGAATACCCGACAAACCAAGTTCATCAGCTAATACAAGTTGTGTTTTTTTGTCATATCCACCGTAAACGCTGAATATCTTATTAAATTCGGGTGCAGTCCAAAATCTTTCAGCTACTACCTGTTTGATGTCTGCTAATTCAATTGGATTGAACTCAGACAATTGAGAAACGTTAATTCCTGTTGCCATTTTATTTAATTTTTAAATTTGTCTCTTAATCCAGTAACACGATTTTTTACATCGCCGTCGATTTTTTCTTCTGGGTCTAATTCAATCATTTGTGATTTAATTTTACCTTGCAATGCAACAACCTGCGCTTTGATTTCATTCATTTGAGCTGTTGAGGCTTTCAATGTTTCGTTTTCAGCTTTCAATGCTGCTAATTCAGATTTCAATGCTTCCATATCTTCGGCAGGTGCAGCTTCTGGTTCTTTGATTTCAGTCAAAACACCGCCTGCAATTACATAGGTAAAGCCATCCGCCATTACTACTTCTCCATCTGGTGCGCTTACTTTATCACCAACTTGAGGCATTGATCCTTCGGGTACTTCTGGAAATTCAATTGATGCACCATTTGCGTCTGTTAACATTACTGCCACAGTTTTTGGTTTAAACAATGCGAGAATTTTTTCAAGCATTGATTTTTGTTCGCCCAATTGGGCTTTTACTTCTTCGTTTGTCATTTTATTTGGATTTTTAAAATATGCTACTGCTTTAAATTCACGTTTAATTATATTTGCAAAATTGATTGACATTAATTGTTCCTCTGTCAACCCCTCATCAATATCCATTAATGCTTTAACTACATCAACATCAGCACCTGTTTGTTTTACGATAAATGAACGGATTTCTTTTTCATCATCCTCAACATACTTAGTTATTTGTTTTAGTCCTTCTGCCGTTGTATCTAAGCCATCAAAATCAGTAATATAAGGATTGTGAATTAACGGAATGCCTTTTGTCATATCAAAGAATCTTTTTTCAAAAGGCAATGCTAAAAATATTGAAGCGGCTATACTTGCAACATCTCCAGTATTCATAACAGAATCAAAACGAGTTGAATGGTCTTGAATGAACTTTGCAATTAAATTACCTTCGTATGTATCTCCTCCAGGACTATCAATAAATAACCGTATCTGTTCAGATTTACAGTTTGCATAGTCAGTTATGAACTGCTTATAAGTGTAGTCTTGTCCAATTATTCCGTTTATATTAATGATTGCCATTTGCGTGTAATTATTTTTATGCAAAAAAACACTAAATAATTTGTTTTATAAAAATAAGTCCGTATATTTGTATTTAAAATACAAGCAAAATGATATATACAGTAAAAGAGTATTGCGCTAAATTCGAAATTCACCCGAATACATTTAATAATCGCAGAAAAAAGGGAACATTACCGAGCTTTCATAAGGTTAAAGAATTAAGCGGACGTGGTTATGTTATTGAAGTAGACCATTGCGAACTGTGCGAAATAACAGAGAAAGCAATGCGTGAGTACAACAGATTGCGAGGTAGCGAAAACAATCCCGAACTAGCTGCCGAATTATCAATTAAGTATAAAATAAACACAGCTAAAATGTTCCGAATGTGTGGACTTTAAAAAATGCTATGCCCTACGTCAAAATATCAATTTAAATACATTTACCAAGCCACACGAGCCAATAGGAAAATAGGTTTATGGAGTGGTGAATGGTGCAACATATATCACTGTCCTTTGTGTGGTGATTATCATTTAACATCGAGAGGAAAAAGAAAAAAACATTTTAAATATTAAAATAATGGAAACAAAAGAGGAAGGTACGGTAACAATATCAATTGAAAGATTTAACCAATTAATTAAAAAAGAACAAGCTGTTAATGAAGGTTTAATATATACAGAATCAATTTTTTATGATTGTTTGGTTAGGAATGATTATGTAATTATAACGCCTGACGATTTAAACAAAAAACTTATTGATGCCAACTCATTACTTGAAAAAAAAGGAAATGATATTAGAAATAAAACATTTGATTTATATTCAGAAGTTGAATTAATGTCGTTTATTAGTTTTGTTTTTAACAAGAAACAGATATTGCAAGAAATAAAGAATTTAATATTTTAAACATTAAAATTATGAAAAAACAATTATTTTTATTTTTATTGCCTTTAGTTTTGTTTAGCTGTACAAAAGAACAAGACTTCAACTTTTACAGATATGAGATTTATGGGTCAACAGATGATTACGAGGTGACTTTTAAAGACAAAGACCAAAATGTTAACGAGTTAAAAGATGTTGGAGATTGTACGCTTTACGAGTTTTCATCATCTGAGAAGGTTAATGTTTATTTCTCTGCTCAAAGTGTTGTTGATGGGATTGTAGTTATTTGCTTATACAAAAATGGAGAAAGGATAGCATGTGAATATACAGATGGTGCAGAGAATAGGATTGTGATAGATGGAATATATTAATTAAAAAGGGGAGCGTTTAACTCCCCTTTCTTTTTATAATCCGTTATCGTTTTGAAGTTGCACCTTTTCATTTAGCGCAGTTGTAAGGTCATTGGTGACAAGAACTGTTTTAGTCGTATTGTTATCCTTTAATGCTTTATCCATTGCCTGTGTAGTAGCAGCTTGTTCGGTCTGTCCGCTGCTTCGAGAAACTAACCCACCTGTAACACTTGCGGCACTTACTGACGCTGATGGGGTCGATACACTTGCAGCAGAAGAACTTCCACCACTTGCACCGGGTGCTTTTACCGCCCAAATATCTTTAACCGATTTAGCACCTAAAGCAACAGTAGCAGCAACAGACGCACCTCCTACAATGGCATTGAATGGAGCAGGGAAAACCTGCGCTGCCGTCCATGCAGACATTGCACCTTGATAAGTTTGAATTGCCACCTGCGCAGAAGCAGCCGCCTTGCCAAGATTAGTTTCTTTTCCAAACAATTCAGCTAAATTTCCAGCCAAACTTGATGCAACATCTAACTGCGCTTTCTTTTTTACCTCTGCAATCTGTTTACTTTGCTCTGCATATATAGCTTCAAGTGCCACCGTGTCAGCACCAATCTTTTTAGCAGCTTCAATTTTTTGTTGATATTCAACATCTAAGGCATTTTGTTGAGCATCAAATTCATTCTTAAACTTCATTTGCTGCAATTCATATTCTGCCTGCGCTTCAATTGCTTGCCTTTCTTTTTTTCGTTGTGCTTCTGATTCTTCAAATGCTGCATTTTCAATCGAAATGTCTGTATTCTTTTTTTGATTTGCTAATTTTATTTCATCATCGTATTTCTGTTGAGATATTTGTTTTTCCTTTAAAAGAATATCCAACCTCTTTTTCTCATCTGTATATGTAAGTTCTAAATTTGCAATTTTATTAGAGTGAATTTCTGCATCTGTTAATTTTTGATTTGCTAAACGTTGTTGCTCTTTTAGCTCAGCCATTTCAATCTCATATGTTAATATCTCAATCGCTTTATCGGCATTTTCTTTTAACTGTTTTAATCGGTCATCTTCTGCCTTTTGTTCATTTTCCAAACGTTTTTTATTATTTTCAGCACGTTTTTTGTTACCATCCTCAACTTTTTTATTTTTTTCTTCCTCCAGTTTTTTAGCATCTTCTGCCGCCTTTTGATTTAAAGAACGTGTTAATGCTATTTGTTCAGTTTCTAATTTATACCTTTCATTACCTGCATTTTTTACAAAGTCATAAGATTTTTTTAGCTGTTCTTTTTGCTCATCGGTAGCATCATCTCCTAGCTTTTTTATTTTATTGTAAGTGTCGGCATTCAAACGAAGTTCCTCGTTAAATCGTTTTTTCTTTTCGTTTAAAATTTCCTGCTCACTTTTGCCCATTGCTTTCATGCGGTCAATCGAACGATTGGTTGCATCTGTGAAGCCATCCAATGCTTTAGTATTTGCGTCAATATCTTTTTTAGTATCTTTGAATTTGTCAGCAACCCCAAAGAATGATTTTAAAGACGCTATGATTGAATTAAAATTAGCAATAAGTAAAATGATACCAGAGATTAAAACAGTGATACCAGCTGTTGCTAAAGCCATAGAAGTGGCAGCCGTTACGCCAAATATCTTTTCCAATGTGGTTAATGTAATTTTCCACCCTGCTAACACCTTTGATTTTACAGCCATTAAGCCCATCATAAAAGTGCTTTCTTTTTGAAGTGCATTCCCTATTTCTTGAACGCCATTCATAACGGATTGAATGGCTACCATTTTTTGAATAGATTCTTGTACGGCTTCACTTTCAGTTCCTAATAATGCTTGTGCTCCCTCTGCAACCTGAGCCGCAGCACCCAAAGCAGTAAAAGCTCCAACAACTTGGTCGATTCCCCTTGTATCAGAACCAACATTTTGTAATTCAGTCGATATGTCTGTCAATGTATCTTTTAATTCTCCACCCCTTGCGGATAAATTTCTGTATTCGTCTGAATTTTCTTGACCTGCAAGTTTCATTCTCCCCAATTCGCCAACTATTTCTTTTAACTCTGCCCTTAGTGATTTAGTTCCATTCTCATAGTTACCAACTTCACGCACGAATTGCCCAGTTGCAGCATCCACCGCCTTTAATTGGTCAGATAAATCCTTTGCGCTCTTTACAGCTTCAATAGTCTTTTCGTTTGTAGGACCATAGGCAGCCGACATATCTTTCGCCAATTGTGCAGCTTCCGCAGACTTTTGATTTAATGCAGCATAAGCACCCGAAACGCCAACAACATCGCCTTGCATTTTAGTTAATACACGTTGGTTTGCTCCTAACTGACTGTTAAGGTTTTTTAAATTTGATTCAGCTATAATATAATCCTCCGATAGTTTAGCTTCTGCAAGTTCAGCACCTTTCTTCTCTTTTGTCAACTCACTGATTGCAGAGCGTTGCGCTTCGATAGCTATCTTTAAATCCTGTTGTCTTTTTATCGCTTCATCTGCACTAACTTTTACGTCAATGAGTAGCGTTGTAGTTTCGTCTGCCATGTTTTATAATTTTATTAATGTCATTTTACTTTGTCCTGTTGTAATGTTGTAAGCCATGCTATCAACCCAATAACGTCCACCCAATTGAACAGAATTAATTACTCTGCTTTCCATTATCTGATTGGCTGTAAAAGGGTCGAACCATTTTGATGCGTCCAAGATAATAGGGTTTGTGAATATCGGTGTAAGGATATTTGAATATGCAGGGTATATGCTTAAAGGCTCTGCCGTGTAAGCTACTAATTCGTTGCTGCTAGTTAACGAGTGCTCAACCCACGTCATTCTAAAATCATCTGTTGCGGAGATGCTACCAATAGCCATTATTACAATTTCTTTTAGTGCTTCAGAATCTTTGGGGTCGTAACCACCCCTTACAAATGGGTCGTATGTATTGGAATATGTTTTTGGTATAAATGCCTTTATTTCAATTGCTTTTTTCACCCCAACTCCATCCCCAACGAATGAATCACTACCTAAGAAGCTGTCAATAGTTTTATCCGTTTTGTAAACAATGTCATTTTTAAGCATATAACCGCTGTAAATACGCTTTGTATATTCAAATCCCTCTGCATTTATAGGTGTGTTTTGTACGGCATTTTCTAAAGATTTAAGCTCACAGCCCATACCATTAAATTTAATATCAAATAATAGTATTTGTGACAATGCTTTTAGAACATCAGCACATGAAATGAACTCAAATTCTGTATCAACTGGCATTTTTTGCAGAACATTATACCCGTAAATAGATGGCATTGTCGACCTATATTCAAATATAACGTACTTGTTAAATATAACTGTTTTTATTAGATCGGTATTTGATAATGAATCACCCGAAAAGGTAATGCCAGTTAAATAAGTAATCCTTTGTAGAAAAGACAATACAGACATTGCAGCATTCCCAACTGTTGAGCGATAAACGAAAGGTGAAAATAATCCTCCGTCATTTCGCAATGTAGATATATGAAGTAGAACTTCATCAGCTGTTGGTGCTGGTGCTGATTCTTTTATGGTTGTTACAAGTCCATCTTCTGGCAGTGTGTAGAAATTAAGCTCCGATAATGTTTTAATGACATTTTCATAATCATAAGATAGTGTTGATTTATACTCGTTGCTAAATTCAGATACTGTTAATTTTGCCCTCTTTTGCAACAACCCTTTTGTAACATACACATCAATTACAGCTTTATTACTTCGTGTTGGTTGGCTTATAAAAGCAAACTCACGTTCATTTATTGGTGTACGTGGTAAGCTGAATGAGTTGGTAAATGTAGCCGTTCTGTCTGATAGCGAAAGTAACGACATTCCGCCCATATTTAACTCAATGGTTGCTGATGGGTTGACATCCAACCGAACGCCTGCAAGTGTTGTTATGTTAATAGGTTGGGACATAATCTTTTAGTTCTAATGATAAATTAAATTTTAAATTTTGTCTGCACTCTGCAAATGTTTTTGTATAATCTGCCACCTTATAAATTTTATCATCATAGTAAACAGCTGGGCTTTCTACAATTTTTATAAGTTGTGAATAATGCTCTGTATCAATTGCAACAGTATCAAAGTTAAAAGTTAATGTTTTTTCTTTTGATATTTCTCTTGTCCTATTTCGCATCTCTGCCATCGTTTGTTTATAATTTGGTATTTCATTTGAACTTTTTACATTGTCTTCAGTAGACACTAATCTAAAATCCCATTCCGAATAATTGCCATCTTTATTTATCCACTTAATTAATTTATTAGTACTTTCAGAATATATATTTTGTCTATAAAATACTATAAACTCTGTGTCATAACCATCAATTACAAAAAGTCCGCTTTCCCCAGATAAATCACCAGACAAAGACAATATGTTATATCCGTTAACTAGGGTTTCTGTTTGAGTTGAGCTGCCAATTGAAACATCATAATTCCCATTAGCACCATTAAAATAAAAACCTATTGCACTATTATAATATACAGCATATCGGCTACCCTCTGTTTGTATATCATAAACTAAAGAATTAGTCTCGCCAACTCTATCGTAAGCAAAACATAAATATGTTGTTATTGTTTGAGTTGTGGCAGCTAAAGCAGAAACAGAAATGGTTATTTCTTTTCTATATTTTGAAACATCTGTATAATCATCGGGAGGGAATCCCAATAAATAAGGGAATATGTCAGTAAAATCCATAACATAAGTGTCTAATCCGCCTATATTAGTAGCGGTTTTTGTAGGCATAAAATCAATTGACTCAACTGTAACGGTCGGAATTACACTTGTTGTAATTGTAAACTCAATTGATTGTTGATTGAATGCGCTTGTTAAACCTTCCAGCCCTCTTGTTATCGTTATTGTTGCCATATCTCGTTAATTGATTGTTTTAATTCAGTTACATAATTATTACCCATTGATTGCAAAAGGTCTTTCTTTTTCTGTTCGGTCACTATCTCGTCAATGGATAGCTTTTTTTCATAGCCCTTTGTAGCTACTGACCACGCAACGGCATACGGATTTATTGCAATACCTTTTTGTTGCGCCCAGGGAGTGAAGATATAATACCCAGCCCAACCGACAAAATGCCTGATAGCTTCGGGAGATTGGTTTGTATTCGGTTTTCTCCCTTGAAATAATGCTTTGTTATACAAAGGAACTTCAATTCCTCCACCACCCTCACGCATTACAACGGCTGTTTTCTCTTTAGTTTTACCCGAAGCGTTTAAACCTTTGCTGTCAATGATTGATTTATAATCGTTTGCAATGATATTCAACCACGCTTCTAAGATTGAATTGTTATCACTCATACCGGGTATTGATTATTTAGTTTCAACGTGCATTCAAGATACCACCCATCAACATTAACTGAACCCCTGTTGGTCCACACCTGCATATTAGGACTGATTAAATCAATGTCGTTATTGCATTGCGTTAATTGAGTTATAAATTTAAGCAGTTCGTTTTCAATTTCATCCATTCTGTTTTCAAACTTCTGTTCCAATGTTTCAGCTAAACTTGACTGTGTAGCCATTTCGACTTTACGAAACAAAAAGAACTGAACAGAATAGTCAATCTCTCCATTCCATTGCTTAGCCTCAATTACTTGCCTTGCAGAAATGATGTTGAACATTAAGCCAAGCGACCCATCGGTCAAGTCTGTTTGCGATATTCCTTGTTCAAAGTAACGTCCATCGCCATATATGAATTTAAACCCAGCCGTTAATGCTGCGGTTTTAATCGTTGTTAATAGGTTTGTTTTCATAGCGTTTTGTTATAATTTCCAGTTGGTGTAGTTACAATCAATAATGATGAATCACGTCTTTTTAATTCATCACCTATCATTGAATGATATTTTTGAAGTAATGAATAATCAACTGTTTCAAGTTTGCCTTTAAGAAAAGATTGTATTTGTTTTGTTTCCATACTATTGTTTATATAATTGTTTTTGAAAATCTGCTTCAACATTCTTATACCACAAAGACATAAAAGCAGTACCATAATCGCACGCTTCAACCTGTTCAATTGAGGGAGCGATAATCCCGACGAGCCTTAATGTTTGCGGAAGTGTTCCAAACTTTGCAAAACCTCCGACTGCTTCGGCTGCCGCCATTTCTTTTGGTGTGCTTTCATACGACATAACACTACTTTCTTTTTTAGTTACGTCCTCAATAGCTTTAACTACTGACAAGTAAAACCTTAGAACGGATATTGCAGGCGATTGCATTGTTAGTTTCGTACCTTCTTTTTGCGCTAATTGTAGCACATCTTCAAAAGTATGTCCGCTCATCATGCTATCTTGACACCATTTCACATCTCCCCATGTCCATTTGTAGCAATCAATAGGTATAAGTTCTGAACATTTTGCTACTTCCATTATATCAAACTGATCTTGCTCTGATAAAAATAGATATTTGTAATATGTTATCTCTGATATTTTCATGTTAATCTTGTTGGGATACGAACTTTAACTGTTATTACACCCATAATTACATATCTTATTGCATCTAAGAAGTGGTCATAGCCATTACTTAACGGCTTGCCATTTTTTTCAACATAGTTGTTTAACTCTTTAGCAATGTTTGTGCTTTCTTGGCTTACTATAATTGTAAAGTCTTGCACCATTCTAATACCATCTTCGACGCTGTTAGGGTATTTTTTTGTAGGATATACTATTATACCTGCACGCTTCAACATCTCTGTAATGCGTTGGTCTGCGCTTTCTGAATGCAGAACATCTCTTTGCACAAATGACTTTACTTTGTCAACCAATTCAGACGGCTGCAATTCGTTTGCTTTAAAACATTCTTTAACGTAAATTATTTTCTGCTTTT
>ERZ1034363.1055-NODE-1055-length-16689-cov-3.486516_pt1 | contig 16689 bp, 14 predicted proteins | sample MGYA00520616_ERZ1034363 | MGnify/ENA primary metagenome ERZ1034363 (study PRJEB33736, sample SAMEA104284506) | Azolla filiculoides | biome: Urban; feature: Water surface; material: Ditch water | place: Netherlands | collected 2015-10-28 | depth 0-0.1 m ...
TTAGAACGAAGTTTTCATCAAACGTCACGATTTTCTGCCGATGCGGCACATGAGCTAAAAACACCATTGACTATTTTGCAAGGCCAGATTGAACGGGCACTATTTCATTCTGATATAGGGTCGGTTATTCAGAAAGATTTGGCACTGATGCTTGATGAGGTACAGCGATTAGATGCAATCGTGCGCAATTTATTATTATTTTCACTCGCTGATGCAGGGCAACTGCGTTTGAATAAGTGCGAAGTTGATTTGTCTCTCATGTTAGCAAATTTAATTGAAGATGCTCAGATGTTAGCGCCAAGTTTAACTATTGATGGTTTGATTGAAAGAAATTTGGTGGTGAAAGCAGACTCTGATTTGTTGATACAAGTAATTCATAATTTATTAAGTAATGCGATTAAATATAACATTCCAAATGGATGGATACGTATTGATGCAAAGCAAATGAACAATCATATCGAGGTCATAGTGAGTAATTCATCATTAGGGATTGCTGAAGCGGATCTTGAATTGATATTCGAACGTTTTTATCGCTGCGAATTATCACATAATCGAAAAGTAGATGGTATGGGATTAGGGCTCAGCTTATCGCGAGATATTATTCATGCTCATCACGGAAAAATTGACGTATCCACTGACCAAAGTGCGGTGAGCTTTTTGATACATTTGCCGCTAAATTCATAATTCGTTCTCCCGTACTTCATAAAATGACAAAATTGTCATTATTCTTCCCCGTTTTTTGTCATTAAAGTTGCCGATAATAAGGTTCATTGATGAGTCAAAAATACAATCATTTTGGTTGATTTGGCTTTGAGCTTGAATTTTTTAGTTAATGCCGCAAATAAATGAGAGGGGATTTATGATGACAAAACAGGCGCTACGGGGCATAAGTGTTTTACTTGTAATGCCGTGTTTGCTGATGGCTGCAGAATTTGACGGCAGCATTTTACTTGGCTCACCCACGGCTACCTCCATTAAATTTAACATATTAGCTAATCAACAAGGGAATGCTTATATTGAATATGGCACACTACCAAATCAATACACACAAAAAACGTTGGAATTACTACTAAGCACTGGTCAACCTTTAAATTTTAATATCGACAATTTGAAAGAGAATACGCGCTATTACTATCGTCTTTGTATTCAAAATACGTCAGAAGTAAATAGTGTGACCAGTCAAGAATACACGTTTCAGACAGCGCGACCATCGGGAAGTACATTTACTTTTACTATCCAAGCTGATTCGCATTTAGATGAAAATAGTATTTTGGCGCAGTATCAACAAACATTAGGAAATATTCGACTCGATAAACCGGATTTTCATATTGATCTCGGCGATACCTTCATGATTGAAAAACACAGTCAGGCATTCACCGCAACCGTTAGTATGCCCGTGGATCAAGCGTCAGTGAATGCGCGTTATGCTTATGAAAGAAATAATTTTGGTCTTATGTCGCATTCTTCGCCCTTGTTTTTAGTGAATGGCAATCATGATGGTGAACTCGGTTGGTTAGCCACTCAATCTACACAAAACGTGGCGATATGGGGAGCTAAGGCGCGTCAAAGTTATTTTTTAAATCCTGAACCCACTTCGTTCTATGGCGGTGATTCCTTTGTTGAACCTTGTTGTGGACATCGCGCTTCATGGTATTCATGGCAATGGGGTGATGCACTTTTTGTTGTTCTTGACCCTTATTGGAATACGGTCACTAAAGGCAAAGAGGGGTGGGCATTAACGTTAGGTGATCGGCAACATCAATGGCTTGAAAAAACGTTAGCCTCGAGTCAGTCGAAATATAAATTTGTGTTCATTCATAATCTTGTTGGTGGGTTGGATGGGCAAATGCGTGGCGGTATTGAAGCGGCGCCTTATTATGAATGGGGCGGTTTAAATGCAGATGGAACGAGAGGTTTTGTGCAAAATCGACCTAATTGGTCAATGCCGATACATGACATGCTGGTGCATTATGGCGTATCAGCGGTTTTTCATGGCCACGACCATCTTTATGCGAAGCAAGAATTAGATGGCATTGTGTATCAAGAAGTGCCTCAACCCAGCGCGAAGAATTTTTCAAGTGGTGCAAATTTAGCCAAAAGTTATCATTACAATTCAGGCACTATTTTAAGTAGTTCGGGGCATTTGCGTGTGACAGTGAGTCCTCAAAATGTTGTCGCAAATTATGTTAGATCATGGATACCGAGTAATGAAAATTCGTTGCGTCAAAATGCGCAAATTGATGATACGTGGCAAATAGATAGTACCGTTATTTTACCACCCTTAGTGGCGAGTTTTACAGTGACGCCAACAACAGCAAATACAGAGCAAGAGGTTGTGCTTCATGATGACAGTAGTGGAAATCCAACCAAATGGCTTTGGGATTTTGGTGATGGACAAACCAGCCAAATCCAGAATCCAACGCTCCGTTATATTACGCCAAATACCTACACAGTATCGCTTACTATTAGTAACGTAAAAGTGAGTAAGACAATTAGCAAAACAGTGAGTGTGAGTGACAAAACTGCACCTGTTATTCGTCAATTTACGATACCTTCGATTACGAACTCACTGAGTGTTCCGATTACTGTTTTTGATGCTTTAGATAATAAGGGCGTTGCTAGGTATATGCTCACACAATCAAAAACCACACCAAAATTGACGTCATCTCAGTGGCTTAGCGAAGTACCTAAATCTTACTCATTCAGCAGTTCAGGTGTGAAAGCACTCTACGCATGGGCAAAAGATGAAGCTGGGAATATTTCACCACCCAGTATGACAAATATTACTATTGATCGAACAAAACCGGTGGTGAGTAAATTTGTTCTGCCAGCGAAAAATAATGGCTTGATGATTCCAATTAGCACATTAACGGCTTCAGATAATATGGCTATTGCTGGGTATTTAGTGAGTGAAAGTGCAACATTACCTAATGCTAATTCAGTTGATTGGTTGCAAGAAAAGCCAGCTAGTTATAAAACGACGACCATAGGAAGTAAAACGCTTTATTTGTGGGTGAAAGATACAGCAGGCAATGTATCAGTGGCTAAAACAGCAAAATGTGTAGTGTCAGCTCCGTTATAGAATTGAATTTAATGAGATACAAATATGTTCATAAAAATACCATGTTTAAAAATATCGACATTGTTGTTAGGTTTGTTTTTTATGTCATCTCAGACGTTTGCGGAAAATTCATTTTCAGGGAATGTAATTTTAGGCTCTCCAACGACAACCACAATCAAAGCCAATCTCTTTTCTGCCAATCAATCTGGCAGGTTTTATATTGAATATGGCGTTGAATCTGGTAAATATGATAAGAAAACGGATGTGTTTACATTGCAAATGGGCACACCTTTAGAGGTTACCTTAAATGGCTTGAAAGATGATACCCTCCATTATTATCGACTCGTTTTTCAAGAAACGTCGCAAACCAATTTCTTACCTCAAACTGAATATACTTTCCATACAGCGCGACTTCCTGGTAGTGCTTTTGTTTTTGCCATTCAGGGCGATTCACATCCAGAGCGAGCTAAAAAGCAATTCGATGAAGCTCTTTACACACGAACATTAAACACGGCGGCTTTAGACAAACCAGATTTTTATTTTGCTATTGGTGATGACTTTAGTGTGGATACACTCGATGCCACGACATTAAATGCTACAAAAGTGAGAGAGCGTTATTTATTGCAGCGCCCTTATTTTGGTCTCATTGGAAAAACATCACCTGTCTTTTTAGTGAACGGGAATCATGAACAAGCCTCTATGGCGAATTTAGATGGCACTGCAAATAATGTCGCAGTTTGGGCACAGAATGCGCGTAACTCGCTTTATTCCCAGCCAGCGCCAGATGATTTTTATACCGGTGACAGTGAAAAAATTCCCAACATCGGGCTACTTCGTGATTATTATGCGTTTACCTGGGGGGATGCACTTTTTGTCGTGATTGATCCCTATTGGCATTCGCCTAAAACAGTAGATAACGCGTTTGGCTCAACGCATGATCCCAAAGGTGGTCGTGATTTATGGAATGTGACATTAGGTGAAACGCAATATAAATGGTTTAAACAAACACTTGAAACAAGTTTTGCAAAATATAAATTTGTGTTCACGCATCACGTGCTTGGAACGGGGCGAGGGGGTATTGAAGAAGCGGATTCTTATGAATGGGGTGGAAAGGATAACAAGGGGACTTGGGTGTTTGATAAATATCGCCCAGGTTGGGTAAAACCCATTCATAGTTTAATGGTCGATAATCATGTCACTATATTCTTCCAAGGCCATGACCATATTTGGGTAAAACAAGAGCTTGATGGTGTTATTTATCAAACGCTGCCTGAGCCAGCCGATCCTTTTTATACACTCTATAACAGTGACGCCTATTTATCAGGTGATAAATTTTCTAATACAGGTTACACGCGAGTAAGTGTTTCACCCAGTAATGTCAACGTAGATTATGTACGCACCTATTTACCCAAAGATGAAGATGCAACAAAAGTAAGCGGCAAATCCCTGTTTAATTACGCTGTAGGTACTGAAACTGCGAAACTTTCAGTAGCAAAAGTTGGCAGTGGATCGGTTGTAAGTCGTCCATTAGGCATTGATTGTGGTTTGGTTTGCGCAGCGAATTTCACATTAGGCAGTGAAATCGAGCTGATTGCCGTGCCTGCAGTTAATTTTGTATTTGATGGATGGAGTGGTGATTGTATTGGTAGCAGTTGCAAAATAAAAATGACGAGTAATAAAACAGTACAAGCCAGTTTTTCACTTGATAAAACCGCTCCAAGCGTGTCGGCTTTAAGTTTGCCACCAATAATAAATTCACTGACCGTTCCTATTGCCGCATTTGATGTAAAAGATAATAAAGGTGTAGCTGGTTACATGCTGACACAAACAAAAACCATTCCTAAAGTCACATCTTCGCTGTGGCGGACTACAGCACCTAAATCCTATACTTTTAGCAGTGCAGGAATCAAGATGCTTTACGCTTGGGCTAAAGATGAGGCAGGAAATATATCTGAGCCGAGTATTTCAAAAATTACTATTGATTCCACGAAGCCTGTCGTGAGTAAATTTGTTGTACCTGCTAAAAATAATGGATTGACCATTCCAATTAGCACACTAACCGCTACGGACAATATTGCTATTGCAGGGTATTTGATAAGCGAAAATTCGGCGTTGCCTAATGATTCTGTTGAATGGATATCACAAAAACCAGTGAGCTATCAAACAACAAGTGCTGGAAGTAAAACGCTTTATTTATGGGCAAAAGATACAGCAGGCAATCTATCTGCTACCAAAACGGCAAAATGTATCGTGACAAATATGCCATGAAAATTTGTATTTAATATGATTTAAAACAGTTACAAAATGACCAATGCAATACAAAATAAATTCTATATTAAACATTTTCAGCAAGAAATAGATGAAATTACGCATTATCTTCAAGTGTTCAATAAATCAGGTCATCGAGATGACGAGGCATTTTTAGAAATTGGGAATATCCTTGTTAGAGCGCAAAGAGAAAAAAATGTAGATGAGCATATTTTTAAACGATTAAAAACACACGTGGCAAAGCTTATTGGTAGACGCGGTTTGCGTCACGTGAATAAATTAGTTTGTATTGCGCAATGTGAGGTGCTTCAAAATTATAAAGAACAATTACCGAAAGATTGGCGTTTACTTTATATTTTGTCCCAAGTAGATCATTTAGCAGAGCTTCTTGAATCGAACAAAATTACGAAAGATATAACAATGAATTTACTTTTGAAAATAGTGAACAATTAACTGACGTTTATTTTAGTTTTTTTAAGTGATAGGTACTTACTTTTTTGATTAATAATATCCTCGTACATGATCTATTTTCCTGAATTTTCAACCGTAATAAAATACACTTCTTCATGAATAACGTTCAAACCTCTAGCTTTAAAATGCGACTCTTTACCGCTAATGTTTTCACTATATATCTGCCTTACATTGCACCACTCACCAAATAATGTCATCACCTCCTGTTTATTCACACTAAATGGTGGACCGTCCATTTCATGTTGGTGATAAAAAAATGAAACTAGCAATATTTGAGCATGTGTTGGCAACAAGGTCCGCATTTTTTCGGTATATTGAAAGCGCATTTCACTTGGTAGCGCCACGAGCGATGCTCGATCATATAGAGCGTGAATGCCTCTTAAAATATCTTTAGGGAACTTAAAAAAATCACCACAATAGATTTGAATACCGTCCGTTTCAAAAAGTTCAAATTCGCCTACCTGCGTTTTATTAAAGGGCAGCTGATTTTCCACAAAGAATGCGTCAACAGCAATGCGGCTTAACTCAACAGCAATAATTTTATGACCTTGTTCACGTAGCCATAATAAATCTTTAGTTTTGCCACAGAATGGAACAAACACCTGACTCTTTTCTGGTAGTTCCAATGATGGCCAATTTTTTTCAAATGAGCGTTGATATCCGCATTATGGAAACCAATTTGATTAAGTTGCCAACGCTCTAACCAAAATATCTGCTGCATAAGTTTCCTTTATTTTTTAATTATTTATTAACTCTTTAATGCGAAGTACTGTTATTTATAAAACGGTGAAAGCATGCCCATATTGGCTTCTTGTGTGACCTCACCATCAAAAATTTTTATAGACAGATTGCCATCAACTTGTTTAACAAAAGGTATTAGTAAACCATCAATATAGTTTTGTGCGTTTTCAACAGAATCAAATTCATAAAACCCGCCTACTGTATGGGTGTTTATACCACTCAACCATGTCTTAGATTTTAGTCCAACATATTTTTTCATTTCAATATTAATTGTTTGCCAATCAATTTGGTCAAAAGGTATAGATACTTGAAATTCAGCATATATAAATATTTTTTCATTGTTTTTAAACCTGCTTTTTATATTTATAATTCTTTTGACGTCTCGATTGTTACCAACTAAAACGGCTCTTTAAACGGTCTCAAATCCAATTCATGTGTCCATGCACTTGGATGTTGTTGATGAATTGCCCAATATGTTTGCGCTATTGCACTCAACGCTAGTAATCCGTCTTTTCCTTTTGCTTGAACATAATCGGGAAATTGCTTCTTTGCTCGTTCACCATCGATAACACCATCAATGATGGTATGAACAACATGTATACCCTGTGGAGCGAACTCCCTTGCCATTCCTTGAGCTAACGCTCTTAATCCAAATTTTGCTGATGCAAAAGCGGTAAATGGCGGTTTTGATCTTAATGACGCAGTTGCGCCTGTAAAAAATAACGTTCCTGTTCCGGATTTTTTCATTGCATGAATGGCTTCTTTTCCAAAAAACAAAGCTCCCAAACAATTTTGCTTCCAAAGAGTAGTAAACGTGTCAGTACTAGTTTCTAATATGGGTGATGGAATATTGCTATCTACATTGTAGACAGCAATATCTATTCGATGACCACTCTGTTGTACAATGTCAAACAGACCGATAACATCGTGTTCGACCGTCGCATCGGCAACCACCGTTGTTACCATGTATCCAGATTCTCGGATTTTGTTGGCGGTAAGTTCGAGTTTTTGTTTATGTCGACCGGCGATGTAGACATGCAAACCTTTTTTGGCGAAATATTTAGCAAGCGCAGCGCCTAAGCCTTCCTCTGGACCCACTCCAATAATAACGGCCGAACACTGTTCCATTACTTATTTTCCAGCAGCAGTTGCTTCAGGAACTTCGATTAATGCCCCCGTTTTTACATCATAGATGTAACCGTAAACAGGAATATCGGATGGTACGAGAGGATGATTTTTAATGCGAACCACATCCTCAACGACACTTTGTGCTAAATCACTAATAGTGAGCCATGAAATATGTTTTGCTTCATGTGAACCACCACCTTCACAGCAATCATGCCAGCCATGTTCATCAACAGTGGCCGTTTTTAAACTGCTTGCAAGCAATCCACGCATAATATCGTCAGTGAATGTTTCCATGCCGCAATTTGTGTGATGAATAACAAACCATTCTTTTGTGCCAAGCAGTTTGTATGAAATAACGAGTGAACGGATTGCATCATCACTCGCTCTACCACCTGCATTACGAATAACATGCGCATCTCCCTCTGATAAACCTGCATATTTCGCAGGATCTAAGCGTGCATCCATACATGTTAAAATAGCGAAGTGACGTGCTGGTGGCATAGCTAAATCGCCTTTTTCAAAGCCAGATACATAGTTACGGTTTGCTAATAAAACTTCATTAAGTACTTTACTCATTACTCTGATCTCCTAAATTATTAATATTATTATTTTCTGCCAAATATTAGCGAGAAATTATTAGCGGGCATGTCGATTTGCTCTTTTAATTCTAGCCCATGGTTTGCAGCGGCTTTTTTTAAATCCGCAACATCTTTCAATCCCCATTCGGAAACGCCTGCCGAACTTAATGTTTCATGAAATTCTTTATTTGAATCTGTGGTAAAAGTGCCTTCCATTTGAAATGGTCCATAAATTAATAGAAAACCATCATCGTCCAATAAGTTTGCCGCACATTCCATCATACCGTCAGCAATTGAGATAGGTGCTACCTGAAAAATATTAATGCAAAAAATCGCTGAGAATGATTTTTGAACACCAACATTAAACCAAGTTTCTGGATTCGTTAGATCTAAATGAACGGGATCTGCAATGTTGTCATTTTTGTGATGAATCGACAATTTTTTAATGTTATCAAAAACTTCTTCGTCTTTATCAGAAGGATGAAAATGTAAATGCTCAAAATGGGGAGCAAAATAATTTATGTGCATACCGCTACCACTTGCAATTTCTAAAATATTACTAGGGTCTTTAGGTAGCTTCTCCTTTAAAACACCTAACAGCGGTTCTCGATTCCGATTTCCTGCCCATGCCACATACTCACTAAGAGGATGTGGATCTAAAGGCGGCTTATTTTCGTTCATAGTTAAACTCCTCGTTATTTTTATATATTTCAACAAATAGTTGATATTTAGAGCATCTTTATATTCGCAAATATAATGCCAGCAATGAAATACGTTTTTAGGTTTAAATTACAACAAGTTAAGTTTTTATATTGCTGAATTAGTGAAATAATGCTTCAATTAGTGAAAATTTATTTCACAAAAATGCTAATTATGAATGAGCCCTCCCTTTCTGATGTAACACCTACTTTTTTTTTGCAAACATTTATCCTTGAATTAATGCATGCAAGTGAGCAACAAGGACAAAAACACTGTGAGCAATTAATTGAACATATTGCAAAAACTGCGGGATGTTTTTTTGAAGAAACGTATCGTCAAGAAAAAAATAACCATGATTTACTTGATATCGAAAGTTATATCGAACTCATTCTGGCACTTAAAAATAATATTGGGGGAAATTTTTCGCTTGTTTCAAGCAAAAAAGATTGCATTACCCTTTCCAATACTTGTTGCCCTTTTGGCGAAAGAGTCACTAATTTTCCTGAACTATGCAGAATGACATCCAGTGTTTTTGGAGGAATTGCAGCCAGAAATTTTGGTTATGCGAAGGTAGAAATCAAACAAAGTATCGCGCGAAATAATCGTACTTGTGAAGTATGTGTTTATACTAATCCGAATACAGCCAAAGGTTTTTCTGGTATTGAATATACAGATACGACGCCTATCGAATCAATTCAAGATATCCATGAACTACATTCGCGTATTGAAGAAAGCATGCACCAGATATGGTGTAAGCAAAGCAGACCTCCTGCAAAGAAACATCAACCTCCAATCATTATTGCGAAATCGCCAAGCATGCAGAAAATATTGCAGTCGATAGAGGTCATTGCACCCACTCTTGCTACAGTGCTTATTCAGGGACAAACAGGCGTTGGAAAAGAATTAATCGCTCGCGCTATTCATGCAATGAGCGAACGCTGTGATCAACCATTTATTTCTATAAACTGTGGTGCTATTCCAGAAAGCCTAATTGAAAGCGTACTATTTGGACATGAAAAAGGAGCATTTACAGGAGCCATCGATGCGCATCAGGGCTATTTTGAGCGTGCGGAAAGAGGAACTTTATTTTTAGATGAAGTAGACTCGTTGTCACTTGCTGCACAAACTCGTTTACTTCGTGTACTCCAAGAAGGGGAACTAGAAAGAGTTGGTGGTAAAAAAATGCTATCTGTTGATTTGCGAATTATCTCCGCCACAAATCAAAATCTGCAAACGTTAGTTAAACAAAATTTATTTCGTAACGATTTATATTATCGAATTAACGTTGTTGAGCTAAATATTCCTCCATTAGCGGAGCGCCCCGAAGATTTGCCTTATCTCGTTCAGTTGATTCTGCAACGCTTAAATAAAAAACATAATCGAAATGTTGAATCAGTTAGTCGAAAAGTAATGCAGAAAATCAATACCTATCCTTGGCTGGGAAATGTTCGGGAGTTGGAAAATATGCTTGAACGTAGCATTTTATTTACCATCGGCAAAGAAATGACGGAGTTAAATTTACCGATTTCAATCGAAACGAAAAATATAAATGAATGGAAAGAGATTAAGGAAATCGCTATTTCAAAAGCAGAGCATACTTTTCTTGATGACTCGCTCAAACGAAACAAAGGTGATATAAAAAAAGTAGCCAATGAGATGGGAGTAACAACTAGAGCGGTTTATGGAAAACTAAGAAAATATAATCTTCATTTAACCGCTTATAAAGTTTAACTTTTTGAGATTCCCCATCCTTAATATAACTAAATAAATTTAAGTGCATATTAACCATGCCATTCACATTTAAGCCAGCAAAATCAGAAACATATGTATCGTGGCTAACTAATAATCAAAAAATCCTTATTTGCTATCTTTTTAACACAGAACAATTTCGCCCATTCTGTGCATATCGGCCAATCCTTTATCCTCAAGATTCTGTAGCTTATTTAAAACCTGAATAGATTGGACCGATAGTTTTTGCAAATGGGGAATTAATTCATCTACACTTGCACCGTTTTCTACAAGCGTCACCAAATATTGTCCTATTTGATGTAATTTATCATGGGGTTGCTCTAATTCTTGAAACTCTTGATGATGATTAAAAATTTGCCCTAATCCATAATACCAATGTCCAAGGCGACATTCCTTACATGATAAAGGAACGATATCCGATGTTTTACGATTTGGGTCGTTTTTTTCCAATGATGCTAATTTAATAAGCTTGTTAACTAAATTTTTTCTCCATTGAACGTGATCTACAATTGCCATGTGGATGAGTCCAACGGGCACACCCATTGACCAATTCAAATCAGACGTTAGAAAATGAATGAATTCAACAAATGGAAGCGGCTTGCTAATCCAATAGCCTTGTACATGATTGCAACCAATATTTAGCAGATGATGATACTGCTCTTTAGTTTCAACACCTTCTGCGATGATGCTAATCCCCAACTCATGGGCTAGACGAATAGAGGTTGAAACAATCGTTGAATTTTTATCAGACGAAAGCATTCTACCAATAATGCCCTGATCAAGTTTTATAGTGGTGAAAGGCAACTTACTTAATGTGTCAATGGAAGAATAGCCCGTTCCAAAGTCATCCATAGCAAGACTAAGACCTGCATTACGCAAAATTATAATATGATCTTTAATGACACTAGTTGCTTGAAAAGTGGCCGTTTCGGTTAGTTCCACTTGTATTACATGAGTCGGTAAATTCGATATTCTCAGCGTGTTTAAGACAAGATTGGTAAATTTGTCATCTTCAAAATCTTTCGCCGAAGTATTAAACGAGGTCACTAACGCATCATCGATACCGTTCAAAATCAGAAGATCGTCTACCAATTTTGCAAACATGTGGTAAGTGATTTCTTTAATTAAATCGGATTCTTCTGCAATTGGTATAAACTCACTAGGCGGAATGACTGTCCCATCTGGTTTTATCCATCTAATTAATGCCTCTGCCCCATTAATTTTTCCTGTAATCAGTGATACTTTTGGCTGATAGAAAAAAACCAGTTCGTCATTTTTGATGGCATTTCTTATATCTAATTCTGTTTGCATACGTGTAGACTTAATTCTGTTTGATGGAAAATGACAGAGTTTACCAGTTTGTCATATTCACTACCCATATAACTATCAAATGACCTGTAATTGCTTTTAATCACTTCGAAAAAGTATGATTCAAACGTGTTTCATTGAAACGTTTTTATTTCATTTAATGTTTCATCAAACGTTTTCGTTAACAAGAACGTTGGTAGTACAACGTTATTCAAACGACAGCCACTCAAATCCTACTACGCTACGATTTTTCTTGCTAAATTCGACGCCAATAAGATGAATGGGTTGGTTTAGACCACGATATTTGTCGGCATAGCCTCGATCTTGCAATTGTTGCAATGCTTTGCCCTGTGGCACTAATTCAACGACTTTGAACTCGAACAAATACACCTGCTCGTTAAACTTGACCGTCATATCAATACGACCTTGATTAGTCGTATCTTCGGGGATAATGTCTAACCCTAAGGCGGCAAAATAAGAATAAAAGACACTGGCATAATAGCCTTCATATTGTGCAATCGGGTTATTGCGATACCAATCATGGGGAATGCTCGCAAAGAACGCGGTGAATAAGGTTTGCATTTGTGCAAAATTGTTCTCCGTTAATAAATCATAGAGATACCCCGCTTGAGTGGCATACTCACTCGACTGCGCGGTCAGTGCATACAGCATAGCCTCGTTTAAACTACTGCGTACTTCATGATTGGGATAACGTAAGGTAAACTGTGTCATCGACCCTAATTGACGTACGGAATCAATGGTAAGATACCCTGTCTGAAACAATAGAGCTTCAGTTGAAATTTGCTCAACATCAAAGACGGAAAGTAACGCTTCAGCAGCAATCATCCTATCTAAATTCGGTGTAAACGTTTTACGCTTACATAACACATCAATTAAGAACGTTGGCGACCCTGTTTCAAACCAATGTGCTTTGAATTGGCGTTTTTCAAACAAGAGCAGGACATCAAAAGGATTATAAACACTCGTCCCTGTCCAGTTATAACCGTTATACCAATGACGGATTTGCTCTCTATCGAGTCCTTTAAGTTCAGGGGCAAATACTGTATCAAGATCTTCATCGGTATAGCCACAAATCGACGAATAAGGCGCATCAATGGTGATATCATCAAGATTATTCAATCCTGAGAATAAACTGACCTTGCTGAATTTAGATACGCCAGTGAGCATAGCAAACTTGATATGCGCATCACAGTCTTTGATCACAGAATAGAAATTGCGCAGGCCATCTCGAATTTCTTTGGCAACGTCAGGTTTGAGTAAATTATCTAAAATAGGTTTATCGTATTCATCGACTAAAATGACCACGCGCTGCCCCGTTGTTTCAACCAACTTCAAAATAATCGCTTCAAATAAATCGCTTGTATCAGCCTCTTTTTCAATATCGACGCCTAATCGATGGCAATTATTCTCTAAGATAGTGATAATACGCCGTTGTAGCTGCTGTGCATCATGAATAATACCGCCACCAAAACTAATGCGAATAACCGGATATTGAATGGACCAATCCCATTTATCTTCAATATAGAGACCTTTAAACAATGTTCGATTGCCTGCAAATAATTCGCCTATCGTATCGATAAGTAAACTTTTGCCAAACCTGCGAGGACGCGACAGAAAGTAATACTTTCCTTGCTCAGCTAACTTTAAACAAAACGGCGTTTTATCTGCGTAATAGTACCCTTCACTACGAATTTCCGAAAAAGTTTGAATACCAATGGGTAGTTTCTTTCTGTTCATGGTTTAGTGTCGGCTATACCATCCACAACAGAATGTTTGTTTAATTCTTTCAAACATAATTTAAGCACTCTAACGGCTTCATTTTGAGATAAAGACTGAACATCTGAGAGAATGAGCTTAACAAACTCAGAAACGTCTTCACGGGGCATTAACTCTTCTTTTTTGATTGTATCGTGATCTGTCTCGGTGAAAGATTCCTGATCATGCTCTTCAGAATTAATTTCTAAAATGGGAAGTAATTTCTTTTCTTCTTTAATTTTCGCTTTGATATCTGCAACAGAAAGATTTCTGTTTAGTGCATATTCATAAACTTTATCCGCAACATCCTCGTTTACAGGTGCACTGATTTCGTAGCATGCAGAAAGTGAAATTCCTGTAATATCTTTTTCTTTAAAATACTTAGCGTAATTCATCAATCTTGTTCTAACAGGTTGACTGTCCAAACAAATTGATTGGACGGATTGAACCCAATCTCCAAATTCATTATTGGAAGAAAATCTATTACGAGCTTCAAGTAAAATTAATCCCTTCATTAAGTGAGATTGACAATGAATTTCATAGTACCTATTTGCCAAATCATCAAGAGATAAATCTGATAAGGATGTTACATCGACTGATTTTATAAAATTATCTTCTATTTTCTGCAAATCCTTTTCACTTTTAGGTATTCTTTGCTTTATCATTTTAAAATTTCCTTACATAATTCAACCATTTCTTTTTCGGCTTTTTCATTATTCATTTCCATAACTCCGGCCCCTGATGCTAAAGCATCCCGGTATACTTTGCGTTCACAAATTATAGTATCAGTTAATAATAACTCTTTAATTTCGTTAATGTATTTTTTAGACTCTTCTATTTCCGTAATCACTGGATTTGTTGGTGCTTGTGTAAGTACACAAAAACATTTTAAAGATTCATTTATTTCTTTTGCCGTATTAATTAATCTAACCATTCTGTAAATAGTATCTAAATCAGCTTGTGATGGACGAACAGGTGTTATACATATATCCGCTACTAATAGTCCTGTTCTTAATTCAACAGAATCTCTACCTTGAGAATCGACTATTACATATTCATATCGTTTTTTTAAATCGATTAAAGTTTGTTTGATATTGTCGTATTTACTAACATTTTCGATTTTGGGTAATGCTGTACTCATGCGATCTTCAAACCAATTAGAACTAGTTCCCTGTCTATCGGAATCGACGAGTATCACATCTTTTCCTTGTGTAGCTAAATAAGCAGATAAATTAGTTGCTATAGTTGATTTACCAACACCACCTTTTTCTGAACCGATGAGAATTATCATAAGGTTTCCCTGAATTTTTGAATTACATTCTTAACATATTACCACAAAAAATTCGTTACATGATCACGCACTTTCTGCGACAGGATACTTGTACATTTTTTAAATAAGTAATTCCCTTTAAATTTTTTTATTTTTATTTTTACTTTTTAGGAAACGATTTAAGCTTTGATTTAATTAGTTTTTTTTTGTTAACTTCCACCAAAATGTTAGTTAACTTCCACCAAAATGTTAGTTAACTTCCACCAAAATGTTAGTTAACTTCCACCAAAATGTTAGCATTTTACATCTCGATGTTTTTAAAAGGTGTAAGATGCTGTTTTTGACGCGGATTTTAATATATGGTTGATAAAAAATTAATTGTAGTAAAGCATAATGATTTAATAAAAGCAGCATATAAACTTTCAATTCTGGAAAGTAGAATTGTTTTATCATGTATAGCAAGAATAAATTCAAAAGGCATGTTGAGTAGTACTGATAAATTTTCAATTCATGTTTCTGAAATTGCAGATTTAGTTCCTGATCACTCAAATTTATATATAAATCTAAAAGATGCTGTAGATAGATTATCAGAACGGTGGGTTTATTTTTTAGAACCTTCAAGTCGTTCACGAGAAATGAAAACCCGTTGGGTGTATTCAGTGGATTATGTACATGATGAAGGACGTATAAATTTATTTTTTTCACCACACATCATCCCATTTTTGAGTGAATTAACTAGAGATTTTACGCAATATAAATTGGAACATGTCTCACGCTTCAAATCATCGTATAGTATTGGATTTTATGAATTATTTAAAAGTTATCAATCTTCAAAAAAAATATTAACCATAGATTGGATTAAAGAGCATTTTCAAATTGAAGACAAATATGATCGTACGGATAGTCTGCAATTAAAGGTTATTAAACCTGCTATGGAAGATATTAATAATCATTCTGATATGAAAGTTGAATGGAAATCAATAAAGCAGGGTAGAAAAATCGTATCTTTCGAGTTTACATTTGTGACACGTGAAGATAATTCAAGAAAAATTAGCAAAAAATTTGACAGAGATAGAATCGAAGGCGTACTAAAAGCAGATTTAGATAAATATGCAAATCCTGGAGAGAGCTATTCACAAGCGGCGACAAGGCTAAAAGCCGAGCAGTTGATGTTAGAAAAAACAGGAAAACCGACGACGTTAGATATTCTCTGGAAATAATTGGTTTAACAAAAAATAAGAGATTTGAATCCCTCCCAAGCATCAATAGACACTTGGGAGTTCATTTCAATCAAGCATAAGCGGGTGTAGGCAGTGCCTAAGCCTTAGGGTATTTTCAGCTGGAATTTCTGCCAAGAATCTTAAGAAGACTGTTGTTGTCGTATTCTCTTACTCAAAGGTTTCGGGTCGAAAAATAGCATTCTTAGAAAACAAGTAGTGAGTACGTTATCTTCAAGTTTATATTTAGGTCGTAGGCTTTCAAGTGAGAGTCTACTGCCTAGTATTACACGCAGGATTTGCCGGTCTCAAGTTTGGGGTGAGCCTAACAAGTTTTAGGTGAGCCTAGTTCCTACGACCTAGAAGTGCAGGTTTGATGGGTAATAATTATATTTTAACCGACATTCCGCACCCCTATTTTGA
>ERZ1034363.1056-NODE-1056-length-16686-cov-10.658679_pt1 | contig 16686 bp, 14 predicted proteins | sample MGYA00520616_ERZ1034363 | MGnify/ENA primary metagenome ERZ1034363 (study PRJEB33736, sample SAMEA104284506) | Azolla filiculoides | biome: Urban; feature: Water surface; material: Ditch water | place: Netherlands | collected 2015-10-28 | depth 0-0.1 m ...
GATCATATCATCATTGCAACTGGAGCTCGTTCTCGCGAATTGCCAAACTTACCACAAGATGGTAAAAAAGTAATCGGATACCGCCAAGCGATGACATTACCTGAGCAACCAAAGAAAATGATTGTAGTGGGTTCTGGTGCGATTGGAGTTGAGTTTGCTCATTTCTATAACGCAATGGGAACTGAAGTTACGATTGTAGAATTCATGCCAAACGTAGTTCCAGTGGAAGACGAAGACATCTCAAAACAATTTGAGCGTTCGTTGAAAAAAGCGGGAATCAACGTAATGACGAACTCTTCTGTGGAAAGAATTGATACTGCTGGAAACGGCGTAAAAGCATTCGTGAAAACAGCAAAAGGAGAAGAAGTTTTAGAAGCCGATATCTTATTATCAGCGGTTGGAATTAAAACTAACATCGAAAACATCGGATTAGAAGAAACCGGTATTGCTACCGATAGAGATAAAATTTTAGTTAACGCTTACTACCAAACAAACGTTCCAGGTTACTACGCTATTGGTGATGTAACGCCTGGACAAGCTTTAGCTCACGTGGCTTCAGCTGAAGGTATTTTATGTGTGGAAAAAATCGCAGGTTTACATGTTGAAGCGTTAGATTACGGAAATATCCCAGGTTGTACGTATGCTACTCCAGAAATTGCTTCTGTGGGTATGACTGAAAAACAAGCGAAAGAAAAAGGATACGAATTAAAAATTGGTAAATTCCCATTCTCTGCTTCAGGAAAAGCAAAAGCAGCGGGAACTCCAGACGGATTTGTAAAAGTAATTTTCGATGCAAAATACGGCGAATGGTTAGGTTGCCACATGATTGGTGCTGGCGTTACCGATATGATTGCAGAAGCAGTTGTAGCCCGTAAATTAGAAACTACAGGACACGAAATCTTAAAAGCAGTTCACCCGCACCCAACCATGAGTGAAGCGGTTATGGAAGCTGTAGCGGATGCTTACGGTGAAGTAATTCACTTGTAGTCTTTAGAACAAAGAGAAAAGATTAAAGAAAATAGATTAAATCCTTAACAAATTGTCAAGGATTTTTTTTATATTGGTATTTTAAAAACCCAAACATGAGATTTTCTTTTTTAATTATTTTACTTATTGCTACAACAGTAAAAGCACAGTTTTCAAATATAGATTCTATATCTGGTAAGGTTAAACGTGTTCGTGAGAAAGTTTTTGATATTAGTAATAAAGATAATCCATATCAAATAGAGAGAGATGAGTATAGTAACTCAATGATTTTAATTCCAAATAGTTTAAATCTCAATATTTATGATATTTTATTTTCAGGGAGTAACATTGGGTATGAAAATTATGAACGTTACTATGATGAAAATGGCAACATCTTAAAACATACTTGGTTTATAAAAAAAGATGAGTTTTATGAATCTACAACATACAAGTATGATGAAAAAAACAGAGTAATCAGAAAAATAGATTCAACAAATAATCATGTTTCAATTAAAAACCATTATTATGAAGATTTTGATAATTCTACTAATGAAAATATTATTTCATTAAGCTTTGATTCTGATTATTTTATACATACCATCAAACAATATGAAGACAATAAAGTAATAAGAGTTAAACATCTAGATGAATTTGGCAACATAACAGAATACATCAATAATTATACTCTAAACGGAAAATTAAAATCAACTACTACAAAAACACCCGAAACTTGGCGTAAAAATGAAGAAGGATATTGGTCGTATGGCGTTCATGATTCTATTCCAAATGTTTTCAAAAGTAGAATTAATGAATATGATGAAAAAAATAGAATTCTAAAATCATTAGAATATAATTATTCAGATAAGAATAATTATAAAGAACCTATTTTATTGCATCAAGTTTTATACAATTATGAAAAGAATAAAACAACAGTAAAAACAATTTATGAATCAGGGATGATTTCATCTAATAGTTATATTTATGACAATCAAAACAGAATAATTAAATATTTCTGTTGTAGTGATACTATTTCTGATTCAAATATAATTAGGGAATATTCGTACAAAAATGGCAAAATAGTTTCAGGTAAGCTTATTACAAAAGACAACGGAAAAATTGAAATTCAAAAAATTGATTTTAAATATAAATATGACGCCAAAAACAATTGGACAGAAATTATTAAATTAGTTGATGGCAAAGAGCGCTATAAAAGAACACGAGAAATTGAATATTACTAAAATCTATTTACCCGATAATATAAAAATCCGACTCCACCACAAGTCGGATTTTTTGTCTTTAAGATTCTTTATAAATGGTAAAAATGAGGTTTATGTTCTTTTTACAATACTCATTTTTGCGCCAGTCCGTATCTTTATTTTAATTTCCCTAGGGCATTTATACAATTGCTGTACAGGAATCAACCAATTCCCCTAGGGGAATTAACTCATTTCCCTAGGGGAATTTATTTTTTTGTCCGTATGAATGCAAAAATCAATACAGAAATGAAGAAAAAACAATTCACTTCCTCTACTCCACTGAAAAACAAAACCGCTATATAAAATTCAACTACAAAACTGAAAATTAAATATTGATTGTCAATATATTACATTTTTTGTAAAAATATATTTATAAAAAATTGTAACTATTTTTTTACTACTGCGTATAATTAGCATATAAAAAAATGGAACAATAAAATACCAAATAGGTGTTACTACTCTTAGACTTATTCAAATAAAAAATTTGATTCTTCAATATTAAAAAAACTAAGTAAACACAACTTTATTCAATTCCATTCAAAATGTTCATATAACTAAAAAATTTAAAAAGATGACTGAAATTTTATCATTTTGGTGGTTAATTATTTTGATTTTATCCATCGTGTTTTACAAATTTGTTTTAAGAGTTTTCTTTGGTATGGTAATCGTTCCAGAAGACAAAATTGGTTTGGTTACAAAAAAATTCGTGCTTTTTGGTACGGATAAATCTTTACCCGACGGAAGAATTATCGCTACTAAAGGTGAAGCTGGTTTTCAAGCAAAAACACTTGCTCCTGGTTTATATTGGGGAATGTGGATTTGGCAATACGCAGTAGATATGACATCGTTTACTATTATTCCTGAAGGAAAAATTGGATTGGTTTTGAGTAAAGATGGACAAGAAATACCTACAGGACGCATTTTAGCTAGAAAAGTTGATAGTGATAATTATCAAGATGCGACAGCTTTCCTAAATAATGGTGGGCAAAAAGGACGACAAACAGCTTTTATTACAACTGGTTCCTATCGTATCAATACCTTTTTGTTTGAAATAGTAATTGCTGATCAAGTAAAGATATTTGAAAACATGGTTGGTATTGTTACCGCACTAGATGGAGATCCAATTCCACAAGGACAAATTGCAGGGAAATATGTTGATGGGCACAACAACTTCCAAGATTTTGATTTCTTTCTAGAGCAAGGTGGAAATCGCGGTTTACAACCTCAAGTTATGCTTGCTGGTTCGTATTACATCAATACTTGGGCAATTCAAATTGAACAAAATCCAATGACGGATGTGCCAATTGGATATGTAGGTGTCGTAATATCATATATTGGTGAAGACGGAAAAGATGTTACAGGTGATACTTTCAAACACGGAAATATAGTTTCTAAAGGACAACGTGGGGTGTGGATGGAACCTTTTGGTCCTGGTAAATATGCACTAAATAAGTATACTACCAAGCTAGAACCTGTGCCAACCACAAACCTAGTGTTAAACTGGGCAAATGCTCGAAGCGAATCGCATGATTTAGATAAAAATTTATCGACAATTACGGTGCGTTCAAAAGACGGATTCCCTTTTAATCTAGACGTGGCACAAATTATCCATGTCCCTGCAAATGAAGCCCCAAAAGTAATTGCGCGTTTTGGTAGCATGACCAATTTGGTTTCTCAAGTTTTAGAGCCAACCATTGGTAACTATTTCCGTAATTCAGCTCAGGACAGTGATGTGATTTCATTTTTAAGTACTCGTAAAGAGCGACAAGAATCGGCAAAAAATCATATCAAAACAGTTTTAGATGAATATAATGTAAATGCTGTTGATACATTGATTGGAGATATTGTTCCTCCAGATTCATTAATGAAAACATTAACCGATAGAAAAATTGCGGAAGAAGAACAAAAAACATATCAAACACAAAAATTAGCCCAAGAACAACGCCAAGGAGTTGAAAAAGAAACGGCTATTGCTGATATGCAAAAAGAAATTGTAAGAGCTTCTCAAAGTGTAGAAATTGCGCAACGAACAGCAGACGCAACGGTTAAAAAAGCGGAAGGAGACGCAACAAGTTTGAAATTAAATGTGAATGCTGAAGCTGAAGCAACAAAAATGAGAGCAAACGCAGAAGCAGAAGCAACAAAAGCAAGAGCTGGAGCACAAGCTGAAGCAACAAAACTTAACGCAAGTGCAGAAGCTGAAAAAATTTCGAAAACTGGTCTAGCAGAAGCTGAAAAAATCATGGCTATTGGTAAATCTACTGCAGAAGCTTATCAATTGCAAGTCTCTGCTATGGGCGGTGACAACTTTACTAAATATAAAATCACAGAAGAAATTGGTAAAGGCAACATCAAAGTAATTCCAGATGTATTAATTACAGGAAATAATGGTGCAGAAGGTGGCATTAGTGGTTTATTAGGTATGAAGCTAATGGAATTAATGGACGCCAATAAAAAAGAAGAAAACAAATCTTAATAATTAATTTTAAATCCGTCTAAATTTCTAGACGGATTTTTTTTGTTTTTAGTTGAATTCTTAGAAAAGTCTTGCAGCAAAATTGATTACATTTGAAAGATGCTAATTAATAAATAGCTTTTTGTAATAATATAAACGCACAACCGTGGTTTGCTTCAATGGCTACTTCCGGATTTTCCTGCTAAAAATAAGCTACTAAATTGGATGTTTTGCTATATTTGTAATAAGTTGATGTTCGTACAAAGGCACTGAACTCTAGCTACAGAATGTTGCATACAATTTGTACGTTGAACAAAATATAAAAATGGAATTATACTATAGAATAATTGAAATAATTGACGCAAATCTAATTCATTGTCTGATTCCTATTGTCCTGACTTTAATAATTATAAACTACTTATTCAAAGAACGTTTTGAAACTAGAAAATCACTAAGTTTATTTCGTTGGATAATAATTACTTATTCAATAATTACATGGACTTTCTATCTGTTTGGAATGTTTATGAATCCAGAAAAATATTCTTTTATTGACAGAGCAACTGGACCTTATAAAATTGCTTATTGGATAATGTTTTTATGTGCATTATTTTTTCCATTTACTTTATTTTATAAAAAATTAGCAACAAAATTTTGGTATGTTCTTTTAGTCGCTTTTGGAATGAAAATCGGATATTATTTTGAACGTTATGTAATATTTGTAACAAGTCTTCATAGAGATTATAATCCAAGTACTGACAATTCAGAATTTAATAGTTTATCTAATTTCGGAATAGGATTAATTATTATTAAAGGGATAACAATTGCAATTCTGAGCTTAGGAATGTTTGAAATAGTAAAACTGAGAAAAACTGTGCATAAAAGCCGTCTGTAGCAATTGTTAGGTTTTGAGTTACTTCGTAATGTTTTACGAAAATTTAACGAGGAGTTTTAAACTTGTAACCTTTTGTCTTAAATTTACGCAACAGATACAAAACGGCTGAACGTTAATGTCAATATTCATAAACGAAACAAAAACACTATACCTAAACAAAAATGAGATTAAAAGAATTATACCTAATTTTACTTACATTATCTTCAATATTAAGCTATTGTCAAGATGATGAATATGAAAAGTTATTGAGTTATAGTGATTGTAAAAAGCAACAAAATTTAAGCTTAGAAAAAAGATTGTCAAATTATCCTTTTAACAAAGCAAAAGAAATTAAAATTATATCATTCACTAATATCAATATAATAAGAGATTCTTTAATCGTAGAAACTCAAGATGAAATTCCAAAAACAAATGGAAAAATCGATTTATCCAAAGTAAAAGAAATTGAAACTTTGACGTCTTCTGATATTGATGAACTTTCCGATATATTTTACAACTTTGGTTATAAAGAAAATCCTAAAATTCAGGTTAATATTAAATGTTATGAACCAAGAAATGCAATATTATTTCTAAATGAAAAAGGAGAAATATTTGAATACATTGAAATTTGCTTCGAATGTAAAAAAACAGTTGAGAGTTCTAAAAAAATTAGTCTTGGAGAAATGTGTAATCAAAAATTGGAGATGATTAAACAGATTTTCAAAAAAAGAAATATCAAATTTGGAATAATTGATGAAAAACAACCCTAATAGCAAAAATTCACAATCCATACCCACAAAACAAAATCCGACTCCATCACAAGTCGGTTTTTTTTTACTAGTTCTCTTACATATATCCTATTTTATCTGATTAAAAATCACTATATTTGGTTGTAATTATGATGCTTCATGAAAAAATATTTCGCAAACATAATTGAAGTGATAAAATCTTTCTTAAAAGAAGTAGGCGAAATATCCTATTTTGCGGGTCGGTTTTTTAAAGAATTCCTGTTTCCTCCCTATGAATTTAAAGAGTTCTTACGTCAATGTTATTACATTGGCAATCGTTCGCTATTTCTTGTTGGTGTAACGGGTTTTATCATTGGATTAGTTTTTACCTTGCAATCGCGTCCTACGCTACAAGAGTTTGGCGCTGTATCGTGGATGGCTTCAATGGTGAGTGTTTCTATTATTCGCGAAATTGGTCCTATCATCACCGCTTTAATTTGCGCCGGAAGAATTGGCTCAGGAATTGGCGCCGAATTAGGTTCCATGAAAGTTACCGAACAAATTGATGCAATGGAGGTTTCGGGCACAAATCCTTTCAAATATTTAGTCATTACACGTATATTAGCCACTACTTTGATGTTACCGCTTTTGGTAATTTTTGGCGATGTATTGGCGATTTATGGTTCTTACTTAGTAGAAAATATAAAAGACAATGTTTCGTTTCAATTGTATTTTAATCAAGTATTCAATATTTTAGAATATAGCGATGTTGTACCAGCAACTCTTAAAACATTTTTCTTTGGTTTTGCCATTGGATTAATCGGTTGCTACAAAGGATATAATTGTAAGAAAGGAACCGCTGGCGTAGGAAAAGCAGCCAATGCAGCCGTTGTATATACTTCTATGCTCCTATTTATAATTGATTTTATTGCGGTTTTTATAACTAATATTTTTTATAAAATGTAATTCATGACAAACGATTCTTCCAAAGCACCCATCATCGTAATCAAAGATTTGCATAAAACCTTTGGCACCAACAAAGTATTGGATGGTTTTAATTTGGTTTTAAATGAAGGCGAAAACCTAGTAGTCATGGGAAAATCGGGTTCGGGGAAATCGGTAATGATTAAATGTTTAATCGGTTTAGAAACTCCCGATAGTGGTACCATCTCGGTAATGAATAAAGAAATCAATACTTTGGAACAAGTTGCCATTGATGAACTTCGTACTGAAATTGGTTTTCTATTTCAAGGAAGTGCCTTGTATGATTCAATGTCTGTGAGAGAAAATTTAGAATTCCCGCTGCGAAGACACACCAAAAAATTTGGAAAAATAAAAGATACGACACCTTTAGTTATTGAAGCTTTAGAAAGTGTAGGCTTAGCCAATGCTATCAACTTAATGCCAAATGAACTTTCGGGTGGAATGAAGCGCAGAATTGCTTTAGCGAGAACACTTATTTTAAAACCCAAAATAATTTTATACGACGAACCCACAACTGGTTTAGACCCGATTACTTCAAAAGAAATTATACTTTTGATGAAATCCATACAAGAGAAATACAACACTTCATCAATTATCATCACTCACGACGTAGATTGTGCTAAAGCAATTGCTAACAGAATGATATTATTAATTGATGGAATAAATTATATAGAAGGAACATTTGAAGAATTAAATGCTTCAAACGATCCAAAAGTGCAAGCTTTTTTTAAATAATGAATTATGGAAAAAACAGATAATCAAAAAATACGTTTAGGTTTATTTATCATCATTGGCTCTATCTTATTTTTTGCCGCTATTTATTTTATTGGCAATAAGCAGAATTTATTTGGTAACACCTCAAATTTAAAAGCAGTTTTTGCAAATATTAATGGCTTGCAAGTGGGCAACAATGTTAGATATGCCGGAATTGACATTGGAACCGTTAAAGCTATTGAAATGATTAACGATACTACAGTAACCGTTGAAATGTTAATTGATACCAAAATCATGACGCATATCAAAAAAAATGCAATAGCAACTATTAATTCAGATGGATTGGTAGGAAATATGATTGTTAATATTATTCCTGGTAAAGGAGTTTCACAATTGGTTGCAAATGGAGATACTTTAAAATCTTATAGTAGAATTGGAGCAGATGCAATGCTAGAAACACTAAATGTAACCAATGAAAATGCAGCTTTATTAACCGCTGATTTATTGAAAATTACACAAGAAATTACCAAGGGAAATGGTACCGCAGGATTATTAATTAATGATACAATAATGGCTCAGGATCTAAAAGAAACCATTCATTATTTAAAGAAAACCACAAAAGGAACGGCAGAATCGGTTGCCAATTTGAACCAAATTATTCTTTCCTTAAATCAAAAAGATAACGTTATTGGAGTTATAAATGATAAAGAAGTTGCTACAAAAATGAAAACCATCATTAGCAATTTAGAAAAATCGAGTGTGGAGATTGACAAAGTAGTAACCAACTTAAATGCAACAGTAGTAAACATAAAAGATGGAAAAGGCGCTTTAAACTATTTATCAAACAATCCAGAATTAGTCCAAAAGATTGATTCAACAATGAATAACATCAATAAAGCCAGTATAAAATTAAATGAGGATTTAGAAGCTCTCAAACATAATTTCTTATTTAGAGGTTATTTCAAAAAACAAGAAAAAGAAAAAGCGAAAAAATAATTTTTCGCTTTTTATCTATTCGTCTTCTGAAAACGTTTGTGCTTTTGAATATACACGCCACTTCTCAACACAATCCAGTAAATCTTGCGGAATGGGTGAATCAAAACGTAAAAATTCTTTTGTGATAGGATGTTCAAAACCTAATGTTTTAGCATGAAGTGCTTGTCTTGGTAAGGTTTTAAAACAATTATCTATAAACTGTTTATATTTTGTAAAAGTTGTTCCTTTTAATATTGCATCACCGCCATAGCGTTCGTCATTAAAAAGTGTATGCCCTATGTGTTTCATATGAACACGTATTTGGTGTGTTCTGCCTGTTTCTAATTGACAAGAAATCAAGGTTACATAACCAAAACGTTCCAAAACTTTATAATGTGTAACCGCTGGTTTTCCTTTCTCATCACTTTCATGAACCGCCATTTGCATTCTATTGGTATCATGTCTACCAATGTTGCCTTCTACAGTTCCTTCTTCTTCTTCAATATTTCCCCAAACCAAAGCAACATATTCTCTTTCAGATGTTTTTTCGGCAAACTGTTTAGTCAAATATGCCATTGCGTGTTCTGTTTTGGCTACAACCAAAAGCCCAGTCGTATCTTTATCAATACGATGAACCAATCCTGGTCGTTCTGAACTGTTCATTGGTAAATTTTCAAAATGATATGCCAATGCATTGACTAAAGTTCCTGAGTAATTTCCATGACCTGGATGCACTACCATTCCTGCTGGTTTGTTAATAACCAACAATTGGTCATCTTCATACACTATGTCTAAAGGAATATTTTCAGGCGTCAACAATTGCTCATACGTTGGATGCGCTAATACTAAACGCACCACATCGCCTGCTTTTACTTTATAATTGGATTTTACGGCAACATCATTTACTAAAATAGAACCCGATTCTGCTGCTTGCTGTATTTTATTTCGAGTTGTATTTTCAATCATATTCATCAAAAATTTATCCACACGCAAAGGCGATTGCCCTTTAGCCGCTTCAAAACGATGATGTTCATACAAATCGTCTTCTAATTCATTCTCAACCTTATATTCCGCCATTATTCTCTTTAAATTCTTCAGGTTTTACATCTTCAGGATTTGTTTCTTCTGCTGGAGGTAATGTATCTGATGGTTCTTCTGAACTAAATGTTTCTTCACTAAATACTTCTTTCCCGTCGCCTAATACAAAATCTAATGTCGAATTCTTTTTGACAATATCACCTGCTCTCAAACGTCTACCGTTTTGATAGATTTGTAATACCACATCTTTTGCAATATGTGGTTTGTATGTAATTTTACCTTCTTTTAATGTCAATGATTTTATAGTAGCTGAAATTTGTCTAAACGTTTTGTCTTTAAATTCTGGAATTTCAATGTTTGTAAATTCGCCAGCATTTAATTTTACATAAATTTTTCGACCATCCTTCACTAAACTTCCAGCTTTTGGATCTTGCTCCAAAATGGTAAATGGTGGATAATCAGCATTAAAATCTACTGTATCCAATAAAAACACTTCTAAATCAATCTCATTTAGTTTTTCCTCAGCAACTTCTAATTTCATTTTAGATAAATCGGGCACTTTAATTTCTTCGCCATGATTGGTTCTAAAATCCAAAAACAAAATCAATAAAAAAGTGAAGGCAGCCACAATAGACGCTGCAATTGCCGCTTGAAGAAAAAACGTTCTACTTGTCAAATATTTAAATAAACTCATACAATAAGATATTTCAGCAAAGATATAAAAATTGAAAACATTATGGGTTTCTAAACACTTTGTTTTCTGCAAAAGTTAAAAACGAAAGTTATTGAAAAATATTTCCTATCGGTTTTAGTATAAATCTGCAAAAATCTCAATAAATAATGTAATTTTGTGTATCACTTTTAGAATTTCAAAATGAAAAACGTTGCCATTATCATGGGAGGTTACTCAAGCGAGTACAAAATTTCGTTAACTAGCGGAAATGTTGTGTTTAACAATATTAATCGTTCAAAATTTAATCCGTATCGCATTCATATTTTTAAAGAAAAATGGGTGTATGTGGACGAAAATGATGCCGAATTCCCAATCGATAAAAACGATTTTTCAGTAACTGTAAATGGTACAAAAATCAATTTTGATGTGGTTTTCAATGCTATTCATGGAACGCCTGGAGAAGATGGTTTGATGCAAGCGTATTTTGAATTAATCAATATGCCACAAACTTCTTGCGATTATTATCAAGCAGCTTTAACGTTCAACAAACGTGATATGTTATCGGTTTTAAAACCTTACGGAATCAAAACGGCTGAATCATACTATTTGAATTTAGGTGATGAAATCAATGTTGATACAATTTTAGCGAAAGTAGGTTTGCCTTGTTTTGTAAAGCCAAATAAATCAGGTTCGAGTTTCGGAATTTCTAAAGTAAAAACTACGGAAGAATTTCTTCCAGCTATTGAAAACGCTTACAAAGAAGACGACGAAATCATCATTGAAAGTTTCCTGGACGGAACTGAAGTTTCGGTTGGAGTTATAAATTATAAAGGAAATATTACCGTTTTACCAATTACCGAAATCGTATCCGAAAACGACTTTTTTGATTACGAAGCGAAATATTTGGGCAAATCAAAAGAAATTACGCCAGCCAGAATTTCGGACGAATTGAAAGTAAAAATCGAAACGGTTGCCAAAAGAGCCTATGAAGTATTGAAAATGAAAGGTTTTTCGAGAAGTGAGTTCATTATCGTAAATAATGAACCTCATATGTTAGAAATGAATACGATTCCAGGTCTAACCACCGAAAGTATTCTACCGCAACAAGCTCGTGAAGCTGGAATTTCGTTACCTGAATTATTTGAAAATGCTATTGAATTGGCTTTAAGAAAACAATAACTAAACTAATAAAATATTATTATGATTTTTTACGGAACCAATGCAAAAAACATAAAAAATGGTAAAATTATTAATGTAGAGTGCCCAAATTGTGGACAAAACACATCTATGACTTATTCTGTTTTTGGCAAATACGCCCATATTTACTGGATTCCCGTTTTTCCGTATAAAAAAATCAGTATAACTGAATGTAATTCTTGTAAAAGAACATATGAATCTGGAGAATTACCACATAGCATCACCCAAAAATTAAAACAAGATTATGAAAAGGATAATCCTAAATATCCAATTTGGATGTATTCGGGAGCTTCCATTATTTTTGGAATAATAATTTTCAGCATTTTTATGAATATGAAAATGAAAGACGATGAAGCAATCTATATTAAAGAACCAAAAGTTGGTGATTTATACCATTATAAAACAGAAACAGGGAATTATTCTTTAATGAAAATTCAAGAATTATCTAAGGATAGTATTTTGTTTTTAGTAAATGAAATGGAAACCAACTTAATGTCTGGAACAAAAGATATTAATTTAAAGAAACACTTTAAAGAAGCTTATGCCTTTTCAAAAAAAGATATACAAAAACTTTATAAAGAGGAAAATATATACGAAATCAATAGGGACTAACTATGAAAAAAGCAATATTTCCAGGTTCATTTGACCCAATTACTAACGGACATTTCGATATTATCAAAAGAGGCGTTTCTTTATTTGATGAAGTAATTGTAGCCATTGGTGTCAATGCTGAAAAAAAATACATGTTTTCCTTAGAAGACAGAAAACGTTTCATTGAAGAAGCTTTCAAAGACGAACCAAAAGTAAAAGTCATCACCTACTCTGGTTTAACCATCGATTTATGTAAAAAAGAAAAAGCGGATTTCATTTTACGTGGATTAAGAAATCCAGCTGATTTTGAATTCGAAAAAGCTATTGCTCATACCAATCGTGTCATATCGAAAATAGAAACGGTTTTCTTATTAACAGCTGCTCGAACTTCGTTTATTTCTTCAAGTATTGTACGTGATGTATTGCGAAACGGTGGTGATATTTCGCAATTAGTTCCTGAATCGGTTTTGGATAAGAAATAAATTAGTTTTCAAAAACAATCAATTTCTCTTGAATAATTAAATTTGAAAAGTGGAATTCATTTTTTATCCATTCTAAAGTTTTGTGTTGATAAATGAAAACATGGGTGAAATCATCTTTGTAATACCAATTTTCAAAAGGTTTTTGGTTATTAAAAACTTCTGTTTTACAGTATAATTTTCCTTTCGGAAGTAGTAAACTTTTCAGTAATTCAAATTCTTTGTAAGGCTGATGAAAATGTTCCATCACTTCACAACACGAAACGTAATCATATTTTTGATTTAAAAGCGATGCATCATTCGCAAAAAACAAATCATAATTCTGTACTTGATAGTCTTTATCCGTCAACATTTTAGCAATAACTGGACCCGTTCCTGAACCAAAATCCAAACCTTTTGCTCCTGGAGCGAAATCTTGTAAAACAGCATTTACAATAGGCGAAACAAACGCTTGATAGCGTTCGTCAAAAACATCATTATTGTGCTTTTCGTAATGTTCTTTCTCTTCTTCAGCGGTTAAAAAAGTATGTTTAGGTCTGAAAATGCCTTCACAATTTGTGCATTTATAAAACAAATGTTTTGGCTTTTCGCAGAAAACACTTGAGATTCCGTTACATAATGGACAATTCAAATTCATTTTATCCTAAATTTATATCAAACGTAAATTGTCATTTCGACGCAAGGAGAAATCTCATAATTAAATTTACGTTATGTGATTCCTCCTTAGGTCGGAATGACAAAAAAGTTTACTCCTCCTCTTTCTTAATTACCTTTCTTGCTACTTCAATTTTATACTTCTTCCCTTTCATTTTTTCGTCTTTGATGTTTTGCAATAAAGATTTCACTTTTGGATATTTCACTGCTACAAACGAAATAAAATCTTTGACTTCGATTAAGCCTAAATCGTCTTTTTCTAGTTTTCCTTTTTGAGAAAAGAAACCAACGATATCAATTTTATTCAACTTGTTTTTCTTTCCTCCACTGATGTAAAGCGTTTGATACAAAGGCGCTTTTGGCAACGATTTCGCATTGGAAACATCTAATCTACGTTTGCCATAATCGAAATAATCAGCTTTCTTTTCGGTTTCGTTTACAAGAACGTAAGCGGTTCCGGTGGCTAACATACGAGCCGTTCTTCCGTTTCTGTGGGTGAATTCGTCTTCTTTGGCAGGTAAATGGTAATGAATTACGTGATTCATTTCTGGAATATCCAAACCACGCGCACCTAAATCGGTAGTAATCAAATACGAAACACTGCCGTTTCTGAACTGAATTAAAGCTCTTTCGCGTTCGTCTTGGTCTAATCCACCATGATAAAACGTGGAAATAATGCCTTTTTGAGTCAACATATCATGAATACGTTCCACCGCTTCTCTATGGTTACAAAAAATAATCGCAGCTTCTGAATTCAAAGAACAAATTAATTGAAACAACGAATCAATTTTATCTTTCGATTTCGAAAATACGATACGAATATCTAAATTTTCATTTTGCTTTTCTTTCGGAATAAAATCCAACACTTTCGGATTAACAACCTTAATATATTTCGGAATTTCCACACCTGAAGTTGCTGAAACCAAAACACGCTTGTTAGCTTTTGTAATTTTCCCAATGATATAAGACATTTCTTCATGGAAACCCAATTGTAACGATTTGTCAAACTCGTCTAAAACATAGGTTTTTACATTTTCGGTAGCAAAACTTCCTCTTTCTATATGATCAGCAATTCTTCCTGGTGTTCCAATTAACAACGCTGGTGGATTGCTTAAGTTTTTGAATTCCGTTTCTATCGAGTGACCTCCATAACACGTATTGACTTTGTAATGCGTACCCATTTTTTTCCAAACTTGTTCAATTTGCAACCCTAATTCGCGTGAAGGCACTAAAATTAAGCATTGCACACCTTTCACCTTTTCTTCTAATAATTGAAAAATAGGTAACAAAAACGCTAACGTTTTCCCCGAACCCGTTGGAGAAAGTAATAAAATATTATCTTCATTCAAAATAGCGTTTTGCGCTACTTCTTGCATTTTGTTTAAACTTTGAATACCAAGATTCAATAGTACATTGTTGGAATATGGATTTTGACTCATGTGGCAAAGATAAAGCCAATTAATTAAAAATTACGAATTATAAAATTCTACCTCAAAAAGATTCTTTATTTTTGAAAATCAAATACAAATCTGCTATGCGTTTTTTACAAATAAGTTTGCTTTTCTTATCGATTTCTGCGTTTTCACAAAACAATTTTACCACACCTTTTGAACAAGGCAATGGCAATCAATCCACTACTTATGAAGAATGTATTGCGTTTTATGAAAAATTAGACGAAAGTTTTGCCAACATACAAATGATTCACAAAGGCACAACCGATAGCGGAAAACCATTGTATCTGGTACTTTTTTCAAATGAAGGCAAATTTGATTTTGATGAATATTTTACTAAAAATAAAGCCGTAATTTTAATTAACAACGGCATTCACGCGGGCGAACCCGATGGAATTGACGCTACTATGATGTTAATGCGTGATTTGGCTATGGGAAAAATAAAAACGGCTAAAAATACTTTTATTGCGGCTATTCCGGTATATAGTGTGGGCGGCATGCTGAACCGAAATTCGTATTCCAGAGCCAATCAAAACGGTCCAGAAGAATATGGTTTTAGAGGAAATGCCCGAAATTATGATTTGAATCGCGATTTCATTAAATCGGATACTAAAAATTCGAAAAGTTTTCAAAAGTTGTTTACCGAATTAAATCCCGATATTTTCTTAGACAATCACGTTTCTAATGGTGCGGATTATCAATATACGTTTACTTGCATTGCGACCCAACATGAACGTTTGGGAAACAAATTAGGCAATTATTTCATCAACGAATTGTATCCTTCGGTGGTAAAGGATATGAACAAAAAGAAAATCGATGTGGTGCCATACGTGAATATTCACGGCGACATGCCTAACAAAGGTTTCGAGCAATTTACTGACACACCACGATATGCTACAGGTTACACGACTTTGTTTCATACTTTAGGATTTGTTCCTGAAACACACATGTTAAAAGTGTACAAAGAACGTGTGAAAGTGACTTATGAATTTATGGTCAGCACGATTAATTTCGCCGATACAAATTGGCAAAAAATCAAACAAATACGAAAAGATGCTTTGAACGAATATCAAGCTGGAATGCCATATCCATTAGATTGGGCAATTGACTCAACTAAAGTATCTTACATAGATTTTAAAGGCTATCAAGGCGGTTACAAACCAAGTGATATTTCTGGAAAAGACCGTTTGTTTTACGACAAAAGCAAACCGTTTACCAAGAAAATTCCGTTTTATGGGAATTATAAGCCAACAAAATTTGTAAATATTCCGAAAGCATATATTATTCCGCAATCACAATGGCAGGTGTTGGATATTTTGAAATTGAATAATATTAATGCACATCGTCTTCAAAAAGACACGATTATGGAAGTAGAATCGTATAAAATTGAAAGTTACCAAACCTCAAAATCACCTTATGAAGGTCATTATGGACATTATAATACAAAAGTGTCAAAATCGACTCAAAAAGTACAGTTTTATTATGGTGATTATGTGTTTTACACCAATCAACCGGGCGTGAAATATTTAGTGGAAACTTTGGAGCCAGAAGCGGTTGACAGTTATTTCAATTGGAACTTCTTTGATCCTATTTTACAACAAAAAGAATATTTTTCGAGTTATGTTTTTGAAGATTTAGCCAAAGAATTCTTAGA
>ERZ1034363.1057-NODE-1057-length-16686-cov-2.238545_pt1 | contig 16686 bp, 11 predicted proteins | sample MGYA00520616_ERZ1034363 | MGnify/ENA primary metagenome ERZ1034363 (study PRJEB33736, sample SAMEA104284506) | Azolla filiculoides | biome: Urban; feature: Water surface; material: Ditch water | place: Netherlands | collected 2015-10-28 | depth 0-0.1 m ...
TGGCGGCTGCAGGCCGAGCGCATGGGCGAGCTGGACATCGTCTTCCAGGGCCTGCCACTGCGCAGGCCCGCGTATATCAAGGACCGCATGGAGTTGCTGGAACGCTCGTGAGCGTCCACGCAACCATCTGTAGCCACATGAATAAAGACCTGCCATCTTTTATGTTCACGGCGCCAAGGGCAGGCTTGGCGTTTTATTCATCTAGTGAGATTTACCATGATCAAGACGACCAAAAAGCTGGCCCTGGCTTCCGCAGTGGCATTGATGTTTGCAGGTTCTGCCCACGCAATTAATTTTGACGACCTGGCTGCCACCCAAACTGACAACTTCGCAGCGGTGACAACGGGCCTCAACACGCTCCTCGGCACGGCAACGCCTGACGTGACCGTACTCAGCGGCGCGATCAACACGGCGGTGGTGAATGGCGCGATTGACATCTCCGGCACCAACGTGGCCTTGTCCTCGATGGCCGCCAACGTGTCTGCCACGGCCACCGCCGTCGGCACCACGGCTAGCTCGGAAGCCTTCGCCATTGCCGGCGCCAAGCTGAGCACCACCGTGATCGGCGCCATGAACAGCGCCACCGTGGACGTGGCCACCCGGATTCTGGACCAGACCGAATCCACCGCTGCGAAGCTGGGCGTTGGCAGCCTGGCAGCGTCTGGCGGCACCGCCCTCGATCTGGGTACACCGTCCGTCACCCCTGCGACGGGTGGTATCGGCGCAGTCCTGGGCGTTGGCGGCGTCCTCTCCTCCACCGGCGACATCCAGCTGAACCTGTCGGGCCTGACCAGCGAAACCACCAACAGCGTCACCAACAAGCTGACCGACCTGCAGGCTATGAACGTGTTCAACACGGCCATCAACGTGGCCAGCCTGGACGCCGGCATCAAGGTCGCCGCCACCGTGGACGGGAACGCCTGGTTCCTGAACCCGCAAACCGGCATCGTGAACCTGTCGAACATCGCCATGACCACGACGGCCATCGGCGCCATGAACTCCAGCATCACCCGTCTGGGTGCCAACCTGGCCAAGTAATGGCATCTGGCTGTCCCGCTGCCCAGGCAGCGGCGCCGGTCAAGGTCAGGTGGCGCATCCCGCGCCACCTGACCGATTTGCTGTTTCTTTTTTTCCTATCGTTCCGTTTTTCCTGAGAGCCTGCCATGAGCCAGCCAGCCACCCAGCCGAGCGCCGCGACTGTTCGCGTGCCGTTGAATGACGCCCCCTCCCGCGCCCCCGCATCCGGCCGCACCGTGGCCCGAAGCGGCAAAGTGACGCAGGCCGAAGCCGAGTCCGGCAATCCGGCGGTGCTTCAGGCCCAGGCGAGCCAGGCGGAGGCCTTGCTGCTGGCGCAAGTTGCAGGCGTCCCCAATTCCAATTCCAATTCCAATGCCAGCGAGGCGGCGACCGCCCCGGTGGCCGAGAGCTGCCCGGTGAACCAGCCCGGCGTGAGCGACCCCTGTGGCCAGGCCGGCGTGGCCGATGCGCATCCCGCAGGCGGTTTTCCTGTGTGGGCCGCGGCCCTGCCCTTGCTGGGGGCGGGCGGTGGCGGCGGTGGCAGTGCCACCCCGGCGGCGCCGTATCCCATCAGCGCCAGCCCCTCGGTGGTCCAGCATCTGGTGACCGCCACCAACGACACCGGGCGCCTGCTCACCGACTTCGGCCCGGACCGCAGTGGCAACGTGTACAGCCTCGTGAAGGTCGTCAACAACAGTACCGGGCTGGAAGTCAGCGACAAGGTCGTGGCTGGCAATGGCAGCTACGTGCAAGGCGCCAATCCGCCGACCGACCCGGCCACGAACCCCTGGTTTTACCTGGACACCAGCACCGGCCAGGTGTATCTGACGGCGGCCGGCGCGGCGGCCTCCAGCACCGGCAGCAGCTTCACCATGTCGGTGCGTGCGACGGCCGGCAACGAAGTCAGCCAGGTGGCGACCCTGAGTTTTGAGCTCACTTCTTTTACGCTGACGCCGAACCCGGCGGCAGCGGTGTCCAACCCGATCGACAACATGAATGACGCCGGCATGCAGCTGGCCAACTTCGGCCCCGACCTGTCGGGTTACAGCTACAGCATCGTGCGCGTGCTGGACAACGTCGCTGGCGGCGCGGTCAGCGGGCTGGCGACTTCCGGCAATGGCGCTTACGCCACGGCCAATCTGCCTGCGACCGATCCCGCGTCGAATCCATGGTTTTACCTCGACACGGCCACCGGCACGGTCTACTTGACCGCCGCAGGCGCGGCCGCGCAGTGCATTGGCAAGTCCTACACCATCGAGGTGCAATCCAGCGGCGCCGGCGGGAGCAGCATGGCGTCCAGCGTGAGCTTTACCGTCACGGCACCGACGGGGGGACGAAGCTACGACCTGGTGGCGAGCAGCACCATGAGCGAGCCCATCACCAACGCCAACAGCGGCTACGACGTGCTGCAGGTGCACCAGGGCAATGGCGCTGTCACTCAGATGCAGTTTATGCCGCCCTTCCACGGGGTGGACGCACAGGTCACGTCCCTGTATGTGCAGGTTGGAAACAACCAGATTGAGGTTCAGAACCATTTCAGTGTGGCCAACCCGGGAAGCGTCGAATACCTGACGTTCACCGACCAGGGGCGCTATTACGGCTACGACCTCGGCACCGCGACGGCACTCAGCTACTACCGCATCCAGTCAACCGAATCCACCGTGGCCAGCAACGAGGTCAACGGGACGTCGTGCAACGACTTGCTGCTGGGGTCGACCTCGCTGGACGGGCACGCCGAGGTCTTCAAGGGCGGCGCGGGCAATGACCTGATTTTTGCCGACCCGCTGTTCTCCGGCGCCCCTGGCTATTGGGTCGCACTGGTCAATGGTTTTTCCGATCAGCTCTACGGGGGGGACGGCCGGGATCTGCTGGTTGGCGGCGGCGGCACGGACGTGATCTACGGCGAGGCGGGCAATGACGTACTGATTGGCGGCTATGGCAACGACCAGTTGACCGGCGGGGCAGGGAATGACGTGTTCGTCTTCAATGCCCCCCTTGCAGCAGGCCATGCCGATGTGATTCAGGACTTCACGGCGGGCGACAAGATCATGCTCGACGTGGCGGTGTTTGGCGCCGATGCGCTGGTGGGCTACAGCACGGGCACCGGGCTGCTGTCGTACGACCGGAGCACGGGTGCGCTCTCGTATGACAGCACGGTGTTCGCCACGCTGGCCACCAAACCCTTCACGCTGGACCAGACCAATTTCATTGTGGCCTGAAGGCGCAATGCAGAACGTTAAGGAACGTACAGACATGAAAACAACCTCAACTTGCTTCCTGCTCGCAGCCGTGCTGCTGACCGCGGGTTGCGCGGTGACCCACAGTGACCAGCCTTCGCAGGACCCGCCGCGTCTGGTGGAGCGCAACAAGACCGTGGCCTGGGACCGGGGCGATGCGTTCGGCCCGGTGCCGTTGCGGCTGGCCTCGCTGGCGGCCATCAACTGCGCGTCGCTGGACACCGTGGATGTGAAGTGGCTGCCCGAGGGCTTTCACGCCAAGGCGCAGGACCTGGATGGCCGGCCTTTCACGGGTGGTGGCTACTTCTGCAAGCCACGGGCCCGGTCCAAATGAACGCAGCGCTTGCATTGCCGACCTCCTGCGGTGCGGGCGCATCGGGCCTGCACTGCGGGCCGCGTTTCAATCCCCTGCTTGCGTGAACGCCATGTACCTTGAACATTTTGGTTTTCAGGAGTTTCCGTTCTCCATCACGCCGGGGACGAAGTTCTTCTTCGGCTCGCAGACCTCGCAGGAAGCGCTGAACACGCTGCAGGTGGCGGTGACGATGGGCGAGGGGTTCATGAAGGTGACGGGGGAAGTCGGAACGGGCAAGACCTTGCTGTGCCGCAAGCTGATTGCTTCGCTCGGCGAGGAGTACAAGGTGGCCTACATCTTGAACCCGTACCTCGAACCGCTGGCGCTGTTTGCGGAGCTGGCGTCGGAATTGGGGATTCCGCGCGCCCATGGGTGGGGCGACAGGCGGCAGTACCAGATCCTGGACATCCTGAAGCAGCGGGTGCTGGAGCTCAATAAAGAGGGCAAGCGGGTGGTGATCTGCCTCGACGAGGTGCAGGCGATGCCGATCGAGACGCTGGAGGCGTTGCGCCTTCTGAGCAATCTGGAGACGGAGAACCGCAAGCTACTGCAGGTCATTATTTTTGGCCAGCCGGAGCTGGAGGAGCGACTGAACCACCATTCGATTCGACAGTTGCGCCAGCGCATCACCTTCCACTACCAGCTCAAGCCCCTGACGAAAGCTGAATTTGCGTACTACATCCAGCATCGCCTCTCCGTTGTGGGCTATGGACGTGGCCAGCTCTTCACCCCGATGGCGCTCTGGCTGCTGGGGCGAAAGTCCAAACGCATTCCGCGCTTGATCAATATCCTGGCCAACAAGGCCCTGCTTTCCGCCTACGGGAAGGGGCAGCGGCTGGTGCAGCTGGGGGACGTGATGCGCGCAGTCAAGGACACGGATGCCCTGGGATCGGCCGTGGAGAAGTTTCCGATGGTCCTGTTTTTGGGGTCCTTGATGACGGTGACCGCGCTGATGGCCTACAAGTGGATGTCCCTGCCATGAGCCTGATCAACCAGATGCTGCAGGATATCGAGCACCGTGAATCGCGGGCAAAGGTCGTGGCGGCGCAGCCCGCATGGGCGCACGGTGACTGGCCCCGGCCGGCATCGGTTTTTTGGCGCAATGCGTTGTTGGTGTTTCTTGCGATGGCGTGTGGCGTCACCTTTGCGTTGTTGCTCTGGCGCACCCCGTCCAACCCGACAATGCCACCAACGGTGTCCGTCGCGGCTGTGGTGCCGGTCGCAACAGCATCGTCAACTGCGCCTGCGCCTGCGTCTGCCGCTGCGGCCTTGGCTGTGGTGCCCAGCCCTGCGCGTGCCACTGCGTTTGCGGCCTCTGCTGCCGTGCCTGTGGCCAGGCCCCTGCCGGTTGCACCCATGGCGGTAGCGTCCATGCCCACGGCCCGCGTGCCGGTCGTGGCTATGGCGGTGCCAGTCGCCGTGGTGGCGCGGCCCGCCGCGGCCCAGGTGGTCGCTCGCCCGGCGGCCGTGCCGGCGCCGGAATCCAGACCGGCCACGCCACCCGCCAGCCAGGCAGGAGGTGCCGCCACCCAGGCGCGGGACTCAGCGTCCAGCCGCGCAGAAAAAGTCTTTCAGCAAGCCCTGGTGGAGAGCAAGGGCAGCCAGCCGGAGCAGGCGCAGAAGTTGTTGCGGGAGGCGCTGGAGATTCGCCCCCAACACGTGCAGGCCCGCTTGCTGTTGGCCCGCTTGCTGGTACAGGGCAAGCAGGCGGGCGCCGCCGCTGAATTGTTGTCCGATGGCCTGATGCTGCTGCCAAAGCAGTCCAGTTTCATCCTGGCTTTGGCCCCCCTGTGGATGCAGGCCGGCCAGCAAGACGATGCGATGGCCTTGCTTTCCCAAGGCGCCAGATCGCCTGGAAATGACCCGCAGTACCACGCCTATTACGCCTCGCAGTTGTTGGGCTTGAAACGCCACGCCGATGCGGCGGCGCAGTACCGCATGGCACTGGGTGGCGAGCCCGGCGTGGCGGACTGGCAGATCGGTTTGGGACTTGCGCTGCAAGGTGCCGGCAACAACAAGGACGCGCTCGATGCATTCCAGCGGGTCTATGACACGGGCAACCTCCCGTCGCAAAAGCGGGAGCTGGTGGCGCAGATGATCGTGGGACTCAAGGCGAGAGTAGGCCCTTGAGGCGCGCGGCTTCTTTGCGCTGACTGGATCGAACGCATGGTGTGCTCCCCATCCCTTGCAACCGCCTCACCCGGCACCGTGGCCGTGTCTTGCATGGCATGACCGCACCGAAGCGCAATTTTTTTACCCAACCGCATGACCGCCATAGCTTTTCAAAACACCGTTTCAACCGGAGATCTGCGCATTGATGCCCTGCTGGGCGCCCAGCAGTGGGCCACGACAGGAAGCGGGCCGCTGGAGCTGAGCTACAGCTTTCCGGAGACCGACAGCCTGTGGTCCAACGCGGCCGGGGACTACGCGACCGGGGATGGGTGGGGACCCGCGAACAACTTTGTGCCCTTGTCCGAGGCCGAGCGGGCGGCCGTGCGCCAGGCGCTGGACGCCTGGGCCGCGGTCGCCAACATCCATTTCACAGAGACCGCCGACAACGCCGCGGGCGCTGGCACCCTGCGCTTCGGCTGGACCGACGCGCCATCAACTGCGCTGGCGTTCACCTACGCGCCGGGTTCCGGCGCGAAGGCCGGTGATGTGTGGTTGAACGCACTGGCGGCCTGGGACGGCCTGGAGCCCGGTCTGCATGGGTACACCACGCTGCTGCAGGAAATTGGCATCGCGCTCGGGATGAAGCACCCGTCCGAGGGGACGCGGGTCTTGCCGCCCTACGAAGAAGCCTTCACGGCGACGGTGATCAGCAGCTCCGCGTATGCCGGCGCCATCGGCTCCTGGGTGGACTTCGAGCCGACCACGCCCATGCCGTATGACATCCTGGCGGTACAGTCGATGTACGGCCCCAATCTGGATGATCGGCAGGGGGACGACACCTATGTCTTCATTGAAGGACAGCGCTATTTCGAGACCTTGTGGGACGGGGGGGGCAACGACACCATCGTCTGGCAGGCGGCGTCTCAGGGGGCCTTCATTGATCTGGCGGCGGGCTCCTTCAGTGAACTCGGCGCACCACTGAACTACTGGTCGCAGGACTACAACCGCGCATGGACTGAAGGGCTGACCGTGGCCCTGGATTTCGGCACGTCCATCGAGAATGCCACCGGGGGAAATGGCAGCGACTTGCTGATCGGCAACGGGCTGGACAACCGGTTGACACCGGGGTTGGGCGACGACATCGTCCGGGGCGGCGACGGCCAGGACACCGTCGTGCTGGCGATGTTTCCGAATGTGTACGCGCTGGAAGCGTACGAGGGCGGGGAGGTCTTTGGCGGCTACGCGAACTTCAGCTATCTGCTGGACCTGTTTGATGTGGAGTCCGCCGAGTTTGGCAAGACATTCCAGACCACCATTCCCTTAAGCACCCTGGTCTCCGGACAGGCCCAGGTACAGCTCGGTCGCCTGACTGACCTGTACCTGGCCTTCTTCGGGCGCGCCCCGGATGTCTCGGGACTGGAGTACTGGCAGGAGAAGCTGCTGGAGGAAGGCCGCGACTTTGCCACCATCTCCAAGGAGTTCGCCTGGAGCCCGGAGGCACAGGCGCTGTTTCCGCCTGCGGCCAGCAACCGCGCATTTGTGCAGACGGTTTACGCCAACTGCTTCGGGCGCCCGGCCGACCAGGGTGGCTGGGATTTCTGGACTGCCAAGCTTGACAAGATGGGTGCCAGCGGCCTCAATGAGCGGGGGGCCTTTGTGGGCGAACTCATTCTGGGGGCGTACGCCAGCACCAGCGGAACCGAAGACCAGACGCTGCTGACGAACCGCCACGACGCCGCGCTGTACTACGTCAACCAGCTCTCCAGTGCACCGCAGGAAGAGTTCGATGCCGGAATCAACGCCTTGCTGGCGCGGGTCAGTGGTGACCCCAGCACCCTGACCAAGGCCGGGGAGGTGATTGACTACGCGTTTGCACATCCCGTGACCCTGACCGGTGTGATGACAGATGCGGTGCTGCTGGAACAACTCTGGGGGATCTGAAGCACACCATGGTGCGCCGGGTCGTTCATTGAATCAATTATTTAAATTTAATTAAATTCAAGAGAATGAATTCAATATGGAAAATAAAGACGATTCAACCCTGGATGTCATCAAGTCCAAGATTATTGAACTCCAGTTGAAGGCGGATGAAATCACGTCCAAAGTGCGCTCAGACCGGATTGAGGACATCAAGACGCAGATTTCCCGCTATGCGATTGCCAGGAGCGAGCTGTTTGATGATCAATCGGAGCGGAAAGCGCGCAGGAACGGGCCAACCCAGAAAGTTCAGCGCAAGTACAAGGATGCGTCGACGGGTAAAACCTGGAACGGCGTAGGCCGTCCGCCCGAATGGATCCGGGGACGGGAGTACAGCAGCTTCCTTGTGGCCTAGTTTGCTGTTGGGCTGCCTTGGCTTTGTGGCGTGTGGTCAGGCGGCTCCAGCTTCATGCGAAAGGTGTACCTTCCGTTGCTTCAGTTGATGTTTTGATTTTTATTAAAAAAACGACAAAAACATCCGAGAATGAAATTTATGTCGTAAAAGCTGTTTTTAATGAAAAAAAACAGATTACCATGAGGTTTGGCACTACCTAAGTACACAAAACTGACGTGAACATCTCGCACAACCGCGGTCAGCGCATTCTGGTGGTCGATGACAATGCGGACGACCGGCGCCTGCAATCCAACATGCTGCGAGAGCTTGGCTACCGGCTGTACATCGCCGAGAACGGTCTGGATGGGGTGGAGAAGGCCCGCATGGTGATGCCGGAGTTGATTTTGATGGATGTCTGCATGCCCGGCTGTGACGGGATTGCCGCATGCAGATTGTTGAAGGCGGACAGGCAGACGGCGGCGATCCCCGTGATCTTCCTGACCGCTGCGGCGGAGCCAAGCGAAAGGGTGCGCGGGCTGATGGCCGGGGCCGTGGACTACATCGTCAAGCCATTCGATGTGGACGAAGTGCGGTTGCGGGTCAGCATCCACCTGCGTGCGTGGAGCCAGTCTACAGAGACACCGCCGGCCACCAGTCCGAAGCCCGCGACGGAATCCTCGTCCAGCGTTGATGCCATGGTGTTGCGGGCGGCGCAGCGAATGCTCCATGAAAACCTGGCCGAACCACCTGATCTGGCCGGCCTGGCGCGTGCGGTGGGGACCAACACACGCCGCCTGAACGAGGCCTTTCGCAAGTGTTTGGGCGTGACAGTCTTTGAGTATCTGCGGGAGGCCCGTATGGACGCGGCCAGAAAACTGCTGCGGGAAACAACGCTGCCCGTACGCGTCATCGCGAACGATCTGGGGTATGACAATGCCGCCAATTTTGCAACCGCATTTGGCACACGCTTCGGACTGTCGCCGCTGCGGTACCGCAAAGCACCCAGCGAGCCCCTTCAGGGTGACTGGCCCGGGTTGTCGGGCGCGTCATGATGCGCGGGCACTTGCGTCGCCTGATCTTGATCCTTGGATGTCTCGTCTGGATGATCGCCTCGCCCAGTGGGGCGGCACCGCTGGATGTGAGTGCGGTCACGTCGAAAATACACCTTCTGGGGCAGATGAGGGTTCTGGAAGACCCGTCTGCATCCCTGACCCCGTTGCAGGCTTTGTCCAGCTCCGGGTGGAAGCCGGCGACCGCAAGCTTCACCCAGCTGGGCACCACAGATGCCGCGCGCTGGCTCAAATTGCACGTCACCAATCGCAGTGCACATGCTGTCACGCGCTGGCTGGTGCTTGGCAATCCGCGGTTGGAGCACGTTGACTTCTACCGTATCGACCCGGCGACGCAGACGGTGCAGGAAGCGCAGCGGACAGGTCTGGCGCACGCCAGCCTGGACCAGCAGATCAAGGGCAAGGACTTCATCTTTGCCATCGCACCCGCGCCATTGGCGCAGTCGCTGTTGTTGGTGCGCGTGCAGGGCCGCACACTTTCCGCCATGGAGCCCGAGCTGTGGGAGCCGCTGCTCTTTCGGGAGCAGGAGGCAGCGAACGATCTGCTTTATCTGGTTTCGATGATGGCGCTGGCGACGGTCACTGTCTTTCTGTTTGCCAACGCGCTGGCCAGTCGCAACTGGATTTTGTTCCTGCTCGCGGCATGGATACTCGTCGGCGTTGCCTACGATTTTTCATTTCACGGGTATCTGAAGCCGTATTTATTGGCGCAGGGCGGAGAGCTGGCTGTCCGCTCGACGCAGGCTTTTGCGACGGCAGGGATTTTGATGGCAGCCATCTTTATCTCGGTGTATCTGAACTATCAAAAACACAATTACTTGCGTTTTTTTCATCAGGTCGTCATCGTCTTCTACGCGGCGCTCCTGGTGTTGGCCCTCTTCGGAGATCTCCGTTGGTCCATTGATCTCTCGTTGTTGGGTATTGTGATTTTGCCCGTCTCGACGCTGGCACTGATTTTGATAAACCCGGTGAATGTCCCGCATCTCAGGCTGTTTAAATCTGTATTTATTTTATTTCTGGTATTGCTCGTGGTGCGGATGGCCATGATTGTGGGTTTCATTCCAAAAATGGACTTATTTTCGTTATTCGCAGCACTGGTCTACAAGCTGTTTATCACGTTCAGCCTTCTCTATGTCGTTGTAAAGCGCTCTGTGGTCCAGGCTGAGTTCCTCGATGCACAGCAAATCAAACTGATGCAGGAAGAGCGCACCCTGCAATTCAGGCTGGAGGAGATGATTGAATTGAGAAGCCAGGCTTTACAGGCCACCCTGGCCGCAGATGAAGCCAACCGCTCAAAAATTGACCTGCTGGCACGCATCGGTCACGAGTTGCGCGGACCCATGAATGCGATCGTGGGCTATGCCGGGGTGCTGTCCCAAAGCAGTGGCCCATCGCGCGAATACGCCAGGAACATAGAGAGGGCATCCCGCAATCTTCTGGAGATGATGGGGCGACTCATTGAAGCGGCCCGCAGCAGCGGAAGCGAGAACCCCATTCCGCTGCAAGCGGTGTATCTGTCCGATTTTTTGCGGCAGAGCGCGACCTTTGCCACGGCATTGGGCCGCAGCAACGACAACAGGGTTACCTACCAGGTGGTGGGCGCGTTGCCCGATGTGGTCCAGTTGGATGGAAGTCACTTGCGGCAGGTCCTGGAGCACTTGCTCTGGAACGCCACAGAGTCCACGCGTGGCGGGCAGATTGACTTTTCTGTGCGGGTGGCACTGGCAGAGGAGGGCGCGTCAGAGCGCTTGATTTTGACCGTCAGCGACACGGGGCGGGGCATACCGGAAGCGGCGTTAGCCACGGTCTTCGAACCCTTCGAACGCGTGGATGCTTCGCATGAGGACCAGGATCTTCGCGTGCGGCTGATGATCTCGCGTCATTGGGTCAAGCGCATGGGTGGAGACATTGACGTCACAAGCCCGCGGGGCAGCGGGACGACGGTGCAGGTTTCAATCCCGCTGCGGTCGTGCAGCGAGGCGGCGATCCCTGTGCAGGAGCTGTACATCGCGGACGATCCCGACCTCCATCTGAATGGCACAGGGCGCCTGGTCTGGGTGGTGGATGATTGCCCTGCTGTGGGCGAAACCCTCTGCGACAACCTGGGGCAGCAAGGGTTTTCCACGCGCGCGCTGACCTGCGGCATGGAAGCGATGGGACGCATTGGACGGCTTGGGGAGAAAATTCCGGAGATCGTCCTGACCGACTTGAAAATGCCCGGCGCCGACGGCCGGCAGGTTTTGAACCGGGTCCGCACACAATGGCCTGGCGTTCCTGTCGTACTGATGACGTCTGCACCAGAAGCAGCATCCGAAGAGGATCTGAAATTTTCAGCCGTACTGTCCAAACCGCTCCGGCTGAACGTGTTGTACAGCACGATGGCGCGATTGCTGGACTTGGATACCACACACGGCCTGAAGACGTCACCATGAAAAGCCGTCTGCTTTACTGGATTGCTTCGCTGTGCCTGTTGGCGCTGGGGCTTGATGCGCTGCCAGCGCGGGCGCAGATGGTGGACCTGGCCTTGGCGGGTCCACGCGCTGAACTGCTGGGCGCAGTCGAGATGTTGGAGGATGCCTCTGCATCGCTTTCACCCGAGGCCGCTCTGGAGCAGCCTGGCTGGACGGCTGTCTCGGAGAAAGTGAACATGGGCGTGACCGATGCCGCCGTGTGGTTCAGGCTGCGTGTCGCCAATCGGAGCCACGAACATTTGACGCGCTGGGTTGTTTTGGACGCGCCCCTCCTGGAGTTTGTTGACTTCTATCAACGCCCGCTGGTCCGCCCAGGGATGCAGCCAATCGGGAAGAGCGGACCGGGGCAACCGCTCGAACCCAGGCAGATCAAAGGCAAGTCTTCGATTTTTGCGTTCTTGTTGGCGCCTGATGAGCAGGCGACTTTGTTGCTTCGTGTACAGACGCGCACCAGAATGCGCATGGAGATGGGCGTATGGGAGCCGTTGGCCTACCGCGAGAAAGAAACGACAGATGCCCTGTGGCAACTGCTTCCACTCTCTGCCTTGGCGGTATTGGCTGGCTACACGATGGTGTATGCCGTAGCGCGCAGGAGTCAAAAATTAAAATTGATTGCAATTTTAATTGCAACGATTGCTCTCCATGGCTTTGTTTTCAACGGCTATCTTCAGTACTTTGAAATTTTATCTGGCGAAAATTTTATTTATAGAGCGCCCGAGATCCTCTTGAATGCAATTATTTCTCTCACTGCCTTGTCAACATTAATATGGCTTGATCTGAATCGCCTTAAATATACCTATTATATTTTCTTGTCTTTAATCGTTGCCAGCACCACGCTGGGACTTGCTGCCTTCATTTTAAATTTGAAATGGATTGTGCTTCTTTCCGACTTGTTGATTGTTGCATGTATTTCTTTATGGCCTGTTTTTATCTATGCCACATGGCGACGCAAGGAATTTAAATATATTCAATATCTGATCATTTCCTTTCCCATATGGATTGCAGTCACTCTTAAATTCCTGGCCCAGCTCGGATTGATCCAATGGACCGTGGCGCAGGATCTCACTTTGGTCATGGCATCGACGATCTGCCTTGCGTTGCCGTTGAGTTATGAGGTGATTCGTCGATCGGTTGTGCACCAAAAGACCTTGAGGTCGTCGCAGGAGAATCTGCTGCGTGCAACGCGGGACGATCGTGCAAGGCTGGAAATGTTGGCCAGTGTACGTACGCAGGCACTGCAAGTGGCAGTTTTGTCTGCAGACGAGGGGGAGCAGTTGAAGAAGCGCCTGCTGCGGCTCGTCACGCCCAATTTGCGTCTGCCTGTGAACGACATCACTGCGAACGCAGAAACGATCATCCATCTTGGGGGGGAGGGCGCAGACCAGGGTATGACGATCAAGCGCAGTGCGCAAAAGCTACGTGACTTGATGGGACGTTTGATTGATCTTGCGGAAACGGGCAAGCATCACCAGCCGGCGCGTCTGGAGGCATTCAGTCTGCAGACCCTGCTGGGCGAAATCATTGCTGAAGCAGAAATTTTGGCAAGAAATCACCGGAATCATTTTGAATTCAAATTGCACGGCCCTGTTCCAAAGAAAATCAATGCCGACCGCAAGATTTTAAAAAATGCACTGCTGAACATTATTGAAAACGCATCCAAATTCACCAGGGATGGGCACATCGTACTCAGCCTTGAAGCCCCAAAAAAAGAAATACCTTCCGCAGCGATTCCGTCCAATTTGGTGTTCCGGGTCAGTGACACCGGGGTTGGAATTCCGGAGAGGGACATGCCCCGAATTTTTGAGCCATTTTGGCGGTCTTCTGACCACAAGGAAAATCATGGCCTGGGACTTGGCCTGTCCACTTCCCGCCAATGGGTTGAGGTCATGGGAGGAGAAATTTCAGTGACAAGAAATGGGGCCGCTGGAACGACCGTAGAAATTGCCATTCCCCTGGAACTGACCGGCGGGCTTGATGAACAGCAAGATGATTCCAACTATTCAAGTAAAGATTTTTTAGTGGATAAAAAATCTTTACTTGAAGATGTGGTTGCGCCGGGGGGTGTGGTGTTGTCCGAGATTTTGAATTTAATTAAATTGGGCGCAATTTCTGATCTGATTGATTTTTCAGAAAATCTTCAGGAAAAAAATCCGGAGTGGAAAATATTTTTGGATAAAATCGAAAAACTTTCGAAAAACTCGGATCTGGATGGATTAAATTCACTTATGAGGCGGACTTTGCACCGGTATCCCTGACCATTCAGATGGAAAGTGATGGGTGTTTATTTCATCCATCCGCAGGCACATCGTCGCTCCGTCTGCGCCTTCCATCGCATCCAGTCAGTTGCTGCGCGGAGGTGGCGATCTCTTCTTGAATAGACGGTATTTCGCCAGGCCATCCCATGAAACTTCTAGCGCGACAGCCACTTCTCTAATTTGGCATACAGAACATCGAGTTCAACCGGCTTCGATATGAAGTCATTCATTCCTGCCGCAATGCACTGATTCCTGTCTTCTACGAAGGCATTGGCGGTCATGGCCAAAATAGGGATTTCCGCATTGCGCCTGGACTGCCTGATTTTTTGGGTTGCAAGCAATCCATCCATGACGGGCATGTTCATATCAATCAGGATCAGGGCGTAGTCTTTGTCTGATGCGAACTGAACCGCCTGCTCGCCATTTTCCGCGGTGTCCACGACCATGTGCACCTCTTCCAGCATGAACACGGCGATTTCCTGGTTGATGCTTTCATCTTCGGCCAGCAGTATTCTGGCGCCAGATAAAACATTCTGGAAATTCGAATAGTGAAACGGAACTGGTGGGTGGACTTCCAAATCAAGCTTGACTGCCTGATCTTTCCGCAGCTTCGCTGTGAACCAGAAGGTACTTCCCGTGCCTTCTTCACTCTCCACGCCAGCGTCGCCCCCCATCAATTCTGAAATCTTCCTGGTAATCGCCAGCCCCAATCCTGTTCCACCATAATTTCGGGAAATCGTTTTATCCGCCTGTTCAAAATTTGAAAACAGCCTTGAAATCACCGCCGCATTAATGCCAACGCCTGTATCCCGAACTTCGAAGCGAATGAGGGCATCGACAGGTGTATCCTTTAATAAAAGGGTACGCACCGTGATCGATCCAGCAGGTGTGAATTTGATGGCGTTGGTGGCGTAGTTCAGCAAGGCCTGCCGCAGGCGTGTTGCGTCGCCTCTCAAATTAAAGTTGAGAGGAAAAATTTCAGTGCGCAGTTGCAACCCCTTGTCCTGCATGCGCTCGCTCAGCATGGCGGTCACGGCGTTGACTATCTGATGCAGACAGATCGGTTCGTCCTCCAGCAGCATCTTGCCGGAATCTATTTTTGTCATATCCAGGATCGCATTGATGATTTCCAGCAAATGCGATGCGGACGCTTCAAGTTTGCCAAGCCGATCCAGCTGCTTCGGCATCAAGGGTTCGCTATGAATAAGATGCGCCAAGCCAATGATGGCATTCAAAGGCGTGCGGATTTCGTGGCTCATGTTCGCTAAAAATGAACTTCTGGCTGCCATGGAGGATTCGGCCGCCACCTTGGCAAGGGTGAGCTCCTCCGTGCGAATGTGGACAATTTCCTCAAGATGCTCCCGATAGTTAAGAAGTTCATTCTCAATAGATTTTCGTTCTGAAATAACCTGTCCAATACCCAGCAAGGAGACTTGCCCCTGCCATTCAATTCGGTATCCTGAGAGCAGATAAGGGACGTGACGCCCATCACTTGTCACTACATCGATATCGATCCTGCATTCACCTTGTTCAAAGGCTCTCTGGATGCTGAGTGCGGTGCGGGATTGATCTTTTTCCGAAATGTAATCCAGAGGGTGCGATTTCCTGATCTGTTCAGAATTTTTTCCAAACACATGTTCAAAATTGCTGTTCCATTGAATAAATTGACCCGTCACATCGAAGAGATAAAAAATACCTGGAATTGAATCGACCAGTTTTTTCTGAAACGCATGTTGCTGAGCCAATGCTTGGAGATTTTTATTCTCTTGCGTGATGTCTCTTCCAAAAACAGAAATTCCTAAAATTTCATCGCCATTCTGAATGCACTGAAACTTGAGGGAGTAGAAAATGGCGCCATCTGAAGTTCCATAGTCAATGGAGAATGATTTTTCATTCAGCGTTCTTTTGAATAAAGACTTCCATTTTTGTACTTTTTGATCTGATTTGAAAATGTCTTCTGGCCGCATGCCGCGTTCTGCCGCAACGCCACATCGTTGCAGGATCTGGGCATGCACCTGCGTATTGAAGACCAAAAGGCTGAAATAGACCGGATCGACAGAGAAAATCAGGTCATTGGTGCTGTCCATGATCGAGCTCAGGTGGGACTGCGATTCTCTTAATTTTCTCAGATGTTGCTTGAGGGCGGCCGCTGCAGAAGTGCTCATCAAGGTGGCGACGAGGATGGCCGCGAAATGGACCGGGAACTGTGCCCAGTCCTTGTCCGGCGGCACGACTGGCATGCCCTGCAACGGCATCTCGAACGCAAGGAGCACGGCGGCCAATCCCGTGAATGCCAGCGCGTAGGCCGTGGTTTGACCAAGAAACAACCCGCCGGCCATGACGACAATCGGGACCGCAGCCAGGGAAAGACTCAGAAGACCAGGGTTTAAAAAGGCGGAGATCAAACAGGCCGCCAGAACGCCCCAGCACATCACGCCGACGGCCCAGTTCTGGCGCTGGGCGCGAACCAGTACCAGCATGAGCGTTGCCGAGACGATCACCACGCCGGCGGCGGGCACGGGCAGTGCGGACATGGCAGCGTACTGCAGGACAAGCAAGCCAACGCCGGCCAGCAAAACGACCACGGCAATGGCTTGCAGCAGCATGGCCGGGGCGAAGTGCGAGGCAAAGGCATAGGGCAAGCCGCGTTCGGCGGCAAGCCGGGCAGAGAACAGGCTGGAGCCGAGCAGCCAGATGGGTACTTCGGTGCCGTTGCCCGGTACGGCAATGACTGGCTGATCGGAATAGCGTCGACAAAGCAAACACTGAAGATCTCCGACGTCGCCCTATAATTAAAATAAATAATCGATCCGGTCGCGGCGCGGGGGGCGCATGGTGTGGTGATCGGTGCCGGCGCG
>ERZ1034363.1062-NODE-1062-length-16581-cov-3.644450_pt1 | contig 16581 bp, 16 predicted proteins | sample MGYA00520616_ERZ1034363 | MGnify/ENA primary metagenome ERZ1034363 (study PRJEB33736, sample SAMEA104284506) | Azolla filiculoides | biome: Urban; feature: Water surface; material: Ditch water | place: Netherlands | collected 2015-10-28 | depth 0-0.1 m ...
AGTATGCCCCAAGCGCTTTCAAGAACCATAATCAGGAAGCTTCGTGACGCTATTTATGAGTCGCCCGCAATTCTGAATTCTTGCTTAAACTGTAGGCATTGACCGAATTCATCAACCCCATTACTTTTAGATTGCCAAATGAATCACCCTATTCCCAAGCCAGACCAATACCAAGACATGCGCGAGGCCTTACGTGACCTCTGCGGTAGTTTTGACTCCGCCTATTGGCAAAAAGTGGATCACGAGCGAGCATACCCAGAGGCCTTTGTAGATGCTATGGCACAAGCTGGCTGGTTAGCAGCCCTGATACCAGAAGAATATGGTGGCTCTGGCCTGGGTCTTGCTGAAGCCTCTGTCATCATGGAAGAAATTAATTTCTCTGGCGGTAATGCAGGCTCTTGTCACGGTCAGATGTACAACATGGGCACCTTGCTTCGCCATGGTTCAGATGTCCAGAAGAAACTCTACCTACCCAAAATCGCTACTGGAGAATTACGCCTCCAAAGCATGGCAGTTACCGAACCCACGACCGGTACCGACACCACTAAGCTCAAAACCACTGCCGTCAAAAAAGGTGACAAGTATGTGGTGAACGGTCAAAAGGTTTGGATCTCCCGTATTCAGCATTCTGATTTGATGATTTTGCTAGCACGCACCACCCCACTCGCTGAGGTAAAGAAAAAATCAGAAGGCATGTCAATCTTTATCGTCAATCTCAAGGATGCGATTGGCAAAGGCATGGAGATTCAACCCATTGCCAATATGGTGAACCACGAAACTAATGAAGTCTTCTTTGATAACTTAGAAATTCCTGCTGAGAATTTAATCGGGGAAGAAGGTCAAGGCTTTAAATACATCTTGGATGGACTTAATGCAGAGCGTGTTCTGATTGCCGCTGAGTGTATTGGAGATGCTTATTGGTTTGTAGATAAGGCTCGTCGCTACGCAAATGAACGTGTGGTGTTTGATCGCCCAATTGGCAAAAACCAAGGTATTCAATTTCCGATTGCAGATTCGTATATTGAAACTGAAGCAGCCAATCTGATGCGCTTTAAGGCTTGCGAGCTATTTGATGCCAAGCAAGCTTGTGGCGCTGAATCCAATATGGCCAAGTACTTAGCTGCCAAAGCCTCGTGGGAAGCTGCAAACGTGTGCCTGCAAACGCATGGCGGCTTTGGTTTTGCTAATGAATATGATGTTGAACGCAAGTTCCGAGAAACACGACTGTATCAAGTAGCGCCAATCTCCACCAACTTAATCTACTCTTATGTAGCTGAGCATGTTCTAGGGCTTCCGCGTTCTTTCTAATGAGATCTTTTGATTAATTCAGTTTTGGATATGTAATTACATGAGTATTCGGCCCCTAGATGGCATTACCGTAGTTTCTTTGGAGCACGCTATTGCAGCCCCATTTTGTACACGCCAATTGGCAGATTTGGGTGCACGTGTAATCAAGGTAGAAAGGCCTGGTGCCGGTGACTTCGCCCGCGCCTATGACGAGCGGGTCAATGGAATGTCCTCTCACTTCACCTGGGTCAATCGCTCCAAAGAAAGTTTGACCTTAGATCTCAAACAGGAATCTGCACTAACAGCACTCAAGACGCTGCTGAAAACAGCTGACGTGCTGGTACAAAACTTAGCCCCTGGTGCGGCAGCGCGTATGGGACTGACTGCAGAGCTCCTGCAAAAAGACAACCCAGGTTTGATCCTATGTGATATCTCCGGCTATGGAAATAATGGGCCTTATCGAGATAAGAAAGCTTACGATCTCCTAATTCAAAGTGAGGCTGGATTTTTATCAGTGACTGGCACTCCAGAAACACCCAGTAAGGCTGGCAACTCGATTGCCGATATTGCTGCAGGCATGTACGCCTATACCAACGTATTGGCTGCGCTACTGCAAAGAGGCAAGACTGGAAAAGGGTCCACTATCGATGTCTCAATGCTGGAGTCTTTAGGCGAATGGATGAGCTACCCGCTTTACTACGCGTATGAAGGTGCTACACCACCCCCTCGCAATGGTGCATCCCATGCCACGATTTATCCCTATGGTCCTTTTAAAGCTGGCGACGGTGGTACTGTCATGCTGGGTCTACAAAACGACCGTGAGTGGGTTTTATTCTGCGAAGTAGTGCTCGAGAATCAAGCTCTAGCCAAAGATGAGCGCTTTGATAAAAACTTTAAACGCAATGAAAAGCGCGATGAACTGCTCTCGATCATTGATGCCTGTTTTAGTCAGCTGACTACTGAACAGGTGATTGCAAAGCTAGATAAGGCCCAAATTGCAAATGCTCGCCTCAACGATATGCAGGGCTTATGGAATCATGATCAACTCAAAGCACGAGATCGCTGGGTCAAGGTAGGATCGCCTGTCGGCCCTATTCCAGCGATGCTACCTCCTGGCAGCAATGACAGCTACGACTACCGCATGGATGAAATCCCATCAGTAGGTCAGCACACCAATGCAATCCTAGGTGAACTTGGTATTACAGCGAGCGAGATTGAGGCCATGCGCGCGCAAGGAGCAATTTAAAGCAGGGGTGAAGCTAAGTGCGCCGCGTTCTCTAGCAAGACACGCCACCGTGGTCGCTTAGCCCAGATTACTGGATTCACCATATCTGATTGAGCCAGGTACGAGTCAATCAAAGTTTCAAGTTTGGCGCAAAACTCATCGTTATAGACGATTAAACTAATTTCAAAATTAAGGCGCAAGCTACGCTGATCAAAGTTCACTGAACCAAAAATTGCAACTCGCTTGTCTATTAACAGGCTCTTCGTATGCAATAGGCCGCCATGAAATTCAGCGATATTGACTCCAGCACTCATGAGATCAGCATAAAAACTGCGGCTACTCCAAGCGACCAATGTGGAATCATTTAATTTAGGAACAATGAGGGTTACATTAACGCCCCGACCTGCTGCTGCCATCAAGGCCTGAATCAAACCATCGTCAGGACCAAAGTATGGCGTCGTAATAGTGAGCTCCTCACGCGCATCCATGATGGCTGAGAGTAGAACCTGATACAAGATATCGTCGCGATAGACAGGGCCGGATGAAAACTCTTGAGCCAACACCTTACCTTCCGATGGGCTAGAGGCTGGTACAACTTCGGTGAAGTGTGTAATTTTAGGGTTATCTACACTCCAGTCAAATGAGAATGTCAGCTCAAACTGCGATGCAACTGGGCCTTCAATTCTGACCATGGCATCCACCCACTCACCCACGCCTGAGTCCTGCTTAAAAGTGCGCGGATCCACCATATTCATGCTGCCAGTCCACACGATGGTGTTATCAATCACGAATATCTTACGATGCAGTCTTAAGTCGGCACGCCGAAATTGAAAGCGGCCAACCTGAATTGGCAAAGCTTCTGTGACCTCGATACCAGCTTTTCTGAAGCGACTTGGCCAGGTAGATTTAAACCAGTCTTTACTACCCAAAGAATCCAATAACACCTTGCAAGCAACACCGCGTTGAGCAGCAGCAATTAAGGCTTCGCCAACCCGATCCGCGTCTCCACCTAAAGCCCATATATAGAACTCTAAATGCAGTGTTTTCTTTGCTTGATTAATCTCATCAATGAAATACTGCAAGATCTTCAGGGAGCTGGTGAATAATTCAATCTGATTACCAGCGATTACCGGCGAGCCATTCATTGATTCGGCTAAGAGACTTAAGGCTCTGCCTTCAGTTGGGAGTAATTGCCTATCAGCCTGATAGCGCTTGCGCATAGCCTCAGTAATGGCAGCGTACTCTTTATCCATACGAATAATTTTTCGAGTGAGCTTGCGACCAACAGGGCGCTCACCAATCAAAATATATAAACTAATTCCAATCAATGGAAAGAGAATCACAATCAAAAACCAGGCAAGCACAACGCCTACTGGTCTTCTGACGGAAATCAATCTGAATCCGAATAGGATCACAATAATGGCATGTGCTATCGGAACCCAAATGAAGGAGAAGCCAAAAATAGACCCTAGTAGATAATTTAATACGCTCATATGATTTCCAATTCTGCTGCAATACCTAAGTGATCCGATAATTTCAGCCATTCATGCAACACTTCTGCAGAATGGATTTTTAAACCCCGCACATAAATTCGATCCATCGCAAGCATTGGCTTCACACTGGGGAAGGTTTTTGCGGGGGCGCCAGTAAGTGCTTCAAAGACTTCACTAAAACCAGCCGCTCGCATCGGGGCGCTCACGCGATTACGCCAATCATTAAAGTCCCCAGCCACAATAGTTGGGCCGCCATTCGCCAGCGAATCAATGTAGCGAATGATCTCATCTAATTGACGCTCACGCCCTCTTTCAAATAGAGCGAGATGCACGCAAAAACAATGGATCGGCGTTGGCACACCCTCTAATTGAGTAATACTGTGAAGTAAGCCGCGCCTTTCAAATCGATAAGCAGAGATATCGTAGTTCTCGCCCTTATGCAAAGGTCTTTTAGAAAGGATCGCATTGCCATGATGCCCATCGGGATACTCGACGTTTTTACCGTAATGCCAATCATGCCAAAAGTCTTCCGAAAAAAAATGAGTTAACTCCGTCAATGGCCACTGACCAAATCGTCGAATTCGGCCACGATGCTCCTGTTGAAGTTCCTGTAGAAAAAGTAAATCTGGATGGTGGCTACGCATTTTTTGACGAAGCTCGTAAATGGTAGATTTTCTATGTAAGGGAGAAAGACCCTTATGCACATTGATTGTCATGACACTAAATCGACCTAACTGCACTTGCGTCATTAAAACTGCCCCGCAGCGCGTTGTCGTCTTACGCGTGCCAAATAAATCTCACCCTCAACCAAGTCTTGGCACTGCATGCACTTATTACAGATGGAGGCCTGCTCGCGCAAATCATCGATTGAGTCGATTGGATGCTCATCAAGATATTCGCGCAGATCCACATCGAGGACCTCATTGCACAGGCAAATGACTTCAGCCATAGGTTTTAAAAGGAGGAATTGTTTGCATTTATGCCATTTTGCCATTGCCTTGCTAGAATCAAGCCCATGTTTACGACCTTTCAGGACGCCCTTACACTTCTCGCGCACTTAGATGCCGGGGTAATTGGGATCGTTTTAGTCTCCCTTCAGGTTAGCCTGTCGGCACTCCTGCTCGGCACCCTCATTGGCCTGCCCTTGGGAGCGGTTTTAGCAACCGAAGAATTCATTGGCAAAAAGACGATCACAGTTACCTTAAATACCCTTATGGGCGTTCCGACAGTCATCGTAGGCGTTGTGGTTTACCTCTTACTCTCCCGAACAGGGCCTTTAGGTGTCTGGGGATGGCTTTTTACGCCCAAAGGCATGATCCTCGCCCAAACACTACTCACAACCCCCTTAATAGCCGCCCTGAGCCGCCAAATTCTGGAAGATTCCTGGAGAATTCATCGAGACTCATTTATGGCTCTTCGCTTGCCCAGACTTTCTTCACTGAAATGGCTGATCTGGGACTGCCGTTTTTCCCTGACAATTGCCGTGCTGGCTGGACTGGCTAGAGCAATATCCGAGGTCGGAGCGGTCATGATTGTCGGTGGCAATATTGACCATTACACGCGCACCATGACCACAGCAATTGCGCTTGAAACTAGTAAGGGCGACCTCCCCTTGGCGCTTGCCCTGGGCATTGTTTTGCTTGGCATAGTGCTCTTAGCGAATCTCTTCACATTTGCAGTCCGTCAAGTTGCGGAGCGTCGCTATGGTTAATGCCAACGAACAATTTGCACAATTCATTGAATTAAAAGACATCATCGTCAAAAGTAATGGGCGAGTCATCTTGGATATTCCCCATGCCTTAATACCTGCTGATCGCATTTGCGCCTGCATTGGGCCCAACGGCGCTGGAAAGACGACCCTATTAAAACTGTTGGATGGCTTGATTAAGCCCGATTCAGGAACGGTGGATTATTCATGTGGGAATAACCGCTCTTCATTGGTGCTGCACCACACACCCATGATTAAAGCCTCAGCAAGAACCAATGTAGCAATGGTCAAAGACTCAGATTCCTCCATCGACTCCGCCAAGATTGAGGCAGTATTAAAGCAAATTGGTTTGAGTCATCTGGCTGCTAGCCCAGCGCACAAACTCTCGGCGGGCGAGAGGCAAAAACTTTGCCTTGGTCGAGCCATTTTGCAAAAACCCAATTTAGTTTTACTCGATGAGCCTACAGCCAATCTTGATCCAAACACTACTGAGCAAGTTGAAGAAATTATTCGTCATTTTCAGAGCAATGGCACGAATGTGATTTTTACTTCACATCAGCTTGCGCAAGTACAAAGGTTGGCCGAATACATCGTCTTCATCGATCAGGGTCAGATAAAAGAAAAAGGACCCGTAGGTCCTTTCTTTACTGATCCTCAGACTCAAGCAGCTAAGCGCTACTTACATCAAGAGTTGCTAGTCGACTAATTACTTTGCTACGGGTGCAGCAGCCACCGGCGCAACGAATGGAGGTGGCGCTACACAGGCTGCAGGTGCTGGCGTACCAGATACCCTGAACTTATCAGCCACTTTATTCATCGATTGGCAAAGCTGAAATGCACCAACTTTTCCGGCGTATGCCGTCTTTGCCTTTGCCAGATCAGCAGCAGCTTGCGCCTCAGGCGACAGTGGAGGCAAGGCAGCAAAAGCAGCTGCGCTTGCAAGTGAACAGAGTGTGAAAGCAATGATTTTTTTCATGGCCATGTCCTTATTTATTAACCTTGTCGTACCAGAGCTCATGGTGCTCTTTAGCCCATGTTGCATCAACGTAGCCAGTCTTCATGCCATCGATTGAGCCTTGCATACCAATCGTACCGATGTAGATGTGGCCCATTGCCATTGCTGTCATCAAGATAGCGGCAGAGCTATGAATGATGTTGGCTAATTGCATAGTGCCGCGCAAGTACTGGATATCCATGAATGGAACGATCATATCGAGGACAAATCCTGAGGCGGAAATAATTAATCCCAAGAACACCATGCCAAACCAGAACCAGAACTTCTCACCGAAGTTAAAGAAGCCCGCTGGTACATGCTTGCCAGAGAAGATTCCACCGAAAGACATCAACCAAGCCATGTCACCCTCACCGAAGACGTTTTTACGCACGAAGAGGAAGAAGAAAATCACAATGCTTAATGTAAAGAGTGGTCCTACGAAGTTGTGGATATTCTTACAAACCATCAAGAATGAGCCATAAGCTGCACCACCCATCAATGGCATTGCAAAGTACTTGCCGTACAAAATTAACAAGCCGGTAAATGCAAGTGCAATAAAGCTAAATGCCATTGTCCAGTGTGTGAGGCGATCAAAGCCATTGAAGCGTTTGATTTTTACGCCTGACAATGGTTCATGTAGTTTGATTGAGCCTTTAATGGTGTACATCGCAATCACACCAAAGAACGCGAGTGCTAGGAGCCAACCACCATAGACAGTAATCACGCCGTTACGAATCAAACGCCATTGTTGGCCTGAGCGCTGAATTAAAACACTCGCCTCTTTGTCCGGAATGCTGACGTAGTTGTAAGGGTCGCTATTCGCAGTATCCCAAATTGCACCTTCTTTAGGGGCTGTATTTGCTGGCTGTGATTGAGCTTGAGTTCCATTTGGAATCGCATTGAGATTCTTGGGAATATCAATTCCACTTGGTGATGGCAATGGTTGCATTGGCGCACGTTCGGCCAAGCTCACACCGCTTAACAAGCTCAGTGATACGCCCAGAGCTAGAACCCAGGAGCGACTAACACTTGAAAATGATCGATTCATACAAATATCCTTAAACGTTTTCGTTTTATTTATTGTTGTTTAACTGATCACTTAGCGCGTGAATACTCAGATTGCTTCTGATTGCGCTTGTTAATCGCCTCCGTCCAACTAGCTTGATCACCCGGAGTCCAGCCCTTCGTCATAAATCCATTGTCAGCACCCATATAAGGAGCCACATCAGGACGCTTTGCAGCTTTCGCTGCAATTTCAGGAGGTTCTGAGCAAGCTACCAAGAAAGCGCCAGCAGCTAAACATAAACCGAGAGTTTTGAAATTCAGTTTCATGACTTTGCTCCTGGAATTTTGTCGGCAGGAGTTGGTTTAGGCGCAGGCGTTCCTGAAGGACCGTAGGCTGTCGACCAACCGAAAATTTCGTTGCTTGGGTATCTACCGTTTGCTTCACGCACCGATACTCGTTTGGCGTAAATAGAAGAAATTACCTCGTCATCGCCACCAATCAACGCTTTGGTAGAACACATCTCAGCGCATAAAGGTAATTTACCTTCAGCTAAGCGGTTACGGCCATACTTCTCGAACTCAGCCACACTACCGTTGGCTTCAGGGCCACCGCTACAGAATGTGCACTTGTCCATTTTGCTGCGTGAACCAAAAGCACCCTGACTCAAGAACTGAGGTGCACCAAATGGGCAGGCAAATGAGCAGTAGCCACAACCGATACAGATATCTTTGTCATGCAAAACTACACCTTCATCAGTGCGGTAGAAGCAATCTACTGGGCAGACAGCCATACATGGCGCATCTGAACAGTGCATACAAGCAACTGAAACAGATTTCTCCTGACCAATTACACCGTCATTTACCGTAACAACACGGCGACGGGTAATACCCCAAGGCACTTCATTATCGTTTTTACAAGCGGTGACACAGCCGTTGCACTCAATGCATCGCTCTGTATCGCAAATAAATTTCATTCTTGCCATGATGTTCTCCTGACTTTATTTTTTAACTTAGGCAAATTTTTCGATTTGGCACATGGTGGTTTTAGTTTCTTGCATCATCGTTACCTGGTCGTAGCCGTAGGTAGTTGCAGTATTCACCGCTTCACCTTGAACTACTGGGGCAGCGCCCTCTGGGTAATATTTGCGCAAGTCATTACCTTGCCACCAACCGGCAAAGTGGAATGGTACGAATGCAGTACCTTGATCAACGCGTGGGGTTACCAATGCACGCACCTTGATCTTGGCGCCTGTTGGTGACTTAACCCATACGTAATCCCAATTCTTAATGCCACGATCTTCTGCGGCCTTAGGATTGATCTCCACAAAGTTTTCTTGTTGCAACTCAGCCAACCATGGGTTGGAACGAGTTTCGTCTCCTCCACCTTCGTACTCAACTAAACGACCAGAGGTCAGAATGATTGGGAACTTCTCGTAGAGCTTCTCATTCAAGTTCTTATCCTGAACTGTTTTGTAGAGAGTCGGCAAGCGCCAGAAATTCTTCTTGTCCGCAGATGTTGGGTACTTACGCATCATTGGCGCATTGGTACTGTAGAGCGCCTCGCGGTGAGTTGGAATCGCATCAGGGAAGTTCCAAACAACTGCACGAGCCTTCGCATTACCAAATGGATGGCAACCGTTTTTCATTACTACGCGCTGGATACCACCAGATAAATCGGTCTTCCAGTTTTTACCTTCGGCTGCCTTTTGCTCTTCCTCGGTTAACTGACTCCACCAGCCAAGCTTCTTCACAAATACGTGGTCGAACTCTGGATAGCCAGTAGTAATCGCCGAACCCTTTGAGTAAGATCCGTCTTCCGCCAATAAATTCTTACCGTCTTTTTCAACACCAAAGTTGGCACGGAAATTACCGCCGCCTTCCATGACGCTCTTGCTAGTGTCATAGAGGTTTGGTGAGCCTGGATGCTTGATCGCTGCAGTGCCGTAGCAAGGCCAAGGCAAGCCATAGTAGTCGCCCGCTGTGTCGTAACCAGTTACTGGATCAACGCCACCGCGTGACTTCAATGTCTTCGGATCGAATACGCCTGCCATTCTCATGTGAGCCTTCAAGCGCTCAGGAGTTTGACCGGTGTAACCAATTGTCCATACTGAACGGTTGATCTCACGCAAGATGGATTCGATTTCAGGCTCTCTCCACTGCTTGCCCGCAAATTTTGAGTTCAACATCTTGTAGTTCACTGACAACTCTTGGCCGAAACCAAGGCGATCAGCAAATGCTTGCATGATGACGTGGTCAGGAACAGACTCAAACAGTGGATCAATCACTTTCTCGCGCCACTGCAATGAGCGGTTTGAGGCAGTAGCTGAGCCTGTTGTTTCAAATTGAGTTGTTGCTGGCAACAAGTAAACATTGCGATTTTTGTTTACTGTCTGACCTTCAGCAGGCGGCATTGCTGCCATTGCAGCAGTAGCACTTGGGTAAGGATCAACCACAACCAATAAATCCAACTTATCCATCGCGCGCTTCATATCGAGACCGCGAGTTTGTGAGTTTGGTGCATGACCCCAGAAGAACAAACCTTTGACATTGGTTTGCTGATCAATCATGTCACTCTTCTCGAGCACCGCATCAACCCAACGAGAAACCGTAGTACCGGACTTCTCCATCATGTCTGGTGCGTAACGACCTTTGATCCACTCGTAATCAACACCCCATACGGTTGCAAAGTGTTTCCATGAACCTGCTGCGAGACCATAGTAGCCTGGCAATGAGTCTGGGTTAGGACCAACGTCAGTTGCGCCTTGAACGTTATCGTGACCGCGGAAAATATTTGCGCCACCACCGGACTTACCGATGTTGCCTAAAGCCAATTGCAAGATGCAAGATGCACGAACCATGGCATTACCAATGGTGTGCTGTGTTTGACCCATACACCAGACCAAAGTGCTTGGGCGATTCTTCGCCATTGTTTCAGCAACCTTGTACATCTGCGCTTCTGGAACTCCACAAGCCTCTTCAACATTCTTTGGAGTCCACTTCTCCATCACTTCTTTGCGGATCTCATCCATGCCGTATACGCGGTCATTGATGTACTTCTTATCTTCCCAGCCATTGTTGAAGATGTGATACAGAACACCGAACAAGAATGGGATATCTGTACCAGAACGAATACGAACATACTGATCAGACTTAGCTGCAGTACGGGTGTAGCGTGGGTCAACCACGATCACCTTGCAACCGTTTTCTTTTGCATGCAACAAGCTAAGCATGGACACTGGATGCGCTTCTGCAGCGTTAGAGCCAATGTACAAAGCTGCCTTGGCATTCATCATGTCGTTATAGCTATTGGTCATCGCACCGTAGCCCCAGGTGTTTGCAACACCGGCAACAGTAGTGGAGTGACAGATACGAGCTTGATGGTCTGTGTTGTTGGTTCCAAAGAAAGAAACCCACTTACGCAATAAATAGGACTGTTCGTTATTGTGCTTAGAGGAGCCAATAAAGAACAATGAATCTGGGCTGTACTTGCTACGCAAATCTTTCATCTGCGCAGTGATTTCAGTTAAAGCCTGATCCCAAGAAATTCTTTGGTACTTGCCATCAACCAACTTCATTGGGTAGCGAAGACGGAAATCTCCATGTCCATGCTCACGCAGAGATGCGCCCTTGGCACAGTAAGCACCCAAGTTAATCGGGGAATCAAATGCGGAGTCTTGACGAACCCAAACGCCATTCTCAACAGTAGCGTCAGTTGCACAACCTACGGAGCAGTGGGTGCAAATTGTTCTCTTGACTTCAATCTTGCCCTTACCGTCAAGCATTGCCTTGCTTGGCTCAGCAGAGGCCTTTTGGACTAAGCTTAATTGGCTTGCTGCGATACCAGCACCAACGCCAACGCCAGAGCGCTTGAGGAAGGTACGACGATCCATCGTTGGCACAGCAGACTGTAGTCCACGTGACAAGCTACCGATGAGGCGTGATGCAGGTGTAGAGCGGCCGCTCTGTGGGGTATTGGATTTACGAGTCAGACTCATATGTTGTCCCTGAAAAATATTTTTATTTAATTATTTGGAAACGACTTCATTAACAACTGGGTTTAAAGCATGGTGGTTTCGTAGTACTTACGAATATGCGCAGACAACTTATAACCGTCATCCTTGCCTTGAACAGTGCTACCAATTTCCTGAATCACTGCCTTACCAATAGATGTTTGCGAAGCAACAGCAACGGCACCAACTGTGGCACCCGCTCCGATGAAAAACTTTCTACGAGAAGGCTGATTTTCTTCGTTTACTGTAGTTACGGATTTAGTGGTCATCGCATGCTCCTAGTTAGTGCAAATTTGATATACGTCAAAGTGTAATTGGTAATTGTATTTTTTGCATATTTGGAATTTTTTATTTTCCTAAGGGTATTCATCTTGTGCAGCGCAACATTAAATCATGTCAAAACTCTGCCCTTCAATGGCCAGAAACTCTCTAGTCAGCGCGGCCACTGGATGGTAAAGATGCATATCGGGAATGCCTTCTATTGCATCGCACAATTCGTCATACCAAGGACGGATATGGTCGTTGAAGAAAATCCTTTGATTGGTCAAGTTTGAGATTTCAACGTCGTCCCCTGCTATGAGGTAACGCATGACTTCACACAGCGCCGATAAATGATCTTCAGTCTCCGTCACCTCCTCGGCCGACTCCAAGCCAAAGGTGTCTAAGGCACGACGAATTTCAACCAACGGTTTTTCATTTAAATGACCCGCCATGTAAAAGGAGCCATTCAGAATGACATTGGGGCGCCCTACGCTGATGAAGTTGCGGTCAAATTCCTCATGCCATGCTTTGGCAGGGTTGTTCTTGGCAACTTCGACTACGCTATTCCATACCTTGGCCAAGGGTGCATCATCCGGCTGACTCTCCTGCCCATCTGGAATAGAGGCAGCTATTTGATCCAATAACTCCTGATCTGGCGGTTGATGAAAAAACCTAGCAATCAAGCCGTATAGATCGGCTCTAGCCAAATCTTCTGGCAGCCCTACATCACCGACCTCAGTTGAGGTGCTTTCTTTTATCTGCTCGCTCATATTTCTTTTTTCACCATATCGACAACGCGACAATCGCCACACATCTTGAGTCTATCCAAAGCTGCTCCAGCAAAGGCGCCATGGGCACCCAGCTTTACCAACATCAAATCCACCATCTTCGCCGTTCCAAAGACCTTGCCACAGCTGATGCAATGGAAAGGCTTAGTCTCATTGAGCTCTACCTTCTGTTTACGCTCTTCAACAGTTTGTAAACGCGGTGCTAATGAAAGGGCTTGCTCTGGGCAAGTTTGAACGCAGATACCGCACTGAACGCATTGCTTCTCAATAAAGGAAAGCTTCGGCTCGTCTAAGTTATCGAGCAAAGCACCTTCTGGACAGCTGCCTACGCAAGACATGCACAGGGTGCAGGCATCTTTGTTGATATTGAGGCCACCTAAGAATGAGGATTTTGGCAATGCAGCGCCACCTGCTGGAAGCGGTGCTTTAGCTTGCTTTTGGAAGTGCTCTAAAACCATTTCAATGGTTTCGCGTTTTTGATTACCAAGACCAAAACTGGCGGGCGAACAAATTGCCTGCAGAGCGCCACGCTGACGCAGCTTACCCATTGCTGCGGATACGGGCTGCAGATCATCGGCGGAAGTGAGATGTATTAGTGAAAGTCTGACATCAAATCCATACGCCACCAAAATTGCATTACCCAAATCAACTTGTGTTTCTAGTGCGGCGCGATAAGCAGGATCTTCATCCCCAGTGAGTAACAAAATGACTTCACCAAAACCATAGGCGATTGCACCAAGCCATAAATCCAGTCCAGTTGAAGCAATGTGCTCGATTCCATAAGGCAATACGAAAGATGGCAATCCCTCAAACTGCTTTGGTCTTAAATGGGCCAAGCGCCCTAGAGAATCTATAGCTTGAGTACCAGCCTTAAGCGTATGCAACAGCAAGGCAGGCGCTTGCACCTGTTTGATCTTAGTGCTCTCGGCAGCAAATACATTCGCGAGAGTTTTAATCTCTTTACCCTGATGACTTACGCTTGGATAGTTGTAGCGCATCGCACCTGATGGACAAACCGTTGAGCAAGCTCCACAACCCATACACAAATTAGGATTAACTTCTACAGTGCCCTGTCCATTCTTAAACAAGGAGGAGATGGCGCCTGTAGAGCAGACATCGATACAAGCACTGCACCCTACTTTGCCATTACGGCCATGCGCGCAAATCTTTTCGGTATAGGAAAAGTATTTAGGCTTTTCAAATTCACCAACTAAGCCCAATAATTCATTTGCAACCAAGGCCTGCTCAAGCGGATCTTTCCCGGGAGCAAAATAACCTTGTGGTGTTTGACTCATGCGCATCTTCGGATCAGCGCGCAGATCCATAATCAAATCAAACTCAGCATTACGCTGACGCTCTACTCGATCAAAATTAATAGCACCAATACCAGCGCAGGCAGTAACACAAGCGCGGTGGGATTTACATTTATCTAAGTCAATCTGAAATGCATCATCAATTGCACCTTCTGGGCAAACCTCAACACAGGCACCACAGCGAGTACACATCTCTGGATCGATCGGGTTTAGCAAATTCCAATCGACAGAAAATTTACCCAGATAACCATCTAACTTAACGACTTCGCCTGTATAGATCGGGAAGTTTCTTGCAATCGGCAACGCGCCCGGTTCTGTACATAAAACAGATACGTCGAGAGAGTCGCTGAGCTTTTCAGCCCAAGGCAATGCTTGCTCTCCAGGACCAACAATAAGAAGGCGACCTTGGCTTTCATAATTCACGACTGGTACAGGCTCTGCCTCCGGCATATCGGCCAAGGCAAGCAATGCAGCAATCTTCGGTGTGGAGGTTTTAGCCTCTTGAGTCCACCCAGCCACTTCACGAATATTAACGAAGCGTAATGGTGCTACCAAAGGCTTTTCTGATTGCTCGGCCAGCTCACCAAATAAAGCGCGCTCTTGAGTGCAGGCGATCACGATAGAGTCGCTGCCATCAAATGCCTTAATGACTGAGCCAATTTCCTGCCTACATAAGGAGGTGTGCATGGTGACGCCCAGGGCCTTTGAATCCAAAGGCATGGTTCCGTTGCAATTACAGACTAATTTTTGACTCATTGATTTCTTCTTAACTGGTTTTCTTATCCACGGGCACGGGGTCTTTATCTCCCGCTTCCTGAATAGCTGCTGGTGTGGATGTTAAATCAGTCTCTGGACTTAGGGGTAAAGCCTGCTCTTCCGGCTCAGATTCTTTATTAGCGATAGTTTGGGCGCTCGGAGTCTCATCGTCACTATCCTTGCGGAAAATGTTGAGCATGTCGGATTGCACCATGCGTTTGAGCATTTCGAGTGGAATAGGATCCGGCTTTGAGTAATCGTCAATATAGATATCCAGACCATCCATGATGTTGAAGTGAGGATCTGAGAACATCTTCTTTAGCGCAGCTTGTTGTACTGCTGGATCAACATCTGGCTTCATAAAGGCAGAGAAGTCAGGGGCAAAGCGATCGATCTTCTCTACGTCCTCTAATGTTGCCGAAGGCGTAAGCTCTTTAACATCAGCAGACTCCTGCTTTAATTCTGAAGGAGTAGTTAACTCTTCCTTGGTCTGAGCAACTGATTTTTTCTCAGGCTCAACTTGCTCCCCAGACTTAAGACGTGACCAACGATTTAGAAATCCGCCAGCCATTAATCTTCTAGCCCACGATTAGCGCCCTTAAAGGATTCGGGACGATGACGCTTCTTCGGCTCAGGACGGTAATGCTCATTGACATACTCTTGCAACCAAGAAGCATGCTCTGAAGATAACGGAATGTTGTCGACGGACTCGCCGCCATCTAGAAGGCGCCCTGCTTCGTTATAGCTCACGCTAATGCGATGCGGAACGGCAATCGTTGCCTCAGATTGAGCTAACTCGAGGGACTGAGCATCGATATAGCGTGCGATATCTTCCTCTAATCGCCACATCACAAACCAGCATGGTTGAGTAGCTGAAAGGTTGAGGTAGTAACCCTCACCCTCATCGGGAAACAAATTGAGTTCATAGCCAGTAAATAACCAAGATTCACCTTGATCATCGCGCCCTAAAAACTGCCCCACAATTTTGCTTTCTGCGCTGACTGCGTTTGTAAATTGCCCAAAATCTGGCAATACCTCTTGAGGCGCCCAGCGATAGGAAATCCACGGGTTATCAATAAACTGCTTACGCATGAGCACTGCAAAACGCATAAGGCCTCAGGTATTTTGAACCACGATGTTAGGAAATTTACTGCTCATATCTTTTGAAAGCGCTGCCACTTTGATCGCCACTCGCCTTGCAATCGTTTTATAAATTGCACTGATAGCGCCATCGGGGTCAGCTACTACTGTTGGACGACCAGCATCCGCTTGCTCTCGAATGGATAAATTGAGAGGTAAATCGCCCAAGAAATCAACGCCGTATTCTTGACACATCTTTTGACCACCGCCGGTACCGAACACATGTTCCTCATGACCGCAGCTTGGACAGACGTAGGTACTCATATTTTCGATGATGCCCACAATCGGCACGCCAACCTTTTCAAACATCTTTAAACCTTTGCGTGCGTCAAGCAAAGCGATATCTTGAGGGGTGGTCACAATGACAGCGCCAGTAACAGGCACCTTTTGCGCAAGTGTTAACTGAATATCACCAGTACCTGGGGGCATATCCACAATCAGGTAATCGAGATCACGCCAACGGGTTTGACGCAGCAATTGCTCTAAAGCAGATGTGACCATTGGGCCACGCCATACCATCGGTGCATCATCATCGATCAAGAAACCAATTGAGCTCGCTTGAAGTCGATGACCTTCCATAGGCTCCATGGTGTTTTCTTCA
>ERZ1034363.1063-NODE-1063-length-16579-cov-2.913223_pt1 | contig 16579 bp, 18 predicted proteins | sample MGYA00520616_ERZ1034363 | MGnify/ENA primary metagenome ERZ1034363 (study PRJEB33736, sample SAMEA104284506) | Azolla filiculoides | biome: Urban; feature: Water surface; material: Ditch water | place: Netherlands | collected 2015-10-28 | depth 0-0.1 m ...
GAAGGCGTTCTTGCGCCCGCTCCAGAAACGCAGGCGCTCGGCCTCGCTCTGGCTGACTGTAATTTTGATAGCGCCAGAAGACCGGAGCACGCTGGACATCCGCTCAATTTCTTCCTCAACCTCCTCGGGCGTGCCGTCGCTCTCGCACAGCAGGATCGCTTCGGCGGTGAGGTCGTAGCCGGCGTGCACAAAGTCTTCCACGGCGGCGGTCATGGGCTTGTCCATCATTTCCAGGCCGGCCGGGATGATGCCGGCGGCAATGATGGCGGCCACGGCGTCGCCAGCCTTGCGCAGATCGTCAAAGCTGGCCATGATGCAGCGCGCCAGTTGCGGCTTGGGCACCAGCTTGACCGTGACTTCGGTGGTGACGGCCAGCATGCCTTCGCTGCCGATGACGATGGCCAGCAGGTCGTAGCCCGGCGCATCCAGCGCATCGCTGCCGAACTCCACGGCTTCGCCCTCAATGGTAAAGCCCCGGACCTTGAGCACGTTGTGCACCGTCAGGCCGTATTTCAGGCAATGCACGCCGCCGGAGTTTTCTGCCACGTTGCCGCCGATGGTGCAGGCGATCTGGCTGCTGGGGTCGGGCGCGTAGTACAGGCCGAAAGGCGCTGCGGCCTCGCTGATGGCCAGGTTGCGCACGCCGCCCTGCACCACCGCCGTGCGGCTGACCGGGTCCACTTTCAAAATCTTGTTGAACTTGGCCAGGCTCAGTGTCACGCCCAGTTTGTGCGGCATGGCGCCGCCCGACAGGCCGGTGCCTGCGCCGCGCGCCACCACCGGCACGTCCAGCGCATGGCAGGTCTGCAGCACGCCCTGCACCTGGGCATAGGTCTCGGGCAGCGCCACGACCAGCGGGCGCTCACGGTAGGCGGTCAGGCCGTCGCACTCGTAGGGCGTGGTGTCTTCGGGGGTGTAGAGGATGGCGTGCGCGGGCAGCACGGCCTGCAGCGCGGTGACCACGGCCTGCTGCCGGGCGGCCCGCTGCTGGCGCGCGTCAGCGACTGAATCGTTGGAGGTCTTCATGCGGCAACTCTACGCGAGCCGGCCGGGGCTGTGGTGAAGTTTCTTGCACAGTTTGTTGAAAGCGGCTGCGGCGCCGGGCTGTGTCCGGCCCGCGCAGAGGCGCTCTCAGGCCACGCTTTTCTTGAGCCAATCCGCAAACGCAGCGCATTCCCAGCGGTCCATGGCGCCAGTACGCCAGCACAGGTAGTGCGCGTGCGGGCTGGGCACGTTGCGCTCGGACAGGCGTTCCAGCGAGCCGTTTTCGATCCACGGCGCGCCCAGCTTCAGGCGCACCAGGGCCACGCCGAGGCCCTGCGCGGCGGCGTCGCACATCAGGCCGATGTCGTTGAACTGCGAACCGTCCACCGGCTCGGGCCAGTCCAGGTCGTGGGCGGCAAACCAGGTGCGCCAGGGCTCCAGCGGGCTGCGCAGCAGCGCGGCGTTGCGCAGGTCTTCCGGGGTGTCGAAGGGGCCGTTCTCGCGGATGTAGGCGGGCGAAGCCAGCAGCGTGACCTCGTCCTTCATCAGGCAGATGTGCTCCACGTCGGCGTAGCGCCCGGTGCCGAAGCGCACGGTCAGGTCGGCGTCCTCGGCCACCACGTCCAGCAGGGGAATGCTGACCTGCAGCGTGATGTCGATCTCGGGGTAGGCCTCCAGAAACGAACGCAGGCGCGGCATCAGGATGGAGCGCGAGAACGTCGGCGTGACCGCCAGCTTGAGCTTGCGCTTGCCCGGCGCCGAAGCCGCGCCAGGGAACTTCTGCAGGCTGGCCAGCCCTTCGCGCACATGGGCCAGGTACTCGCTGCCCTCGGTGGTCAGCGAGAAATCGGCGCGGCCGAACAGCTTGGTGCCAATGATCTGCTCCAGCTGCTTGACCCGGTGGCTGACCGCGCTGGGTGTGACGCACAGTTCTTCGGAGGCCTGCGTCACGCTGCGCAGGCGCGCCAGGGCCTCGAAGGTCAGCAGGCACTGGATCGGCGGGATGCGGGTGGCTCCGGTGCTGCTCATCGCGGGCTTATTTGAAGATCACGGTCTTGTGGCCGTTGATCAGGATGCGATGCTCACTGTGCCATTTCACGGCGCGGGCCAGCACCTGGCTTTCGGTGTCGCGGCCCATGGCGGTCAGGTCTTCCACGGTCTTGCTGTGGTCGACGCGGGCCACGTCCTGCTCGATGATCGGGCCTTCGTCGAGGTCGGCCGTCACGTAGTGGGCGGTGGCGCCGATCAGTTTCACACCCCGGTCGTGCGCCTGGTAATAGGGCTTGGCGCCCTTGAAGCTGGGCAGGAAGCTGTGGTGGATGTTGATGGCGCGGCCCGCGAGCTTGCGGCACAGGTCGTCCGAGAGGATCTGCATGTAGCGCGCCAGCACCACCAGTTCGACGTCTTCGTTCTGGATGATCTCGAACAGCCGGGCTTCAGCCTGCGCCTTGGTAGCGGCCGTCACCGGGATGTGGTGGAAGGGCACGTTGTAGCTGGCTGCCAGCTGGTAGAAATCACGGTGATTGCTGACGATGGCGCCGATGTCCAGCGGCAGCAGCCCGCTCTTCCAGCGGAACAGCAGGTCGTTCAGGCAATGGCCCTCCTTGCTGACCAGCAGCACCGTGCGCATCGGCTGGCTGGTGGCGTGCAGGCTCCACTGCATGGCAAACGGCTCGGTGAAGGCCTGCAGCTGCTGGCGCAGGTCGGCGTGCGGGAGCTGGTCGCAGGCAAACTGCACACGCATGAAGAACAGGCCGGTGTCATGGTCGTTGTATTTCGCGGCCTCTTCGAAGTTGCCGCCGCGCTCCAGCAGGAAGCCCGAGACAGCGTGCACGATGCCCGGACGGTCGGGGCAGGACAGGTTCAGGATGTAGGCGTGGTTCATAGCGGGTGAATTGTCGCAGGATGGGCACGCCGGGGCCGCGCTCAGCGCCCCGGCGCCATCTGGCGCTGCAATTCGGCGCAGTCGTCTTTCGGCGGCGGGGCCGGCGTGGTCCAGACGGCGTCGGCCGAGGCCGGATGCGCACGGTCCGTGGCGCCCAGCCTGACGGCCTTGCTGACGATGCCCGGCTCCAGGTGCGTGGGCACGCCCAGCGCACGGTCCACATGCGCGTTGCCGGCGACCAGCAGCACGGTCTTGCCGGGCTGGCGCGCCGCAAGGACGGTGCGGGCCATGGCGGCGTCGCGGGCGAGCTGCACACGGGTCATCGGCACGATCTGGTGCGCCGGCAGCAGTCCGCAGTGGCCTTCGCGGATGTTTTCTTGCTGTTTTTGCCATGATCCCATCGTCAAATGGTCATCTAGCGCTATGGATTTCATTGCGTCGCCGATCTGCGTGCGGGGCAGGTTGGCGCCCAGGACGGGCACGCCCGCCCGCACGGCCGCCATCACCACCGGGCCGTACGTGGCCCAGGGCCAGGCGGCGGCGTCCCAGCGCAGGGCCACCTGCGCCTGGGCTTCGGTCGCGTCCGGCGCCAGGGCGGCGGTGGTGGCGCCCTGCTCGGCCATTTCCAGCGCCACGGCGGCCAGCGCGCCCTGTGCGGCCAGCGCCTGCACCACGGCGCGCTGCAACGGCTGGTGGGCCGGGTCGTCGTGCTGCTCGCCGAGCAGCAGCACGTCGGCGGGCAACAGCGCCTGCAGGCGCTGGTGCACGGCGGAGGCGTCCGGCGGGGCGGTGTTCCCGGGCACGGTGGGCGGCGTCGCCGTTTGCGCAGGCCGGTCCGTGGCACAGCCGGCCAGCATGGCGCAAAGCAGCAAGGGCGTGACGGCGTGTCGATAGTGCATCGGGCGATACTACGCGCAGCCCTCCCACTTCCCGAACCACCTCCCGCGTCAGTTCCCGCATGCGCCTGTCCTACGTCCTCCGTGTGGTCCTGACTTTGCTGCTCGCCTGGGGCGCTGCGCTGCTGTGCGTGGCCTTGCGCTCGCCGTTGCCCTGGATGCTGGGCCCGCTGCTGTCCACGGCGGTGGTGTCGATGCTGGGGGCGCGCACGGAAAGCTGGGACCCGCTGCGCAACACCGGGCAATGGGTGATCGGCGCGGCGCTGGGGCTGTATTTCACGCCGCAGGTCACCGCGCTGGTGGCCAGCCTGTGGTGGGCCATCGCGCTGGCGATTGTCTGGGCGCTGGCGCTGGGCGTCGGGTTTGGCCGCTGGCTGCACTGGCTGCACGCGCCGCGCATGCCGGCGCTGGCCCCCCGCGCGATGCGGGCCACGTCCTACTTTGCCGGGGCCATTGGCGCGGCGTCCGAGATGACACTGCTGTCCGAGCGCGTGGGCGCCCGCACCGACCTGGTGGCCGCCGCGCACAGCCTGCGCCTGCTGCTGGTGGTGCTGCTGATTCCGGTCGGGCTGCAGGCCAGCGGCCTGACCGGCATTGACCTGGCCCCGGCTGGACCGCGCGCGGTGAGCGCCGCCGGTCTGCTCTGGCTGGCGCTGGCCACGGGCGCCGGGGCACTCCTCATGCAGTGGCTGGGCCGTGCCAACCCCTGGTTCATGGGCGCGCTGGTGGTGGCGATGGGCTTCACGATGGCGGGCCTTTCCCTGTCGGCCATTCCGGGCTGGCTGTCCAACACGGCGCAGCTGGTGATCGGGGTGAGTCTGGGCGTGCGCTTTACCGCGGAGTTCCTGCACACCGCGCCGCGCTGGCTGGCGTCGGTGGCGTTGGGCACAGTGGTCATGCTGGCGCTGTGCGCCGGGTTCGGGTGGCTGCTGTCGCTGGGCACCGGCCTGCATCCGGTGACGCTGCTGCTGGGCACCTCACCGGGCGGGATTGCGGAGATGGCCATCACCGCCAAGGTGCTGCAACTCGGCGTGCCGGTGGTCACTGCGTTTCAGGTGTGCCGGCTGGTCGCGGTGCTGCTGCTGGTCAATCCACTGTGGCACTGGCTGGACCAGCGCGCGGTATCGGCAGAAAACTGAAGGCGACAGACGCCGCTCAGTGCACCACGACCGGGTTCTGTGCCAGACCGCTGTAGCTTTCCAGCGTGTCCTCCACCTCTTCCTGGGTCGGGGTATTTTGCTGCCAGGCGTTGATTTTCTGCTGGAACATCTCCGCCCAGGAGCCGTCGAGGTAGACCTCCATGCCCCGGCGTTTGTCGACAATCTCGAATCCGTGGCGTGCCAGTGTGGGCCCGGTGGAGGCGGCAGCGCCTTCCGGCTCGGCATTGGCCAGGACATGCGTGACCGCAAAGGTATCGGAATCGTAGAGTGTGTGCATGGTGTGATTTTCCTCGACTGCTGGTTGGCAGATTGCATCAACTATGCCAGTTTCAAGACTACACCGGTTTTGCGGAGGCGGGACCACATTTTTCCGGCTGGCAGGCCGGGCCGCACCGCCCGGCACCTGGCTACTGGAAACCGTTCAGTGGCTCGGATGCGCGCATCTGCTGGTCCACAAAGTCGCCATTGGCCTGTGTCAGGCGGATGCGCACCGGCAGGTAGTGCAGCGATGGCGCAAGCCAGAGTTCAATGCGGGTGTCGAACTCGCGGCGTGGCGCGCGGGTGAACTTGAGGGCCTGCAACGCGCCATTCGGCAGGTTCAGCGACGCCTCGCCTTCGGCATTGAAGCGCCAGAGTTCGGCATCGCGCGGCCCCACCATCTGCAGCGTCAGGCTGGTGCCGGGCGCCAGCTGCGTCGGGTCCGCTGCCAGCAGCGCCCCCAGTTGCAGGGCCACGCTGAGGCGGTCCTGCGCACCGGGCAGCAGGGTCGCCTCGGGGGTGTTGGCGCTGAAGCTGATGCGCTGGGTTTCACGGTTGAAATGGGCCGCCTGCTCGTTGCGTGATTTGTCGCCAAAACGCTTGGGGGCCAGCCCTTGGGGGGTGATGTCGCCCTCGCTGGTCTGGCTGCGCGCACCCACCAGAAAGGCGCTGACCTCCATCCGCGCGGTGTAGCGTTGGCCGTCATGGCGCCAGAGCAGTTCGGCGCGGGCGCTGTAGGGCAGGTTGCGCGCCTGCCCCGCGACGTCGTAGTACAGGTGCATCGGCGCTGGCACGGTCGCGCGCAGGGTGACACCGCCCGCGGGCGGCGCAGCGGTGGAGGAGTCCGCTGGCGGTGGCACCGGTGCCGCCGCCGCGCGCACGGCCTCGGCAGGCGCGGGCGGGGGCACCGCGGCAGTCTCGACTCCGGTGGGTGTGCCAGTAGCTACTGAATCAATAGCTGACTCTGACCCATTGACGCTGGGCAGGGGCTGATCTGATGCTTGAAATGGTGCGCCTGGCGTTGCAAAGGCTTCCGCAGGCGGTGGCGCGGGTCTGGGCGCCACGGGAGCAGCAGGCGGCGCCACGGGACGGGATCGGGGCACTGGCGGCGCAGGGGCCGGCGGCGGCGCGGGCGCCAGCGTGCGGGTGGTCAGCGCAGTGGCCCGGCCCTGTGCGGCGTCGCCGGCCTCCCGTGCGACAGGCACCTGCTGGAGCACCAGCCAGTGCGCAGCCACGACCACGCCGGTCAGTGCCAGCAGCGGCCGCAGTGGGAGCGGCCCTGGCGCGCTCATGGGCCGGTGTATCCCAGATCGCTGGAAAGCCGGCGGGCCATGGCGCGCAGCGGCACTTCCACGGTGCCGCCCCACTCCGCATCGAAAGTGGCTGCGGAACCCAGCGCCACGACACCCAGCACCATGCGGTTGTCGGAATCGAACACCGGCGCGCAAAAGCCCACGACACCCGGCAGCAGGGTATCGACCACGCGCGCCATGCCGCGCTGGCGCACTTCGTCAAACAGCGCCTTCACCTGTGCCAGGGTGGTCGGCACGTCGGTGCGGCACTGGACGTGGGGGATGTTCTGCAGCCGGCGCAGTTCCTCCTGAACCATGGGTGCGATCTTGTCCAGCGTGCGGTCCGGGGTCAGGTGCGCGGCAAAGCAGCGCCCCGTGGCCGAGGTCAGCAGCGGCATCACATCGCCCAGGCGCAGGTTCACCGGCATGGCCAGCGGCGACTCCTGCCAGTGCACGATGGTCGGCCCGTGGTTGCCCCAGACCGCCAGCGCCAGCGTGTGGCCGGTCTGTTCCAGCAGCCCGCGCAGGCGCTCGCGGCCCATCTGCACGGCGTCCAGCCGGGACAGCGACGCCAGGCCGAGCTTGAGCGCGGCCGGGCCCAGGTCGTAGCGCGTGGTGCCGGCGTCCTGCACCACCAGCCCCAGCCGCTGGAAGCTCACCAGGTAACGGTGCGCCTTGGCCGCGCTCATGTCGGCGGCGGCCGCCAGGTCGCGCAGCATCAGGGGGCCGGCGGCGCGGGCCAGCACATCCAGCAGCGCAAAGCCGACCTCGACCGACTGGATGCCGGCGCGCTCCTTGTCGTGCGCGGTGGCGGGTTCGTCGTCCGGATGGCTTGCGCGCGCTGCGTCCATTTGCACTAGAATTCCTGCTGACGTTTCGTTTAGTTAAACAAGTTTACCAATACGTAATTCATTCGCCCAGCGGGCTGAAGCGTATTTTTTGATGGAGACCCTGTTTCATGAAGCTCGCCACCTACAAAGACGGCTCGCGCGACGGCCAGCTCGTGGTTGTGTCCCGTGACCTGCGCACCGCGCATTATGCGACCGGCATTGCCGACCGCATGCAGCAGGTGCTGGACGACTGGGGCTTCCTGGCGCCCCAGTTGAACGACCTCTACGAGACGCTGAACAACGGCAAGGCGCGCCATGCGTTCCCGTTCGATCCGACGCAGTGCATGGCCCCGCTGCCCCGCGCCTACCAGTGGGCTGACGGCTCCGCCTACATCAACCATGTGGAGCTGGTGCGTGCCGCGCGCAACTCCGAGGTGCCGGCCAGCTTCTACACCGACCCCCTGATGTACCAGGGCGGCAGCGACGACTTCATCGGTCCCTGCGACCCGGTGGTGGTGCCCAGCGAGGCCTTCGGCATCGACTTCGAGGCCGAGATTGCCGTCGTCACCGGCGATGTGCCCATGCGCAGCACGCCCGAGCAGGCGCTCGAAGGCATCCGCCTGGTGATGCTGGTCAACGACGTGAGCCTGCGCAACCTGATCCCCAACGAGCTGGCCAAGGGCTTCGGCTTCTTCCAGAGCAAGCCCGCCACCGCGTTCAGCCCGGTCGCGGTCACGCTGGACGAGCTGGGCACGGCCTGGGACCACGGCCGCCTCAACCTCACGCTGCAGTCCACCTGGAACGGCCGCAAGGTCGGCCTGTGCGACGCAGGCCCGGAGATGACCTTCCATTTCGGCCAGCTGATCGCCCACATCGCCAAGACCCGCAACGTGCGCGCGGGCTCCATCGTGGGCAGCGGCACCGTCAGCAACAAGGGCGTGGAGGTCAATGGCCGCACCGAATGGCCCAAGGGCTACAGCTGCATCGCCGAAAAGCGCTGCATCGAGACCATCCAGGACGGCAAGCCCACCACCGAATTCATGAAGTACGGCGACACCATCCGTATCGAGATGAAGGGGCCGGACGGCCAGAGCATCTTCGGCGCCATCGACCAGGACATCGCCGCGCCGGCGGTGCAGTAAGCCCGCAGCGGGCAGCCCCGGCGCCAGGCCGGGGTGCGCGGGCTCAGAGCTGTTTCGCCAGCGCCTTGACCCCGCGGAGCATCATCTCCACCGAGATGGCCACCAGGATCAGGCCCATCAGCCGCTCGAAGGCCATCACCAGGCGGTCGCCGATGACGCGCTGGATGCGCTCGGCCAGCAGCAAGACAACAGCGCAGACCGCCATGGTGACGCTCAACGCAGCCACCCACTCCAGCCGGCGCTCGGGCGCCTGACTCACCAGCAGCATCACCGTGGCCAGCGCCGAGGGGCCGGCCAGCGCGGGAATCGCCAGCGGCACGATCAGCGGCTCGCCCTGCGGCGCCATCGTCTCCGGCAGCGGCGGGGGAAAGATCATGCGCAGCGCGATCAAAAACAGCACCACCCCGCCCGCCAGTTGCAACGACAGGTCCGACAGGTTCATCAGCCGCAGGAAGCCGTCGCCGACAAACATGAAGGTCAGCAGCAGCCCGAAGGCGATCAGCACCTCGCGCAGGATCACCCAGGGGCGGCGGGCCGGCGGCACATGGCGCAGGGCGCTGGCAAAAATCGGGATATTCCCGAACGGATCGGTGATCAGCAGCAGCAGGATCGTGGCCGAAGCGAAGGTGTAGCCCATGTCAGCGCGCGTAGACGGTGGCCAGCGACCGGAAGCCCTTGACCTCGATCGGGTTGCCGAAAGGGTCGCGGAAGAACATGGTCCATTGCTCGCCGGGCTGGCCTTCAAAGCGCAGGTGCGGCTTGAGCACGAAGTCGGTGCCGGCGGCTTCCAGGCGCTGTGCCATCGCTTGCCAGTCGGGCAGCTCCAGGATCAGGCCGAAGTGCGGCATCGGCACCAGGTGGTCGCCGACATGGCCGGTGGCGGCGGTCGGGAAAGGCGCGCCCAGGTGCAGGGAGATCTGGTGGCCGAAGAAATCGAAATCGACCCAGGAGGCGGTGCTACGCCCCTCCTGGCAGCCCAGCACATCGCCATAAAAGCGGCGGGCGGCATCGAGATCGGTGACGTTGAAAGCGAAATGAAACAGGCTGCGCATCCGGCGAAGGATAGCGCAGCCTGCACGACCTGGGCGTCAAGCCCCGGTCAGGAGACGGTCCGGAATCAGGCCATCGACGGGTCGGCCGCCATGTTGTCGAACTTGTGGAAGTACTGGCGCGCCATGGCAACGAGCTGGCCGTCGCTGGGGTGGTCGGCAGCCACCGAGTCCACGATGGTTTTGGCCACAGCGGCCTGGTGCGTGCTGCACCAGTCGCGGAACTGGGTGCGCGCCAAGCCGGGGCCGGTCAGCAGCACTTCATGGGTGCCAGCCAGCGCACCGGCGATGTCGGCGAAGAACGTGGCGTTGTCGGCGACCTTGCCCTGGTGCTTGTGGTGGCTGCGCGACTTGATGCGCTGGGCTTCCATGTGTTCGCGGTCGAACATCACGACATGGGCTTCAGAGTGGTCCATCCAGACAACGGCGTGGAATGTGGTCATGAGGTTTTCCTTCAAGGGGGTGATTAAAAACAGGAACCAGGCCGCTCAGGCCGGATGCTTCTTTTCGAACTTTTCCTGGCAGTGGATGCAACGCGATGCCTCGGGCGTGACGTGCAGACGGGCGGCCGTAATGTGCACGCCGCAATCGGTGCATTCGCCATAAGTACCCGCCTCAATGCGTGCCAACGCGGCGTCCAGGGCATTCAGTTCGACAATTTCGTGCTCGCCGATGGCGAATTCGATCTCTTTTTCGGTGTTCAACTGGGCGGGAGAGTCCTCGGGGCGCCCGAAGTGCGCGGAAGCGGCTTCGGCCCGGCTGACCACACCGCCGCGCTGCGCAGCCATCTGTGCGAGCAGGGCCGCGCGCATTGCCACCAACTGCTTCTGGTAGTCAATGGCTTGTTGCTTGTCCATGAAATGGCTCCTTCTTGATGAATGGGCTTCATCATGCGTCAAAGGCCGCGGTGCGTCTTTGACTAAAGTCAAGACCGCCCGCCTTCAACCGCAAGGAGACCCCATCACCCACCCAGTCGGCCAAAGGTCACCGGGCGCTCAGCGAGAGCTGGCCCGACCTGGCTTGCAACGTGATCAATGGCTCGAACTCATGGGCTTCGGCGGCCCGGATGTGCCCGAAGACGTGGCGTCCTTGCGCGAACGACGCCCCGCACGAAAATCCTGATCCGCTCGGTGGGCCGACCGTAGGCACGATCCAGATACGCACCGAAGCCTTCAGGCGGGCACTCGACGGCATGGCGCAGGTTGACGCCAACGACGCCAGACCGATGCAGTGGAAGAAGGAGATGAGGCAGGAACTCCTCAATGTGAACGAAGTTGCCAGGCATCTGCTCGCGTGTGCCCATCAACGTGTGTTTGTAGAACGCACGTTGAAAAACGATCAACTGTGTTCTCGCGCGCAAGGGACCTCGGCCCTCGGTGCGGTAGGCGCGCCGGCAATCCATGGCCACCTGCGTGTCGTCGCTGAGTGTGTCGAGCAGCGCGCCCAGACCTGGAAATCGGAACCGGCCCGTCACTTTGACAAAGAAGCGGCATTCTCCGAGCAAGCGGCTGTTTTGGCAGGCATGGTCGATGGACCCCAGTTCGGCGTAACCGTAGTGAACGCCGGCCGGCTTGTGATTGCCCTGGAAGGTGATCACTTCAAATGGACGGGTCGGAGTCGAGAGCCGGGCCGCTTCAGCCCGCAGAGCGTCCTCTCCGCTCCCGGAGTTCTCACAAAGGACCACACCATGAATGCGCGGATCAGGATCGCTGGCCCAGAACTGCATGGCGGCCAGGTAGTCCTGGAGGCGAACGTCGGTGGCTGAGCGGGTGATCTGATCGGCATACGGCCCCGGATCAACCGTGGCTGTCATCAAAATGATCAGAGGTGACTGCATGGGCACAGTATCCTCTGCGCCCCGGTTGGGGCGCTCCAGCCATGCAGAACTCCACCACCGTCGCGGCATGCGCCGTGGGTGAACGGCCGCACCGCAGATGGCCTCAGCCCTTGGCTTGCGCTTTGGCCCGCGCGTTGGCCAGCATCAGCTCGGTGCTGGTCTTGCGGTCGGCGTTGACCTTTTGCACGTGGGGCATTTCGCCCAGGCGCTTGAGGTAGTCGCGCACGGGCAGCGCGGCCAGGTAGTCGCGGCCGTAGATGATCTTGGTGGCGCTGGCCACCAGCTGCAGGTGCACCGCACCGCCGCAGTCGGCCAGGGTGAAGGTGTCGCCGGCCATAAAAGGCGAGAACTTCGCGAGTCTGGCGAACGCGGCGATGTTCTTCTCCAGCTGCTGGCCAGTCTTTTCCTTGGTGCCGTCGCTGATCTTGCCGCCGAAGAAGGCCTCGGCGTACAGGTTGCGCGCGACCAGCTCCAGGTGCAGCTCCAGGAAGCGCAGCAGCTCGCGCACCTTGGCGGCGGCAAACGGGTCGGCCGGCAGCAGTGGATGCTGTGGGTACTTCGCCTCGATGTACTCCAGCATCACCGTCGATTCGCACAGGGGGCCTTCGTCGGTCTTGAAATAGGGCACTTTGCCCAGCGGGCTAGCCTCGGGGTCGGTCTGGCCGACCCAGGCCAGCTCTTCTTCAAACGGCACGCCTTTTTCAAGCAGCGCGAGCTTGACCTTGTTGTAGTAGTTGCTGGCGGCAAAGCCACAGAGTTTGAGCATGGTGGGGTGTCTCCGGGGAATTGGGGAATGTTGGACAGGGCGGCCGGGCCATGGCCGGCACGCGCGTCAAGCGTAACCGCGCCGGCCCCGACACGCGCGTCGCCAAGTTGACGCACCGCCCCTGATGCCTGCGCCGATGGGGGCGCTGGTGGATAATCGCCGCCATGCAAACGCTGCGCAACGTCCACCTCATCGCCCGCCTGGTGCTGGTGTGGTTTGCGTTGTCGCTGGGCGCGGCCATCGCTTCGCCGCTGGTGGCACCCAAGGCCACGTTGCTGGTGTGTTCCGGGGCTTCCGTGAAGGTGGTGGTCCAGGGTGCGGACGGCGACGTGGCGGACCTGGGGTCCGCCACGCTGGATTGCCCGCTGTGCGCCGTGATGAACGCGCCGCCGCCTGTGGCGCACGCCACCGTCCAGCCGCCCCATGCGCTGTCACATGCCCTGTTGGCGATTCCGGCGGCACGCATCGCCGCACGCACCGGCGCACCCTGGCAGGCCCGCGCCCCGCCAGCGACCTGAACTCCTGTTTCAATAGCAAACCATGACCAGTTGACGCTGGGATTGTTTGTTTTTGATCCGTTTTTCAGTCGAAAGCCCGACTGCCCCCGTTTTCCCGTAGTTTTCCGCAGTCTGCAACGCAGCACGCACGACATGGCCTGTGGTTTTGCCTCGGGTCGGTGTGCGTCGCCTGCCGCCCGGACCGCCCTTGATTTTTCAACCCCAGGAGTTTTCCATGCACCGTTTCACCCTCACCCTCGCCGCCCTGGCCCTCAGCGCCGCAGCCCACGCCCAGGTCACCGTCAAGGACGCCTGGGTGCGCGCCACCGTGGCACAGCAGCAGGCTACCGGCGCCTTCATGCAATTGACCGCCGCCAAAGACGCCAAACTCGTTTCCGCCAAATCCCCGGTGGCTGGCGTCGTGGAAATCCATGAAATGGCGATGGTGGACAACGTCATGAAAATGCGTGCCGTGCCGGGCCTGGACCTGCCGGCCGGCAAGGCGGTGGACCTCAAGCCCGGTGGTTACCACGTCATGCTGCTGGACCTCAAGGGCCAGGTCAAGGCCGGCGACACCGTGCCCGTGACGCTGGTCGTCGAAGGCCGGGATGGCAAGCGCGAGACCATCGAGGTCAAGGCCACGGCACGCGCGCTGGGCGCGGCTGCCGCACCCAAGGACGCCGGCCACGGCGATCACGGCGCCATGAAGCACTGAGCCGGCAACCTGGCTTGAATCGCGCCTGACCTGCCGCCTCTACACCCCATGACCCTGCTGCGCACACGCCGCCTGAGCGCCTGGATCGCACTCTGTGTGATGGCGCTGGCGGCGCTTGCGCCCGCGGTGTCGCGTGCGCTGGTGTGGGGTGCTGCCCCGTCGGGCCCGTCCTGGATCGCGGTCTGCTCGGCCTCGGGCATGCAATGGGTGCCGCTGGACGCGGCTGCGACCGTGGCGCCGGCGGTTTCCGGCACGCCCGGTGATGGCCCGCCCACCGCCGGCCACCCGCTGGACCCTTGCCCCTTCTGCCTGCTTGGCACTGACCGCCTGGGTCCACCGTCGTCGCCGCCCTCCGCTTTCCGGGGGCACGGCGACCCGGTGGCGCCGATGATCCAGCCTGCGTCCCGTTTGCGCGCCCGGGCACTCCTGGCGGCGCACGCACGCGGCCCGCCCCTGTGCACCGTTCCACCTTCCGTGGCCTGAACGCGCCCTGACCGGCGTGTGCGGCCGGTTTGAATTTCAGTTCGCGGCCGCTTGCTGCTGTGGACTGACCCATGGAGCGTTGTTTGTGAAACATCTTGAATTGCCTCTGGTTGAGGCCGGAGAAGGCGCCCCTGCGGGCGTGCGCATGGCCCGGGGCCAGACCCTGCTGCAGGCAGGCACCCTGGGCGCCGTCTGGCGCGTGCGCGCGGGCGCATTCCGGCTGGACCGCCCCGCGCGTGCAGGCCAGACCGTGGTCCACATGGCGCTGCCGGGCGATCTGGTCGGCGTGGAGGCGCTGTGCGCCGCGCCCTATGCCTTGACCGTGACGGCGCTGTGCGACAGCGTGGTCACGCCCGAACTTCTGGTGGGAGAGGCCAGCCTGCTGGCCACCCTTTCCGCCGTACTGCTGCAGCAGCAGCGCCAGTCGCTCGACATGGCGCGCATGCGCTCGGGCACGGTGCCGATGCGGCTGGGGCACCTGCTGCAGTTGCTGGCGCGCGCGGCAGGCGGCACCACGGGCGACCTGGCGCGCAAGGCCCTGCCGTCGCTCAAGGACATGGCCCAGCTGATCGACGCCACGCACGAGACCGTGTGCCGCGAACTGAACCGGCTGCTGCCAGCGCGTCCGCGCCAGCGCACGCTGACGGCGCCGGGCACCTGGGCGGGCGTTACCCCCGCCTTCGCGCTGGCCTGCTGACTCCGGCCGCCATGACCAAATCATCAAAAACCATAGCGATACATGACCATTTGACGATGGGTTCTGACACTTTACGCCACTATTCCGGAGTTTTCATGAACCCAACCCGTCGCGCACTGGCCGTGGCTCTGGCCTTTCCCTTGGCGCTGACGGCGCAAGCCCAGACCACGGCGTCCAATGCACCCGCCGCCGCGGACGCACCGGTCAAGGCGCTGGGCGTCGTCACCGTCAGCAGCGGCCAGCCGACCTCGCTGCCCACGCAGATTCCCACCACCATGGAGGGGGTCACGCGCGAGCAGATCGAGCACACCGTCAACGCCACCGACAGCGAAGACGCCCTCAAGTACCTGCCCAGCCTGCTGGTGCGCAAGCGCTACATCGGCGACTACAACCACGCCATCCTGTCCAGCCGCGCCTCGGGCACCGGCAACAGCGCCCGCTCGGCCGTGTACGCCGACGGCATCCTGCTGTCCAACTACCTGGGCAACGGCGTCGGCGGCCTGAGCTTTCCGCCGCGCTGGGGCCTGGTCACCCCCGAGGAGATCGAGCGCGTGGATGTGATGTACGGCCCGTTTTCCGCCGCCTACCCCGGTAACTCGGTGGGCGCGGTGGTGGACTTTGTGACGCGCATGCCCACGCAGTTCGAGGCGCACGCCAAGGTCGGCTACGTGGCGCAACCCTTCGCGCTGTACAACACCCACGCCACCTACCGCGCCTGGCAGGCCAGCGCGTCCGTGGGCAACCAGAGCGGCGACTGGTCGTGGTGGCTCAACTTCAACCACACCGACAGCCACGGCCAGCCGCTGACCTTCGCCACCCGTCTGGTCAGCAGTGGCGTGTCCGGATCGGCCGGCCAGGCGGTGACCGGCGCGGTGCTGGACAAGGACAAGAGCAACAACCCCTGGTGGGTGCTGGGCACGGGCACCGCGTACCACACCGTCCAGGACCATGTGAAGGTCAAGCTGGCGTATGAGCTGACGCCCACCGTGCGCGCGGCCTACACGCTGGGCGTGTGGCAGAACACGTCCGAGGGCCGGCCGGCTTCGTACCTGTTCAACGCCGCAGGCCAGAACGTGACCAGCGGCGCGATCAACATCAACGGCAAGAGCTACGCCGCGCTCACCGGCGGCGACTTCGCCTTGACCCGCGAACGCCTGATGCACGCCATGCACGGCCTGTCGGTCAAGCGCCACACCCAGGGCGTGTTCGACTGGGAAGTGGCCGCCAGCCTCTACGACTACCGCACGGACAGCAAGCGCCAGAACGGCGGTGGCAATGCCCTGCCCGCAGCGGCCACCGGCGGCGCCGGCACGCTGGCCGATGGCGCAGGCACCGGCTGGGCCACGCTGGCGCTCAAGGGCATCTGGCGGCCTGAAGGGCTCAAGGGCGCGCACAGCGTGGACTTCGGCTACCAGCAGGAAAACTACAGGCTCAGCTACCGCACCTCCAATATCGCCGGCAACTGGATTTCTGATGCGGCCGGCAGCGTGGCCAGCCATGTGGGCGGCAAGACGCAGCTGCAAAGCCTGTACGCGCAGGACGCCTGGGCCTTCGCAACGAAGTGGAAAACCGTGCTGGGGGGCCGTGCCGAATCGTGGACGGCCAGCAGCGGCACCACGCAGATTCCGGACGCCTCACCTGCCGTCAACACCCAGTGGCCGACCCGCAAGGCATCGTTCTTCTCGCCCAAGGCCGCGCTGTCGTACCAGTGGGCGCCGGACACGGTACTCAAGGCCTCGACGGGCCGCGCCATCCGCTTCCCCACGGTGGGCGAACTGTATGGCGCCACCTCCACCGCCAATGCCCAGTACATCAACGACCCCAACCTGCGCCCGGAAACCTCCTGGACCTCCGAACTCTCTGCCGAAAAGGACCTGGGCAACGCCCTGCTGCGCCTGACCTTCTTCACCGAGAACGTACGCGACGCGCTGTACGCGCAGACCACCTTCGATCCCGTGGCAAACCGCAACATCAGCCGCGTGCAGAACGTGGGCCGCATCCAGACCAACGGGATCGAGGCCGCCTTCAACGGCACCGACGTCCTGAAGAAAGGCCTGGACCTGAGCGCCAGCGTGACCTGGGCGGATT
>ERZ1034363.1064-NODE-1064-length-16578-cov-2.949882_pt1 | contig 16578 bp, 21 predicted proteins | sample MGYA00520616_ERZ1034363 | MGnify/ENA primary metagenome ERZ1034363 (study PRJEB33736, sample SAMEA104284506) | Azolla filiculoides | biome: Urban; feature: Water surface; material: Ditch water | place: Netherlands | collected 2015-10-28 | depth 0-0.1 m ...
GGTGTGGGCGTGCGCGCACGCAGGTCTGTGCGGCGGGTTTGCAGCGTGGGGACATCTTCTTCCTCCATCGCACTGTCGCCCGCGAGCATGAGCTGTACTTGCTCTGGTGGGATCGCTTTGGCCGCACGTTCATACAAGGCTTGCAGCACCTCCATGGCGCGGGTGGCTTTGGCCTTGTGGCCGTCCACTTTGAACTGTTCGTGGCGGTGGGCGATTTTCACGTCCAAGGCCAGTTCGATGGTGCGCAAATGTTCGTCAGTAGGGCCGCATAAATGCGACAAACGGGTGTTGTTATGCGGGGTGAAGGTGTGGCGAAGAATCAAGTCGATAATCCCTAAAAAGGTCCCCCAATGATAGGCAAGTTAACAGGCATCCTCAGCGAGAAAAATCCACCCCAAGTTTTGGTGGACTGCAACGGCGTGGGCTACGAAGTCGATGTGCCCATGAGCACGTTTTACAACCTGCCCGCCAATGGCGAAAAAGTGTCCTTGCTCACCCACTTTGTGGTGCGTGAAGACGCGCAAATTTTGTTTGGTTTTGGCACTGCATCTGAACGCGCCACGTTTCGCCTGCTCATCAAAATTTCAGGCGTTGGCCCCCGCATGGCGCTTGGTATTTTGAGCGGCTTGAGTGCCGACGAGTTGGCCCGTGCTGTGTCTGACCAAGATGCAGGTCGCCTCACCAAAGTGCCGGGCATTGGCAAGAAAACGGCCGAGCGTTTGTTGCTCGAACTCAAAGGCAAGCTGGGCGCAGACCTTGGCCCCCATTTGTTTTCCACGCCCGACCACCAAAGCGACATCTTGCAAGCGCTGCTGGCGCTGGGCTACAACGACAAAGAAGCTGCTGCTGCGCTCAAGGCGTTGCCAGCGGATGTGGGCGTGAGCGATGGCATCAAGCTGGCGCTGAAATCTTTGGCCAAATAAACCATGAGCATTCAAACAGACGATTTCGCTCCGTCCCCCGTGCCGTCGCGCGTGGTGTCTGCTGCGCCGGTGTCGCCCAACGAAGAGGCCATTGAACGCGCTCTGCGCCCCAAGCTGCTGCAAGAGTACGTGGGCCAGATGAAGGTGCGTGAGCAGCTTGAAATCTTCATTGGTGCAGCGAAGAAGCGCAACGAAGCACTCGACCATGTGCTGCTGTTTGGCCCGCCCGGTTTGGGCAAGACCACGCTGAGCCACATCATTGCCCAAGAGCTGGGCGTGAACCTGCGCCAGACCAGCGGTCCGGTGCTGGAAAAACCCAAAGACCTGGCGGCGCTGCTGACCAACCTCGAGCCCAACGACGTGCTGTTCATCGACGAGATCCACCGCCTGAGTCCGGTGGTCGAGGAAATCCTCTATCCCGCGATGGAGGACTACCAGATCGACATCATGATCGGCGAAGGGCCGGCGGCGCGCTCGATCAAGCTCGACCTGCAGCCCTTCACGCTGGTCGGCGCGACCACGCGTGCCGGCATGCTGACCAATCCGCTGCGCGACCGCTTCGGCATCGTCGGCCGGCTCGAGTTCTACCACGCCAGCGAGCTGGCGCTGATCGTCAAGCGCAGCGCCAGCCTGCTGCATACGCCGATGGACGAGGCGGCGGCGTTCGAGGTGGCCAGAAGGTCGCGCGGCACGCCGCGCATCGCCAACCGCCTGCTGCGCCGGGTGCGCGACTACGCCGAGGTCAAGGGCGACGGCCGCATCACGCTCGAGATGGCGAATCGCGCGCTGACCATGCTCGATGTCGATCCGATCGGCTTCGACCTGATGGACCGCAAGCTGCTCGAGGCCCTGATCCACAAGTTCGACGGCGGCCCGGTCGGGCTGGACAACATCGCCGCCAGCATCGGCGAGGAGGCAGGAACGATCGAGGACGTGATCGAGCCCTACCTGATCCAGCAGGGCTATCTGCAGCGCACGACGCGCGGGCGCATCGCGACCCAGGCGGCGTTCCGCCACCTGGGCCTCGAGCCACCCAAGATCGAGCCGGGCTTGCTGTCGGGCGGGGACTGAAGCCCCGCCAGGGCCGGTTCCGGACCGGCCGGTTTCAGGTGCTGGTGTCGTCGTCCGAGGTTTCCTCGAGATGGCCCCGGTCGGCCCAGCCGACCAGGCTCATGCCCTCGGGGGTCCAGAGCAGCCGGTGGATCGCGGCGTTCTCGACCAGCCAGGTGCGCGGTGCCTGTACCTCAAGCCCGGTCGACAGCCGGTAAAGCATGTCGAGCACGCCGCCATGCGCGACGATGACGATCTGCTCGCCGCTGTGGCGCGCCGCGATCTCGTTGACGGTGCGCTCGATGCGTTCGCGCAGCTGCAGCAGTGTTTCGCCGCCGCCCGGCGCGAAGTCGGGCACCCGGGTGCGCCAGGCCAGCGCCGCCTCGGGTTCCTCGAGCTCGAGTTCGGTCCAGGTCTTGCCCTGGAAGTCGCCGAAATGGCGTTCGCGCAGGCCGCTGTGGGTCCGCACGTCCATGGCCAGTGCGGTCGCGATTGCGCTCGCGGTCTGTTGCGCGCGCTCCAGGTCGCTCGAGTAGACCGCCGCGATCGCTTCCTCGCGCAGCGCGTCGGCCGCGCGCGCGGCCTGCCAGTAGCCGCGCGGGTTGAGCGGGATGTCGAGATGGCCCTGCAGGCGCTTGTCCTGGTTCCAGGTCGTTTCGCCGTGGCGCAGCGCCAGGATGCGGGTGAATTCCATGGGTTTCTCTTGTTCAGCGCGGGACTTCGATCACGACCCGGCGCGGGCCGGTGGGCGCTTGCGGGAAGCCCTGCAGCGCCGCGTCGAGCAGCGCGGCCCAGAGCGTCGGATTGTCGGCCCAGGGGCCGTCATGCGAGGCCTGGGTCTCGTAGACCACCCGGGCGCTGCGCGCGTCGCGCAGCACCAGCGAGACCTCGCGCTGGTAGTAGGGCGTCGTCAGATTCGGAAACAGCGGCATGCCGAAGCCGACCGAGCCATGCGGGAAGACATGGCCGATGCCGACGTTGACGCCGAAGCGGGGCCTGGTGGGCTCGTCCCAGGGCGCGTAGGGCAGGCGGACCGAGCGCGCGCCGAGCTCGACCGTCCAGCGCGGCAGCGCCGCGCCGGCGGGCAGCGGTTCGGGCGCGGCGCGCAGGCCGACCCGCTCCAGCGCCTGGCGCGTCAGCGTCTCGAGCGCCTCCTGCTGCAGGCTCGGCGCCTGCAGCTGCGAGGGCCGGCGCTCGAAGCGGTAGCGGTCGCCGGGGGCCGGTCTTGCCGCCTCGCCAGCCGTGCCCATCTGCCAGTCGGCATAGCTGCGCACGTCGTTCTCGAGCCTGATCATGCCACCGCAGCCGCCGAGCAGCAGCGCGCCGGCCAGCAGGCTCAGGCCAGTCAAACGGCGGGCCATCGACCCGCTGGTGTCGGATCGGGTCAAGGCTGGGGAAGGGGACATGACGGGCTCCTGCATGAGGTGGGGCGTCCGGTGGCAGGTGCAACCCCGCCACCGGCAGGGCGCAAATCAGCGCGCCGGGGTCAGGCTGATGATCTGCTCGGCCGGCAGCGAAGGCGGCAGCGGCAGCTCCTCCTCGTCGAACACCCTGTCGCCATTCTCGTCGGCGACGCCGGTGGTGCGCAAGGTCGTGAAGGGGTGCAGCTCGCGGTCCATCAGGTGGCTCGGCACGACGTTCTGCAGCGCGCCGAGCATGCTCTCGATCCGGCCCGGGAACTTCTTTTCCCATTCGCGCAGCATGTTGCCGACCTGCTTGCGCTGCAGGTTCTCCTGGCTGCCGCAGAGCGTGCAGGGGATGATCGGGAACTCGCGCACCTGGGCCCAGCGGATCAGGTCCTTCTCGGGCACATAGGCCAGCGGGCGGATCACCATGAACTCGCCGTTGTCGCTGACCAGCTTGGCCGGCATGCCCTTGAGCTTGGCGCCGAAGAACATGTTGAGGAAGAAGGTCTGCAGGATGTCGTCGCGGTGGTGGCCGAGCGCTATCTAGGTGCAGCCGAGTTCCTTGGCCACCCGGTACAGGATGCCGCGGCGCAGCCGGCTGCACAGGCTGCACATGGTCTTGCCCTCGGGGATCACCTTCTTGACGATCGAGTAGGTGTCCTGGGTCTCGATGTGGAACTTGATGCCGAGCTGCTTGAGGTATTCGGGCAGGATATGGTCGGGAAATCCCGGCTGCTTCTGATCCAGGTTGACCGCGATCAGCTCGAAGTTGACCGGCGCGCGCTTTTGCAGCTTGAGCAGGATGTCGAGCAGACCGTAGCTGTCCTTGCCGCCCGAGAGGCAGACCATCACGCGGTCGCCTTCCTCGATCATGTGGTAGTCGGCGATCGCGCGGCCGACCTCGCGGCACAGGCGCTTTTCGAGCTTGCGGTCCTCGCGCTCGATCCTGGCGGAGTTCTTCGCTGCCTGGGCGTCAGCGGCGGATTCGGTGGCCGTCTCGGCGGCCTCGGCCCATGGGGTGGTGTCGTTCATGTCGGGGAACTCAATGTCGTTGGATGGCTGGGCGTCGGGCCTGGGCCGACGGCCTCACCACTGGCCGCTTTCCATGCGGATCGCGACCTCGCAGTCGTCGAAGATCTCGAGCTTGGCGATCTTGACGCGCACGCCGATCACGCCGGGCAGCCGCAGCAGGCGGTGTGCCAGCTTGCCGATCAGGGTCTCGAGCAGGTTCACATGCTCGGCGGTGCATTCGTCGATGATGATCTGGCGCACCTTGCGGTAGTCCAGCACATGCTCGATGTCGTCTTGCGGCAGCAGCGGCTGCACGCCCTGGTTCAGCTCGGCATCGACCTGGATCGGCTGCGGGCTGGTCTTTTCGTGGTCGAGGATGCCGAGGTTGGCGACGAAGCGCAGTCCGGTCAGGGTCAGGATCTGCTGGCCGGTTTTCGGGGCTTGGATGGGGTTCATGGCTGGGCAGTGGCGGGCTTGACGTGGAAGACTTCCACGCCGACGGCCTCGCAGTCGGGGTAGACGTCGGGTTTGCAGGTCGACAGGCGCACGGCGCGCACGCCGGGATGGGCCAGCAGGCGTTGCGCGAGGTCGTCGCACAGGGTTTCCTGCAGCTCGACATGGCCTTGCTGCAGGCGCAGCGCGACCTCAGCGCGCACGAAGTCGTAGTCGACCACTTCGTGCAGCGAGTCGAGCGCGGGCGTGGATTGCGTGAACGGCACCCAGAGCTCGACATCGATCCAGAGCCGCTGGGTCACGCCCTTCTCGAAGTCGTGCGCGCCGATATGGGCCTGCACCTCGTGGCGGCGCAGGAAGAGCTTGCGGCAGTTCAGGCGCAGTTCGTCCATCAGGGACAGCTGCACGGGCAGGGTCAGGTCGGGAGCGTTCATGGGGTGGGATTGTCCTCGACCGCGAACATCACGTCGCGTGTCAGCGGCACCAGATGCTGGCCGCTGTCGACGCACAGGGTCGAGCCGGTGATGGCGCGGGTCTGGGCCAGGAACAGGCAGGTCCGCGCCACGTCGGCCGGATCGGTCGGCCGGCGCAGCAGGTTGACGCGGCTGGCGCGGTCGAAATTCTCCTGCGTCTGCGGCCCGCTGAGGTACATCAGTCCCGGTGCCACGCCGCAGACGCGCACGCGCGGCGCCAGCGCCTGGGCCTGCAGCGCGACCGCGCGCTCGAGCGCCAGCTTGGTCACGGTGTACGAGAAATAGTCCGGGTTCAGGTTGAACACCTTCTGGTCCAGGATGTGGATCACGCTGGCATCGACATCGGTGCCGGCGGGCAGGCCGGAACTGAGCTCGCGCGCCAGCGACAGCGGCGCGATCAGGTTGACCTCGAGCTGCAGCCGGGCGAGCTCGGCATCGAAGCCAGCGCCGGTGTCGGGCTCGAAGGCCGAGGCGTTGTTGACCAGGCAGCTGACCGGGCCGGCGACGGCGGCGGCCTGCGCCATCAAGGCGCGCCGGCCGGTCTCGCTGGCCAGGTCACCCTCGATCGCGGTCGCGTCCAGGCCCTGCTCGCGCAGCTGCTGGCACAGCGCCCGTGCCGCATCGGCCGAACGGCGGTACTGGCACAGCACGCGCCAGCCGGTCTGCGCGAAGGCACGGCAGATCTCGGCGCCCAGGCGCACGCCGCCGCCCGTGACGAGCACGGTCGGGACCGGGGCGATGGCGGTGCTGCGGCTCATGGCGCGTCCTTCATGGGGTGGTCGGGCGCTTATGATGGCGCCGCACCCGTAACCAGATGGCAGAACCATGTTGAGCGATTTGTCCGAGAAGCTGAAAGCCCATATTGTCCGCGAGCTGGAGATTTCCGGCGGCTGGCTGTCCTTTGACCGCTTCATGGCGCTCGCGCTCTATCAGCCCGGCCTGGGCTATTACGCCAACGACAGCGTCAAGTTCGGCGCCATGCCCGGCAGCGGCAGCGACTTCGTGACCGCGCCCGAGCTCTCGCCCTGGTTCGGCCGCACGCTCGGGCGCCAGGTCGCGCAGGCGCTCGAGGCCACCGGCACCGCTGAGGTCTGGGAGTTCGGCGCCGGCAGCGGCGCGCTGGCGCAGCAGATCCTGACCCAGCTCGACGCCATGGGCCACGGCGAGGTGCGCTACCGCATCGTCGACCTGTCGGGCACGCTGCGTGCGCGTCAGCAGCAGACCCTGGCGGCTTTCGGCGATCGGGTCGAGTGGGTTGACCGCTTGCCGGAACGCTTCGCGGGCGTGATCGTCGGCAACGAGGTGCTCGACGCGATGCCGGTCCAGCTGCTGCAGCGCCGCGGCCCGGCCTGGTTCGAGCGCGGCGTCGCGCTGCAGGAGGGCGCTTTTGTCTGGGCGGACCGCCCGACCGAGCTGCGCCCGCCGTTCGAGATCGAGGGCCCGCACGATTACCTGACCGAGATCCATCCGCAGGCCGAAGCCTTCGTGCGCACGCTGGCCGAGCGCTGGACCCGCGGCGCGGCCTTCTTCATCGACTACGGTTTCCCCGAGTCCGAGTACTACCACCCGCAGCGCCACATGGGCACGCTGATCTGCCACCGCAGCCACCAGACCGACCATGACCCGCTGGCCGAGGTCGGGCTCAAGGACATCACGGCCCATGTCAACTTCACCGGCATCGCGCTGGCGGCGCAGGACGCCGGCCTGCCGGTGCTCGGCTATACCAGCCAGGGCCGCTTCCTGATCAATGCCGGCCTGATCGAGCTTGCCGGCGAGCCGCCGGTGGCGCAGCGCGCCAACCTGGCCAAGCTGGTCAACGAGCACGAGATGGGCGAGCTGTTCAAGGTGCTGGCCTTCGCGCCAGCGGCTTGCGCCGAGGGCTGGATTCCGCTCGGCTTCACGGCTGGCGATCGCAGCCACACGCTGTAAGGATTATGCTGCGCTGGCTGATCGTCGTGCTGCTGGCCCTGGTGCTGGTGCAGGGCCTGACGGGGTGGCTGCGCAAGATCGGGCTCGGGCGCCTGCCGGGCGATCTGCGCTTTCGCGCCTTTGGCCGCGACTGGGAGCTGCCGATCGCGACCGCGCTGCTGCTGAGCTGGATCGCCGCGCTGCTGCAGCATCTGTTTTGAAGGAGAAGCCATGTCCAGCCCCGATACTCTGCATCTCGTCTGTCCGCATTGCCACACCACCAACCGCGTCGCGGTAGAGCATCTGTCCAGCGCGCCAGATTGCGGCAAATGCCACCAGCCGCTGTTCACCGGTCACCCGATAGCGCTGGACGCGGCCAGCTTCGACCGGCATCTGAGCCGCAGCGACCTGCCGCTGCTGGTCGATTTCTGGGCCCCCTGGTGCGGTCCCTGCCGCTCGATGGCGCCGGCCTTCGAGGCCGCGGCGGCCCAGCTCGAGCCGCAATTGCGCCTGGCCAAGGTCGACACCGAGGCCGAGCCGGTGCTCGCGACGCGCTACCAGATCCGCAGCATCCCGACGCTGGCGCTGTTCTGGCAGGGGCGCGAGATCGCGCGTCAGCCCGGCGCGATGGGGCAAGCCGACATCGTGCGCTGGGCCCGTGCGGCGCTGGCGCGACCGCGCTGAGCTGGGTTCACGCGCAGCGGTGGCGCGCCACAGGTCTCAGGCGCTGATCTCGGTCTCGCGCTGCGCCGGGTTCAGCACCTGCGCGATCGCCGCGCTGCGCGCGTGCTCGATCGCCAGTGCGATCGTCGGGCCGATCTTGCGCGGGTCGCCGCTTTGCCGCCGGACTTCCTCGCTCACGCGCGCCGCGATCGGCGCCGTCGCCACCGCCAGCGCGGCCTCGAGCGCGGTCTGCAGCCGCGCCGCCTGGGGGTAGGGCGCTTGCTCGAAGTGGAGCCGGCCGCGCGCGTCGCACTCGCAGGCCTGCAGGAACTCGACGAAGCGCTCGGGCCGGCGGATCGCGTCGCAGCGCTCGAGCAGGCGCAGCGTGGCCGGCGCCGACAGGTCGGCGCAGCGGTGGATATGGCCATGCTCGCGCGCCACCACTTCGGCCAGCTCCTTGCAGTCGCGCGGCACGCGCCAGCGCTGGCACAGCTTCAGCAGCAGCTTGACGCTGCGCATCTCGTGGCCGATATGGCGCGGCAGCACGTCGGCCGGCGTGTCGCCCTTGCCAAGGTCGTGGCACAGGCAGGCGAAGCGCACCGTCAGCGGCGCCTGCAGCCGGGCCGACATGTCGAGCACCATGCCCAGGTGCACGCCGGTATCGACCTCGGGGTGGTAGTCGGCGCGCTGCGGCACGCCCCAGAGCCGGTCGACCTCGGGCAGCAGGACCTTCAAGGCACCGCAGTCGCGCAGCAATTCGAGCATGCGCGAGGGCTTCTGTTCCATCAGGCCGCGCGAGAGTTCCTGCCAGACCCGCTCCGGCACCAGATGGTCGACCTCGCCCTGCTCGACCATCGAGCGCATCAGCGCCAGCGTTTCGGCCGCGACCTCGAAGTCGGGCCAGCGCGCGGCGAAGCGTGCCAGGCGCAGGATGCGCACCGGGTCCTCGTGGAAGGCATCGGTGACATGGCGCAGCACCCGGTGCTGCAGGTCGCGCCGGCCATGGTAGGGGTCGACCAGACGCGGGTCATCGGGGTCGAAGCGGCCTGCTTCATCCAGCGCCTCGGCCGGCAGCGCGATCGCGTTGACGGTCAGGTCACGCCGCGCCAGGTCCTCTTCCAGGCTCACGTCGGCCTCGGTGTGGAAGGAAAAGCCGTGGTAGCCGCGTGCGGTCTTGCGCTCGGTGCGGGCCAGCGCGTATTCCTCGCGCGTGCGCGGATGCAGGAACACCGGGAAGTCGCGCCCGACCGGCAGGAAGCCCTGCGCTGCCATGGCCTCGGGCGTGCTGCCGACCACGACCCAGTCCCGGTCGGCATGCGGGCTGCCGTCGGGCAGCCGGTGCACGGTGTGGAAATGGCCGAGCAGACCATCGCGTACCGCCCCGCCGACCAGGTAGATCTGTCCTGTTACCGGTTTCACGCGTATTTTTCCAGGATGCGGGTCGAGCGTTCGACGCCCTCGACCGAATCGCCCTGGTTCACGGCTTCCAGCATCGAGCAGGCCATCAGGCGGTAGAAGGCCTTGTCCATCGCCTTGCGCGCGGCCGACATCTGTTGCGCGATGTCCTCGCAGGGGCGGCCGGCCTCGACCATCTCGGCCAGGGCCCGTACCTGCCCCTCGATGCGGCGCAGCCGGTTGACGATGTCGCGCTGGTGCTCGCTGCGCTGCACGGCGGCGCCGGACACCGGCGTGGGGCTGGCCTGGACGGCAGTCTTGTTCGCGGGCATGTGGGAGAAGTCTTTCTGGTGTTCGGGACTGACCGGGACTCAGCCCCGGGTGTGGCGTTGGCGCATCGCCAGCAGGGGGTCGGCGCGGCCCTGCAGTTCGAGGTAGCTGGCCACGACCGGCTCGAGCGCCTCGGCGCTGATGCCGAGCTCGGCCAGGCCGGGCAGGGTGCCGCTGGCGACGTTGTCGACCTTGAGCGAGGCGAAGTTGTCGGTGCTCATCAGCGGCTCGCCCGGCAGGCATTGCAGCAGCAGCGCCTGCAGGTAGCCGAAGGCGCGCGGCATGCCGATCACCGGGCGCGGATGACCCGACAGTCGGCCGGCGATCTGCACCAGCTCACGCAGCGGGTAGACGCGCGGCCCGGCCAGCTCATAGATCCGACCGATGGTTGCCGAATTCTGCAGGCAATGGACGACGGCGCGTGCGACATCGCCGACCCAGACCGGCTGCAGACGCGCGGCTGCGCCAGGCAGCAACATGACGGGCACCACGGCCTGCAAGCGGGCGAACAGCGTCAGGAAGCTGTCGCCGGCGCCGAACATCACGCTCGGGCGCAGCAGGGTCAGGTCCAGTCCGGCTTCGTACAGCACCGCTTCGCCTGCCGCCTTGCTGCGCTGGTATTGCGAGGGTCCGGTCGCACTCGCGCCCAGCGCGCTGACATGGACCAGCCGCTTGATGCCCGCGTCCTGCATCGCGCGTGCCAGCTTGCGCGGTAGCTCTACATGCGCATGCTGGAAGCGTTGTTGATTGCCATGCAGCACGCCGATCAGGTTGACGACCGCGTCATGGCCCGGCAGCAGGCGCGCGAGCGCGGCCTCGTCATGGACATTGGCCTCGAGCACGGTCACGCCGGGCAGGATCTGCACCGCGCTGGCGTTGGCCTCGCGTCGGGTCGCTACCGTCACGCGCATGTCGGCGCGGACCAGCTGTTCGCAGATCTGTCTTCCGACGAAACCGGTTCCCCCCAGCAGCAGGATATTCTTCATCTTTCTCTCCTCTTGTTCGGTTCAGGGCAGATCGGCATTGGGAGCCAGATTGCCCAGACGCGGCCCGATCGCGGCCAGGCGGCTGCCGATGCGTTGCGGTTGTCCGCTCAGCAGCGCGGCGTATTGGGTGGTGTTGGCGATCACTTTCTTGACGTAATCGCGGGTCTCGGTGAACGGGATGTTCTCGATCCAGGCCGGCGCTTCGAGCACCGGGCCGTTGCGCCAGACGCGTGGCCGTCCAGGGCCGGCGTTGTAGGCAGCCGCGGCCATCGGCATCGAACCCTCGAAGTCGTCCAGCGCCAGCTTGAGGTAGGCGGTGCCGATGGTGATGTTGGTGTCGCGCTCGGCGATCTGGTGCGGCTTGTAGTCGGTCAGGCCGATGCGCTTGGCGGTCCATTGCGCGGTCGCCGGCATGACCTGCATCAGCCCCGAGGCCCCGACGCCCGAGCGCGCCTCGGTGACGAAACGGCTTTCCTGCCGGATCAGCCCGTAGACATAGGCCGGGTCGAGCCCGACTTCGCGTGCGCGCTTGACCACCTGCTCGCGGTGCGGGGTCGGGAAGCGCTGGCTGTAGTCGATCTCGTTGCGGGTGCGCTCGCTGGTGTTGATGCAGCGGTCCCAGACCTGCTGCTGGCAGGCCAGGTCGGCCGCAGCCAGCAGCTCGCGGTCATTCATGCCGCCGCGCTGGTGCAGGTTGGTCTGGTAGTTCCATTCGCGCACGCCTTCGCTGCGCAGGCCGTTGGCGATGGCCCAGAGCGCGCGCTGCAGACCGGGATTCTGTTGCGCTGCCGTCTTTTCGGTCGGGCTCAAGGGCGCGGGTGCCGGTGCCACCGTTGTGACCTGGCCCAGCGCCTCCTGCGCGAGCTGTTCGTAGAAGCCTGTGCCGCCCGCGATGCGTTGCAGCAGCACGCGCGCCTGGGCCTCGTGATCCGGCCCTTGCAGCGCGAGCAACGCGCGCGCCTGCCAGTAGGTCCAGGTCGGGTCGCGCCGCTGCGCCTCGCCCATCTGGGCAATCGCGCTTTGCACCTGCTTCCAGTCGGCCGAGCGCAGCGCGGCGCGCGTCTTCCAGGCCAGCATCTCGTCGTTGAGGTAGCGCTCCTGCGCCTGGTTGAAATAGTCGAGCGCGCGCGGCGACAGCTTGAGCGCCGCCTGGCGGCCGATCACGCCCCAGACCCAGCTGCGTTCCTCGTCGGTCAGCTGGGTACGCCAGCGCAGCTTGCCGAGCTGTTCGGCCGCTTCCTCGTAATCCTTGGCTGCCAGCCGCACCAGCGCCAGCGTGACCAGCTCCTTGGTGCGCGGGCGCAGCGCAGTCAGCTTGTCATCGAGGTAGCGTGCCGGGTTGGCGTGGATGTCCTCGACTATGACCGCCCACTGCTTGTCGAGCATGGCAACGGCCTGGGTGGCGACGCGCAGGCGGCCGCTTTCCATCCCGAGGCGGGCGCGTTGCCAGGCGGCATCGACCTCGAGCTCCTCGCGCTGCAGCAGCGCGCGCGCGGCGCTGGCGCAACCTTCGTCGGCGTCCTTCTGGCCCAGCCAGAGCTGGCGCACGGTTTCGGCTGTCGGTGCCTGCGCGCTCTTGGGATCGGCCAGCAAGGCATAGCACTGGACCTCGCGGTCGTCCTTCATGCGGTATTGCGCCTGCTCGAGGCGGAAGTTGTCCCAGTCGCTGCGCCGGCCCAGCAGCAGCAGCCAGTCATTGCGCAGCCGGTCTTCGTAGTAACTGCCCGACCAGCGGCTCAGGAAGGCGCGGATCTCGTTCGGGCTCGCGCTCTCGAGCCGGGCCCGCAACTCCCAGTAGGCGCCCAGGGGCTCGAGCAAATGGCCCTGCAGGCGTGGCAGAGCCTCGCTCAGCGTGCGCTGGTCGTTCTTGCGGAAGGCCTCGCGCATGTCCTGCAGGGTCCGTTCCGGCCCGCTCTGGGCGCTTGCCGTCGCGGGCGCGCCCAGCAAGGCGGTCGACATGGAAAGCGTGGCAAAAATCGACCACAATCTTGCCAGGGGCACATTTCTCATCATAGGGCGATTATGGACAACAATGACCGAGTCGTGCAGGCGGGCCGGGCGGCCCAGAAGGCTGTCTGGCGCAAGCGCCTGGTGGCCGAGCGCCTGCAGTTGGAGGACAGGTTGGCGCGCAACGAGGCCTTGCAGCGCGTCATGCGGGTCTGGTTGGTCGATCGTCCCGATGCCGTGATCGGCGCCTACTGGCCGATCAAGGGCGAGTTCGACCCGTTGCCGGCGCTGTTCCGCTGGCAGGAGGCTGGCATGGAGGCCGACGCAGCCGGCGCCTCGCAGCGGCGCCGGATCGGGCTGCCGGTCATCAACAAGATCGACAAGACGCTGAGTTTTCATCGCTGGTACCCCGGTTGCGAGATGGAGGAGGATGCCTTCGGCATTCCCAAGCCCAAGGACACCGAGTTGGTGCATCCGACCCTGCTGTTTGTTCCCTGCGTCGGCTATGGGCCGGGCGGCTACCGGCTCGGCTACGGCGGCGGCTTCTACGACCGCACGCTGGCCGCGCTGTTGCCCCGGCCTTTCACCGTGGGGCTGGGCTACACCCACGGCTTCCTGCCCGAACTCGAGCCCGAACCGCATGACCTCGCGCTCGATGCGCTGCTCAACGACAACGGGGTGGTCTGGCCCTTGCCCTGAACCGCGGTCCAGGCTTCAGCGCGTCGTGTGGCGCGCCAGCCACATGCCGGCCAGCATCGCCGGCACGAACAGCCAGACATCCCGGCCGCCAACCAGCAGCGTCGCCAGCGCCGGGCCCGGGCAGTAGCCCGCCAGGCCCCAGCCCACGCCGAAGATCACGGCCCCCTGCAGCAGCGCGGCGTCGATGCGCTCTTGCTGCGGCCATTCGAAGCGGCTGCTGAACCAGGGACGGTGCTGCGGCTGGCGCGGGTTGGCCGGCGTGATCCGGAACGCCAGCAGCGTGACCATGACCGCGCCACCCATCACGAAGGCCAGGCTCGGGTCCCAGGCCCCGGGGAATTCGCCCTGCGCCAGGCCGGCCAGGTTCAGGAAGCCGATCACCTTGGCTGGCTGTGCCATGCCCGACAGCACCAGCCCGAGCGCGAACAGCAGGCCGGCGGCCAGCGCCAGCAGCAGGCCGCCGATCAGGCGCGTTGCCGGAGCGCGCTGGGGCAGGGTTGGAATGACGAAGTTTTCGGGTTTCATTGCAGACCTCCAGTCAGGAACACGGTCACGAAGGCGCTGGCCATGAAGGTCAGCACCGCGACCAATGAGCGCAGCGAACGCCGGCCCAGGCCGCAGACACCGTGCCCGCTGGTGCAGCCCGAGCCGCGCACGCTGCCGAAGCCGACCAGCAGCCCGGCGGCCACGATCAGCAGCGGCGCGCGCGCCGGCTGTGTCGGCACCGGCAGCCATTGCGCGAACAGCGCGCCGCCCAGGATCAGCCCGAGCAGGAAGGCCCAGCGCCAGTAGGCATGCCAGCCCGACTCGCGCAGCGCCGAGCAGGTGATGCCGCTGATGCCGGCGATGCGACCCAGTCCGGCCAGCAGCAGCCAGCTGGCCAGGCCGATCAGGATGCCGCCCAGGGCGGCCGAAAGGTAGGGGTGCAATTTTTCTCCAGAAGCCGCCCGCTGGCGGCAAAGCTGCTATTTTCGGTCCAAAGCGGTGCAGGCCGCGGCGCAGGATTTCCGCACTACTTATGATGTCGGGTCAATCCTGTCCGGTCATTCCGACTCCCTGCCGCCGCCATGCCACCGATCCAGCTCTTCGATCCCGATTCCAGCACCTACACCTACCTGCTGTTCGATGAATCCAGCCGCGAAGCGCTGATCATCGATCCGGTCGACAGCCAGCTCGAGCGCGACCTGGCCGTGCTGCGCCAGTACGGGCTCAGGCTGCTGTGGACGGTCGAGACCCATGCCCATGCCGACCACATCACGAGCGCGGGCCTGCTGGCCGAGCATGCCGGTGCGCGCACCGCGGCGCCAGCCGCTTGTGGCATCAGCACGGCGGCGGTCCAGTTGCAGGATGGCGACCGGCTCGAGTTCGGCCGCCAGTCGTTGCAGGCCCTGGCCACGCCCGGCCATACCGCCGGCAGCATGAGCTACTATTGGGATTGCGACGGCCAGCGCCATGTCTTCACGGGCGACACGCTGCTGATCAACGGCTGCGGTCGCACCGACTTCCAGTCGGGCAGCGCCGAGGCGCTTTGGCACAGCATCACCGGCCGCCTGTTTGCCTTGCCGGCCGACACCACGGTCTGGCCTGGCCATGACTACCAGGGTCACAAGCATTCGAGCATCGGCCACGAGAAGGCGCACAACCCGCGCCTGGCCGGCAAGACGCAGCAGGAGTTCATCGCGATCATGGACGGCCTGAACCTGCCCAAGCCGCGCCGGATCGACGAGGCCGTGCCGGCCAATCTGAGCTCGGGCCTGCGCCACGACGCCGATGGCGCCTGGCTGCTGCAGCCGCGCCCGGCCGCCGGCTATGCGGGTGATGTCTCGCCGCAGCTGGCCTGGGCCTGGGTCCAGGCCGGTGAGGCCGTGCTGGTCGATGTACGCACCGATGCCGAACGGGCCTGGGTCGGTTTTGTGCCCGGGGCGGTTCCCGTCGCCTGGAAACAGTGGCCGGGCATGGCGATGAACCCTGACTTCGATGCCGCGCTGCTGCAGGCCGCTGGCAGCCGCAAGGTGGTGCTGCTGTGCCGCAGCGGCGTGCGTTCGGTGGCCGCGGCCCAGCGTGCGACCGAGCTCGGGATCGAGGCCTACAACATTCTCGAGGGCTTCGAGAGCGATCCGGATGCCCAGGGGCAGCGCGGCCACCTCGGCGGCTGGCGTTTTCATGGTCTGCCCTGGCGCCAGAATTGAGGTGCTTCCATCTCTATCAGGGTTAACCCTGATGGCGGTCTGATTATCATCGCGGCATGAGCTTTCTTGCCATCGACGTTGGGAACACCCGCCTCAAGTGGGCGCTTTACGACAAGCCTGCCGTGGATGCCCGCCTGCTCGCGCATGGGGTGCAGTTCCTCGAGAACATCGAGACCCTGGCCGAGGGCGACTGGAGCCGCATCGCTGCGCCCAGCCAGGTGCTCGGTTGCGTGGTCGCGGGCGAGGCCGTCAAGCGCCGCGTCATCGAGCAGCTTGAGCTCTGGGATGTCACGCCGCAGTGGGTGGTGTCCAGCGCCGCCGAGGCGGGACTGGTCAACGGCTACGATCATCCATCGCGGCTGGGTTCGGACCGCTGGGTCGCGATGATCGGCGCGCGCCAGCGCCTGATCGCGCGCGGCCAGCGCCGGCCCTGCGTGCTCGTGATGGTCGGCACCGCGGTCACCGTCGAGGCCATCGACGCCGAGGGCCGCTTCCTGGGCGGCATCATCCTGCCGGGCCACGGCATCATGCTGCGCGCGCTCGAGTCCGGTACCGCAGGCCTGCATGTGCCGACCGGCGAGGTGCGTGATTTTCCGACCAATACCAGCGATGCGTTGACCAGTGGCGGTACCTTCGCGATCGCTGGCGCGGTGCAGCGCATGGTCGACAACCTGCGTCGCCACAGCGGCCAGGAGCCGGCCTGCATCATGACTGGTGGCGCGGGCTGGAAGATGGCGCCCAGCATGACGGTCCAGTCCGAGCTGGTCGAGAGTCTGATCTTCGACGGCGCCGCCACGGCGGCCTGAGCCGCGCGCCGGCTGCCGCCTTCACGGCGGGCCGGGCGGGGCTGATTCAGGCGGCCGTTCGCCCCAGCCAGCGTCTGGCCAGTTCGACCCAGAAGCTGGCGCCGACCGGGATCAGTTCGTCGTTGAAGTCGTAATGCGGGTTGTGCAGCGTGCAGGGGCCCGCGTCATGTCCGCCGCCGGCGTAGCCGGCGCGGTGGTCGCCGTCGCCGTTGCCCAGGAACAGATAGGCGCCCGGCCTGGCTTGCAGCATGTAGGCGAAGTCCTCGGCACCCATGGTCGGCTCCTGCGTCAGCGTCAGCCCGGGGGCGGCCAGGTCCCGCCTCACCGCGCGCGGGCGCG
>ERZ1034363.1067-NODE-1067-length-16565-cov-4.267892_pt1 | contig 16565 bp, 20 predicted proteins | sample MGYA00520616_ERZ1034363 | MGnify/ENA primary metagenome ERZ1034363 (study PRJEB33736, sample SAMEA104284506) | Azolla filiculoides | biome: Urban; feature: Water surface; material: Ditch water | place: Netherlands | collected 2015-10-28 | depth 0-0.1 m ...
AACAAGGGTGGCAAAACCATTGTTACCAATGCGGGTTCCAACAGCAAATTCCTGGGTGTCCTGGACTTTGAAATCAAGGACAAAAAGGTTGCTGACTTCCGCTACAAGCTGTTGCCCATCTTCTCCAACATGTTGCCCGCCGACAAAGAGATGGATGCGCTCATCAACAAGATCCGCGCACCTTACGAAGCCAAGTTGAACGAAACCTTGGCCATCACCGAAGGTACGCTGTACCGTCGTGGCAACTTCAACGGCACGGGTGACCAACTGTTGCTCGACGCGTTGATGGATGTGCAAGGCGCAGACATGGCGTTCTCTCCCGGTTTCCGTTGGGGTACATCACTCTTGCCAGGCCAAGCCATCACGCGTGAATGGCTGATGGACATGACTGCGACCACCTACTCGTACGCCACCGTGACCGAGATGACGGGCGAGACCATCAAGACCGTGCTCGAAGACGTGTGCGACAACTTGTTCAACCCCGATCCCTACTACCAACAAGGTGGTGACATGGTGCGCGTGGGTGGCCTCGAATACGTGTGCAAACCCAATGAAAAAATGGGCAGCCGCATCGGTGAGATGCGCCTCAAAGGCAAGCTCATCGACGCGAACAAAAAATACAAAGTGGCCGGTTGGGCGCCCGTGTCAGAAGACGCGAAAAACCAAAACCTCAAGCAAGTGTGGGAAGTGGCTGAGCAATGGCTCAAAGCCAGCGGCGGCAAAGTGTCTAAGCGCAAGCTCAACACGCCCAAGCTCGAAGGCGTGTTGCCCAACCCAGGCTTTGCCGCGTAATATTTTTTAAATTGGAGTAAATGAAATGACGGTCGAACGTTACATCCGAGTCATCGCTGGCTTGTTCATCATGGTGTCACTGGCGCTGGGTTTAGAAGCCAGCCCCGTGTTTGTGAGCGAGTGGGCCTTGGCCTTCACCGCTTTTGTGGGTTTGAACTTGTTTCAGTTTGGCTTGACCAACTTTTGCCCCATGGCCATCATCCTGCGCAAGCTGGGTGCCAAAGACGGCGAGGCTTGCTGCCCCGCGCAGTAAGCAAGTTGCTTAGATGGGGCTGTTGATTGACTTGAGCGCTTTGTAAGTCAATCCAGCCCCCAAGATGATCGACACCAGCGTGAGCCACGCGGTGTTCGAGAAGATAGCACCACCGCTCATGCCTGAGCCCACGGTGCAACCGCCCGCCATGACAGCGCCAAAGCCCATCAACACCGCGCCTGTCAAATAGTGGCCCAGTTTGTTTTCAGTTTGAAAGCCTTCAAACTTGAATTCACCAAACATCACGCTGGCCACCAACGAACCAATAAACACACCTGGCAACAAACCTGCATCGAAGCCAAAGCTAGGCGCAGTAGCTGCGGACAGAGTGCGCATCAACCATTCGGCCGAAGGTGCGCTAAAGCTCAGGCTTTGCACTGCAATGGGCTCAAACGATACGCTGGCTACCAACTGCGTAGCTCCCCAGCCCAGCGCAATGGCCAAGCCCACAACTGCGCCCGCCCAATTCCATGTGTTGTTGTTTTCGGCATTGCTCACACGCAAGCGCCACAACGCCAACACACCGATGGCGACACCCACTACCAAACCCATCCACGAGGCGGTGAGGTTGAGCAAGTTGCGATCTGGGCCGCCTTCCACCATCCACAGGGATGTGACCCACTGACGTGCTGGAGCCAACAAGCCCGAGATAGACGCTTGCACCGTCACGGCAAACACCAAACCCGAAAGCAGGGCGCGCAAATTACCGTTGGCAGAAAGAATGAGCAAACGGCTGGCGCAACCGCGCGTCATGATCATGCCCATGCCAAACATCAAGCCACCCACCACAGCACCCGAGATGCTGCCAGGCGAGCCCAAGTGACGCGAGTTCTCAGGTTTCAAGAAACCTACCCACACAATGGCTTGCACAGCCAAAATGGCCACCGCAAAGCCCAGCAGCCACACGCCTAAGCGAGAGCCCCATGTGCCGTCGCAGCATTCAATGACCGCCGCACGTGCACAAAACTTGGAACGTTGGGCAAAAAAACCAAACACCAGACCAATGAGCGCGCCGCCCATGGCCAAGACCGAGTGGTCTCCGAAGGTTTCAATCAAGCTGGTCAAGTTCACAAAGTTCCCCAATGGTCAGTGGCGGTCAAGCCTTCAATTGTCTCTTTTTTTGAAGCGCCCAAACAAAGCCATGCCAGCCAGCATGGCCAGTACAAACACCAAGGCCTTGTCATTGCCAGACGCCATGGCCACCAGCGCTGGACCTGGGCAAAAGCCTGCCAAGCCCCAGCCAGCGCCAAACATCAAGCTGCCAAGCACCAAAGGGCGGTCAATTTGGGTCATGTCTGGCCATTGAAACGCTTGGCCGGAGAAGCTGGTGGTTTTCTTCTTCGCCAAACCAAAGCCCAGCAAACCCACCATCACCCCGCCGCCCATCACAAAGGCCAGGGACGGGTCCCACGTGCCTGCTAAGTCCAGAAAACCCAGCACCTTGCCTGGATCGGTCATGCCAGAAATCAAAAGGCCCAAGCCAAACAACAAGCCCACGATAAATTCGATCATGCGTTGCATCGTGTTCTCCTCAGAGCCAGTGACGAACCACAAACACAGTGACAAAGCCTGTGCCCATGAATGACAGGGTCGCCACCAGCGAGCGCACCGACAAACGGCTCAGCCCGCAAATGCCATGACCGCTGGTGCAGCCAGCCCCCCAGCGTGTGCCAAAGCCGACCAACAAACCTGCCGCGATCACCATGGCCCAATTTGCATCGATCCTTGGTGCATGCAATAGCTCTGCGGGTAGTAGGAATTTGGCAGCCAGCGGGGAGGCAAACATACCCAGCAGAAACACCAAGCGCCATGACGAGTCGTCAGACTTTGGGGTTAGCAAGCCTTCCAAGATACCCGTGATACCCAAAATGCGGCCGCTGTTAAGGAACAGCGCCCCCGCTGCAATGCCAAGCAAGATGCCGCCCATCAGGGACGACCACGGGGTGAAATGAATCCAATCGATCTGCATGCTTATTTATGTATATCTAAAGATGCCTATATTATTGTGTCCTTATGAATCAGGGCTTTTCTATGACTGCTGCTTTAAATCCCATCGTTCACGGCATCTTCGATCCAGCCACTTGGACCGTGACCTATGTGGTTTACGAGAAAGAGGGCAGTGCTTGCGCCATCATTGATTCGGTGCTCGACTACGACCCCAAATCGGGCCGCACCAGCACAGAATCGGCGGATAAGGTGATTGCGTTTGTGCGTGAGAAAAACCTGAAAGTGCAATGGATTTTAGAAACCCATGCCCATGCTGACCACCTCACTGCAGCCCCTTATCTCAAGGAGCACTTGGGTGGCCAAACCGCGATTGGCGACCACATCACCGCCGTGCAGCGTGTGTTCAAAGGCGTCTTTAATTTAGAAGCCAGCTTCAAGGAAGACGGCACACAGTTTGACCATCTATTGCAAATGGATGAAACATTTGCCATTGGTAACTTAAGTGCCCATGCCATGTATGTGCCGGGGCATACGCCCGCATGTGTGGCCTATCAAGTAGGCGATGCGGTGTTTGTGGGCGATACCTTGTTCATGCCCGATGTGGGCTCGGCCCGTTGCGACTTTCCTGGCGGCTGCGCCAAAACGCTTTATGCGTCAGCGCGCAAAATTTTGAGCCTGCCAGGCAGCACCCGCTTGTTCATGTGCCACGACTACCCACCCGAGACGCGTGAGGTGACGTTTGAAACCACGGTGGCCGAACAACGTGCCCACAACATTCATTTGCACGATGGCATTGACGAAGCTGAGTTTGTACGCATGCGCACCGCTCGCGATGCCACCTTGGCCATGCCGGTGCTCATCTTGCCTGCGGTGCAAATCAACATCCGTGCGGGGGCGTTTCCGCCCAAGGACGACAACGGTGTGTCGTACCTCAAAATCCCTTTGAACGCGCTTTGACACTGGCTTAGATGTTTCGGTAATTAACTACCAAAAACTCTGTCGTTCCCTTTTGGCGCTGCTGCGCCAAGAATCCATCCATCGCAAATTTAGATGGATTCAAAGGGAACACAATGATTCAACGCAAACACTTTCTAATAATTAGCTGTTTTTGAGAAACGGTTTTCACACCCCGCGCCAACGACAACTCACCCAGCTATAAAGTCGATTGCTTGCCTGATACGCCAGCCATGAGTAACCCCTTTTATGGGATGGCCCTTCTGCGCAAACGCGCAAGGAACATTCCACCACGCTCAAGCTTTTTCAGCAAGTCATGGAGGAGTGCCTGCGTCAGTTACCCAACGACATGTTGAAAGCTGAGATGACTAGCGATTAACGGAACATGGACCATTTAGGTAGCAGCAAAACTGGCCGATGATGTACTGATTAAACGCAGCAGGAATTTCCATCCTCTTTAATTCCTAGTGCCTTAAATATCTTCCCAGCTGGACAAAAGCCTGTAAATCCAGATTGAAACAAATTCAATCCAACAAATGCGCAAAGCCACAACCAGCTAGGCGAACTCAGATCAACTTGTCCATTTAAATGAGCAAGGGCTAAACCCAGGGTCACCATGAAGCCTGCCATGATGCTGATTAGTTTATTGACGGTCATTTTTCACTCCAATTAAAAATAAAACTGTGCTCTCATAAATTATTCAAGAGAGCGTCCCTCGCCTTTTTCCTCAACCGTCTGTCCATCACGAATGTGATAGATGCGTTTGAAGGTTGGGATGATCTTTTCATCGTGTGTTACGACGATGATGGCTGTCTGTGCGAGACGGGCCATGTCATTCAGAATTCGAATCACAGAAAGAGCACGCTCGCTATCAAGAGGTGCTGTAGGCTCATCAGCCAGAATTACAGGCGGTTTGTTTGCCAACGCACGAGCAATAGACACTCGTTGCTGCTCACCACCAGATAGCTGAGATGGTTCAGCCTTTGCGCGGTGCAACACATCTAAAGATGTCAACAACTCAAGCGCCCGTTGCCTTGCAAGTTCATTGGGAACACCAGCCAACATTGGCAACAAAGCAACGTTATCTGTCACGTCCAAAAAAGGAATCAGATAAGGCGCTTGGAACACAAAACCAATACGATCCCGTCGCAAGGTTCGTAAATCTGGAATCTTCCATCCGTTGTCATAGATAACTTCATCGCCCAAAGTCATTCGCCCCGACGTGGGCTCAATGATGGCCCCCAAGCATTTGAGAAGCGTACTTTTACCTGAGCCAGAAGGGCCAACAAGTCCAACCACCTCACCCGCTGAAACTTGCATGTTGACGTTCTTCAAAGCCTCGACCGCAGTGTCTCCATGCCCGTAGACTTTGCGTAGGTTTTCAATAAGGATGCCACCTGTTTTGTATGTCATTTCGTACACCTCAACTGATGGCCTGAGCCGGATCAACAAGTAAGGCAACACGAATAGCCATCGTGCTAGCCAATGCGCAAATAAGCATCGTGGCCCCAAAACCCACAATCGCATCTTGCGTCAGAAGCAAAACAAACTTAGGAAATACTGGTGCCCAAATCGTGGCAGCAACTTTGCCCACCACAAATCCAATCACACCTAAACCCAATGCTTGCTGCAAGATCATGGCCGCGATGGTGACGTTATGTGTACCGATCAATTTCAGAACAGCAATCTCTCGAATCTTCCCAAGTGTCATCGTGTAGATGATGAAAGCCACGATTGCGGCACTCACAACAGCAAGGATGACTAAAAACATACCAATTTGTTTGGCAGATGTTGCAATCAATTTCTCAATCAGGATTTCTTCCATGTCTGCACGAGTGAATACGGTCAGATGCTTCCAGCGGCGAATAGGTTCAGCCACATGATCGGCAGACCACCCATCTGACACTCGCACTAAGACCGCATTGACATTACGACTACTGGTTTGTAAGTTTTGTACAGCTTCTAGCAAACCGGGCACTGCTGGCCTATTGAACGCACCATTTACGGCAGTTCGCACACGGTCGTTCACGATTGCCTCGTTGTCTTTAAGGAACTGTGCTTCTTGCGCATCCTTGAGTGGAATGAAGACCATAGGGTCCCCGCCCGATGACACCATGCGACGTGTCAGTCCTACTACTTCGTAGGTGTGGCGTCGGATCTCGACTTTGTCACCTATAGACAAACCACTTTTAATGTCGGCAACCGCCTCGTAGTGGCTAAGCATGAGGTGACGCCCAGCTAACAAATAGCTGGGTTGCCCCGGTAACCCCTTGGCTCCTGGCTCAATACCAACAACCATGGCTCTCGCCTCTTTACCGCCAACAGTTTTAACCTGCATGGTGAAGTAAGTGATGTTGGACGCCATGTCGACACCCGGCATTCCCGTGATGCTTCGAACCACATCGTCTTTGAGACTTGAGGCTTCTGCATAAGGGCCTTGGGTGTCTTTTTGAACTACCCATAAATCAGCGCCGCTGTTGTTGAGCAGCGCCTGCGCATCATCAACCATGCCACGAAATACACCAGCCATTGTTAGCGTGACGCCAATCAGCAAGCCTAGACCTAGGCCTGTTAAAACAAACTTAGCCCAGCTGTGTTGAATGTCGCGTGCAGCGAGATTAATCATGGCTTAATCTTTTTAACTAAAGCATCCACCACACGAAAGTTGGCACCTTCAGACAGTGCCTTTTCGCTATAAACAACCACGGTGTCACCTGAAGCCAGCCCTTGAATTGCCTGAACTCGACCATCAAGGCTGGCAGCGCCCCATTGCACTTGCACAAACTCAAGTCGGCCATCAATGACTCGCCAGACACCTGAACGACCTTGATAAGTTTGCACACTGGCTTGCGGTATGGCTAAGGCGTCCGTTGCTTCCTTTAAGTTAAGTGTGACTTCAGCCATTTCACCAATAGATAAAGATGGCGGCATTTGCTCAAAGGCGACCTGAGCAATTCGCTCTTCAGTTACAGCGTCCGCTTGTAGTTCCACCCGTTCAACCTTGCCTAGGAGCGAGTGCTGAGGACTAGATCTCAGTACGATCTGCGCAGGCAACCCAACTTCAAGACCAGATGATCGCCCTTGGTCTACACGCAACTTGATCCACAAACTGGATGGATTAGCCAACCTAAGAACAGGTTGCCCAGCGACAACCGTGCTACCCGATTCAGCATCTCTGCTAATTACGACGGCATCAGCTGGTGCTAACAATTTGGTGTTTTGCTTTTGCAAAGCAACCGCAGTTCGTTCAGCCTGCAAACGCAAGGTTTCTTGCTTAGCGGCTTGCAGGTTAGCTTGAGCAGCTTGATACGCCGCATCCGCAGATTGCAGCTCTTGATCTCGTCCCTCTAAAGCCGCAGGACTAATGAAATTTTGCTTTGCTAATTCTTCATAACGCTTCAAATTTGCGTTAGCAAGTTCTCGTCTTGCCTTGGTGTCAGCGACTTGAGCTTTACCGGCCATCTCTACGCTAGATGCTTTCGATAAAGCAGCTTCTTGTGCATTAAGGCGTTGGTCTAGATCGACTGGGTCCATTTCTGCCAGCAACTGACCTGCTTTTACCGCCTGCCCGACATCCACGTGTACTCGCAACACACGACCAGCTACGGTTGGCCCCATAAGCCAACTTTGACGAGCCTCCACACTGCCGATTCCAAACACAGAGGGGGTTAGGCTCTCTTTTTTAATTTGGATGACAGTAACTTTTGTTGGTGCTAGCGGTCCCATGCGAAAAGCCACGAAACCAATCGTGATCAGCACCAGACCAGCTGCTGCAACCATTACGACCTGTTGCTTGCTTAATTTTGGAATTTTCATTTGGACGTACCTGCTTTTTTCACGGAAGAAGCAAGAAGTCCCGCCTCATAAATGCTGAACACTGTTTTTGCTTGCTGTTTTATCTTTTCGAGACTGCCAGTAATTAGTGACTGCATCACCAAGCCTTGAATTGCGCCAATAAACAGAACCACAGCTGCTTGCAAATCAGCTTCAGGTGAAATCTCCGCATCCTTGCGAGCTTGTGCAAGGAGTCCAGAAATCAATTGCCGGTAGTCAGCCATAAGCAGCTGAACCCTCTCTTTAAGCAGGGTCTGCTCGGGATGCTGAAGCTCCTGAAAGATCAACCTAGGAACGCCTGGATATTGCTGAACAAAGCCGATATGAGCCATGAACACAGCTCTTAGGGACTTAAAGGCCGTTTGATTTCTTACTTTGGCTTCCAGCATCAATTTTTTCATTAGATCTTGATGCGCCCACTCAATAGCAGCAAGCCAGATGGCCTCTTTACTGTCAAAGTGCTTAAACACACCGCCTTGAGTGATTCCAATGACATTTGCCAAGTCACCTGTAGTAATTTCACTGGGACTCTTAGTTGCAGCCAAAAGCAAAGCAGCGGCTACTAACTCGGCTTGCCGATCTTCAGTTTTGAGCTTGGGTCGCAAAAGTCACCCCTCATTAATTAAGTAATTGATGAATTACTTTAACACGTATTGGTTTAATGTGTGTCTTTAAGAATTCATCTTCAAAACTGATCAACTTTGACAAGTTGCAGCAATCACTGATGTCGCTGAAAATACTCGAACTCACTCACCTCTTCTAGCTGAATAAACATTACAAATGACTACTTTTGTTAATCAACTCAAATCTGAAATCGCTCGCATTGCCAAGAAAGAAATTCGTGCCGAGACCCAGCAACTCAAGAAATCATCTGCGCAATACCGATCAGACATTGCGGCTCTGAAGCGCCACATCGTTGCTCTTGAGGCAACTGTGAAAAAGCTTTCAAAGGGTCAACTAAAGCCTGTGCTAAAAGTTGACAAAGAATCATCAACCCCCCTTCGCTTTCGAGCTAGTGGTTTTGCAACCCTTCGCAAGAAGCTGGATTTATCCGCAGAACAGATGGGAAAGTTGATTGGCGTTTCAGCGCAATCGGTCTATCACTGGGAAGCGGAGAAATCGCGGCCTCGTACGAGCCAACTCCCATCAATTGCGGCTGCACGCAAGCTGACGAAGAAAGAGGCTTGGGCGAAGTTAGGTCTCTGATCAAACATGCGTGAACGGCATAACGTCTACGTCATTGAATTAGACAAAGACGTTCTTTACGAGGCCATGTTCAAGAACAGAATATGAGAGAACACGTGTTCCAAATACTTGGCGTGTATCGAACTTTTGCAGACCGAAGATTTAGATCGCAATTCGATTTAAGACTTCTAACTTTTGTTCGAGCGTATATCCCACCGTTCCGTAATTGTTGAACTCCGACCCACCGCTTGAGTGCCCCGTAATGCTCTCAGCTAAACGAGTTGGAATGTCGTTACGAGCTTTCATCCTATCTATCAGCCCGTGTCTGAACATGTGACTCCTAAAGTCCAAGTCGGCCAAATACTTGTTCATAGTTGCTGAGCAAGTATTGCTGCCGTGATAGTGAGCGTATTTAGGAACAAGCCATTCACTACCCTCCTCTTTTGCAAACTCAACTAGCCTCTGAGCTGCAAACAATGAAATACCAACCAGAGGTACAGCCCGAATACTGCTGTTCGTTTTTCGGTTCGACAACTCGTTTCTTCGAACCCAAATATGCGGAATCGGATGATCCAACACACAGTCTTCGACTCGGGCATAGACGGGCTCAGATAGACGTAACCCTGTATTGAGTTGAATCAATCCAACTAATTTGTAGGGTGAGAAACGAATCATCAACCTATGCTTAACCTCAAGCAACAGCTCATCAGTTATGACACGCATTGGACGACGAATCTCAACTCCTGAAATCTTCAGAGCTCGGAATGGACTAAATCTGTCAATATCAAGATAGCGAAATGCCACATTGAGCATTGCATTCAATATGGAAGTCTGTTTTCTAACTGTGACTGGCTTCAGCCCGAGGCCTAGCAAATAATCTCGAAAGGCACAGGCATGTACGTATCTCAAATCTCTCAGCGGTAAATTACCCAATAGAGAGGAAAAACGGTTGAAGACATGCAGCACATCTCCTCTGAATTTACGATTGTCACTGGCATCACTCTCGTACAAGTAAATCGCCATTGCGTCTGAAAGCAAAGGATCTGCTCCAGCTTGCTTTCTATTGAAGTAATCAGCAATGATTTCGGCTAAGAAGTCTTCATCAAACTCAACGCCCTTTACCCGAACTAACCGCCGTAAGACAGGCTCTTGAAATGTGTTGGTAATTTCAAAATCACTGCTGCTCACAAAAATAATGTTTCAGTTTGTACGAACTAAATTTACTTTCAATTGTGCAAATGAGCAACCAAATTCAGTGGGGATTTTTGTTTTTCCCGCCAATTTAAAGCTAGTTTTAAATGGCCTGCTTTAGCTTAGCGCTTGCTTGAAAAGTTACAGCACGTCTAGCGGAAATCAACACGGATTCCCCTGTACGAGGGTTACGTCCTGGCCTAGCTTGCTTTGTACGTACTTGAAAATTCCCGAACCCTGAAATTTTCACATCCGTACCCGCAGCAAGTTCACGGGTGATCATTTCGAAGAATGCATCGATGAAATCCTTGGCCTCACGCTTGTTCAAGCCAATCTGCTCAAAAAGAAGGTTCGCTAATTCAGCCTTAGTGAGGGTTGGTGTTTCAATGTTGTCAAACGAGAGTTCCATGGCGTAAATTATCGCAAGCCTGAGAAACCATTTGTGCTATGCCTGTCGTGACTGCGATTACGGTTAAAAAAAGCACTGTGTTTTCTGTCTAAAAACCGCGCTTTTGACCCGATAGAGCACTTTTTGTCTGACTTATGGTCTTGAATGGGTGCTGGGCACGTGAGTGAATTACAAGCTCGTCCTTGTCTCTTTCGTCATAGCCATTGGTCATTGGCTCGATGGGGGTCACTGGTTTTTGGATGGGGGTTGGTGGCTGGGGGTAGATTCTTTGCTGAGGGTTGGGTTTCATCAACTCCTTGTGTAGATGCTGGGCCATTTGTGGGTGCGGCGGGGTCTGCTGTTTTGTTGCTTGGGTTGGTGTCACCTGCTGTGGGTTAGGCTTGGGTAGAGGTTTTGGAGCTGGGGCAATTGGTGCACGCTTTGGCTTAGCAGCCTTGGCCTTTGATTTGGCTGATGCTTTATGGGAAGTTTTGGGGTTGGGTCTGGCAACAGACTTTGCTGGGCTAACCACCCTACCCTTCATGCTTGATGATTGAGGCACCTGGGTGCCGTCAGCCTGCGGGACTGGCTGAGCAAATGCTGCCCACATCTTGTCAGATATCAACTTCCAAAGTGCCAGTTGGTCCTCAGGGTTGGCAATTTCCATAAATCTCATGTTTGGTCTCCTTTTCCTACATTTATTTATCCGTTGCCATAAATAAATGCATGCGAATATTTGAGCTTGCCAAACCAAAATCACCAGAGCAACTGAGACTCGATCAACTGAAAGCCTCAAGCAAACGTGCCACTGATGCGTTAAAAACTGAACGCGAAAGACAAAAGGCACAACGCGCACAAAAGGCTTTGAGTCAACTACTCAAACCCAAATCGAACACGATCAAACCAATTCAACCAATCAAACCCAGATAGCCAAAAGAAAGCCGACGCTAAGGTCGGCTTGTTGAACATCAATGTGTTTAATTGGCTTTGGCGGGCAACTTCAAAGTAGCTCGTTTGCTTGAAGTAGCTTCTTTGTCAAAGCCAGCTTTGACCAGTCCGCTAACGGCTTCAATGCGCCCATCAAGTTCGCCAGCGTCTACAGCAGTTCGCAACACTTCAAGGGTAGTGATAACGCCTGCAATGTTTTCCGTCTCGATGGCATTCTTGCCTTCGACAACTTCGAGTGTGCGAGCACCGTAACGAACAGTGATGCACATCTTCCCGTTATCGTTAGGCCACCACCAAGGTTTTAAGCGCTTCGGAATCTCAACTTTTCGCGTCTCCCCTGTTACCTCATCTCTAACACTGCGGATCTTTACTGGCACAAACTCAGTTCCAGATTGAATGGCTTTAGCCATTTGAATCTGTTCATGAAGTTTGTTGCTAAGTTTCAGACGACGAGCGTGCTTAGGACTATTGCCCTGTTGAGGCTTGCTGGCTACGAATTTCAATGCACTTAAACCTGACATTTGCTACTCCTTATGTGTTGCAGGAATAACTAATTTATTGTCAGACCATGGCTCTGGACAACCGAAATGATTGGTAACCCGAAAGATTGGAAGGACTCAGATCACAGAAAGTTATGAATTTCAAACTGGCTTTAAGCCTGAGTAGTACGCGATAGCACGCGCTTGCTCAAGTGCCATTCGATCTTTGTGTTCTTGCTCTTCACGCATTGCGTTTAATGAGCGTGGTGTGTAGCGCTCGATTTGCTTGGGTGTGAGGTGCCAATATGGGTTACCTGTTTGCTCACGCATCTGCCACTCAATTTCACTTTTAAATTCAGCACCCAATCGACGCTTAAAGAAAATTGCATCATGGACATTAGCAATTGGTGTGTGCCCCTTAGCTATGGCGGCTTGGCGAACAATGTCCATGACGTGCGTTTCACCGTGCTGATAAAGGTAGGCGAGCACCTTGGCTTTGCTAGGTCTTCCACTATCCGTCTGGAGGTATCGCTCGAGCAGCAAATCAGGACGGAACTTCTTAAACAAATCGTAGAGGTAGTCATCCAATGCGTTTTGCTCTTTGATGAACAGCTTGACCGTATCGTCAGCAAGAAATCGCATTCTGTCTTCGGTGTTTTGCAGAATCTCTACCAGTGCAGGATTGGTCCAATTGCCAGATGAATCTAACCACCCTTTAGCTGTTTGTCGTGCACCAAAGCTGATGGCGGTAAACGCTTGCTTGAGTAGCTTGGGTCTTAGATCTTTGGGTACTGGGCTACTTTCTGGAAAAACGTAATGGCGCACTGTCGCCATGAAATCTGCTTTGTCTTCCAAGTACAAGAGCGTGGCTGGAAATGATTTCTTCAGATCTTGATCTAGCCCACTCGCTGCTAAGTAGCCACGGGCATAGCCCATTTTCCAAGCGACAACACTGCTGCGGATGTCGTACTCCCAAGAGTTACCCAGCATGGCGCGGCGCAACTCCTTGTTGACGTTTTGAACGCTGGTTCCCTCGTAATAGGTACGACCAAACGGACTGAGTTTTTTTCGTTGGAGGTAGTAGCCCTTGGTGACAGCAGCTATGCCAAGGATTGTTAAAGCTTGTCGTAATGCCAAATCCTTCTTGGGCCCTTGTATCAACTTTGATTCCGTCTCAAGCCAATAAACGTAGGCTTTGACTGACTCAACATCAACTGGCACCCAATCGAAAAGCTGCTTGAGCTTGTCCTCGCGCCATTCCAAGTTGTACTCTGGGTAGAGGTGATCAAACAAGGCAATGTTGCTGACATCATCACCGCTCAGGTACGCATCAATCTCTTCGTCAGTTGTGGCGGCAGACAGGGATGCCGCAGGAATCTGCAAGTCGTTTTGTACCGTGACCAGTGAGGTTAGCTTGACCTGGGAATTTTGGCCAGAGAACTTAGTGCCCTTAACTACCGTCTGAACGATGTCCCAGTCGTTGTCGGTGAGCCATTTGTGCACGCGGATCTTTTTGGGTCCGATTTGCCCGCCTTTGTGAGCCAGTTGGTCTAGTGAAATTTCGTAAAGTCCTAGTTTGCGTTGCTCGGGTGTTTGCCCACGCTGTAGGGCATCAAACAGCATAGATTCAACAACGCTTAGGTATTTAGTCAGCGCCCGTTTGGCAGCCGCAGCTGGCTTGGGAAAAGCCTTCTGTAGGGCTGCTTCAACCGACTCATGGACTGTGAGCTTGATCACTGGATACACGTTCCTTTTAAATGAAATCTAAGATTTCCAGTGTATTTAGCACCTTTTTACAGATTTCACGACTACAAAAAAGTCACAGACATATAGTAATTTATACGTCGGATTTATTGAAATTTATTGGATAAGTGGGATCGTGGAGTGGCATTGCCACCACATGCCGAAGGCATGCAGCTCCTGCGATCACTCGACAATTAGATTCAGAAAGACACAGATCGATCTGGATAAGTACTTGATGCACACCTACCAAGCATCAGTTAAGGCACTAGTCAAAGGCCGCAGCCAAGTGATCAAGACCGAAGTTCGGGCCATGAACGCGCAGGACGCGCGTTGGTTGCTATGGGCTCAGTACGGATTCCACAGCATCCAGTCTGGCCCTAGACAGGTCAATACTCGCTAGGCAGCATGATCACCCAATGCAGGCCATCCCAACAAGCGTACAGAGTGATTTCACCAAGCGGAAAGTCTGTGTATGGAATCTCTTGACGGGCGTGCTCATTGCCGTTGCCATCGTCATAAATCATTGTCGCTCGGCTGTCTTTAACGATGACCTTTACTTGTACAAACCAATCGCTTGTGCCAATCTCACTTAGGTGACTGGCGATAGCGTCCATCATCCAGAAGCACACTGCTTTTTCAGCCAAGTACTTGGTGCCGTCAGTGAGTAGATGCTTGCGTGAAATTCGGTAATAGCCCGTGGTACCAATGAACTGTGCAAGATGGCTTGCGTCAAACTGTTTCATAGTCACCTCACAGCTTGGTGCTGCTGAGAGCAGACTGTGCGTTGGCTAGTCGGTCAAGCCTTAATCCACTAAGCACGTTGTTGGTTAGGTAATGGATGCACCAGTTAACGGCTGTGGCTTTCTCTGTGTCCGTTTCAGCGTCGCGGAACTTTTCAAGGTAGTTATCCACTTCTTCCGCTGCTCGTTCAAGTGCTTGGCGAGTTTGGAGGATGGCAGTTTTTGCAGCGTCCCGCTTGTGCTTCGAGCTTAAGTAGGCAATGTCGTTAGTTTCTAAATCAATCATGAACCGCTCCTGTGTGTTGCTATGCACGCAGTGTTTGTTCAATGACAGAAATGGACAACCGAAGTCCTGAAGGTTTGGCGGGTTACCTAGCAAGCCCTACAAGTTTTTTTCCGCTTGCTCAGCTACTCAGTTAAGCGATGGCTTCTAATCTCGCGCTGTAGGGCTGATTTGACGAGGATTAGCGTTACAGAAAAGGATTCTGTAGCCCTAAATTTCTGCGCTGCGGATTTTTTAGGTGAAGTACTTATGCTTTTGAGATGGTGTTTTTTTACTCACCCCCCATTGAGGTTATTGCTGTTACCGATGAGAGCCTATGTGTCGTTGTCGGTTTAACCGACAACTTTGTATGAGGGGCAAATCTAAGTGACTTATTAAAAATATAGGGATATGATTTCTTAATGAGCAGAGAAGAAGTCACAAAAATCGCAACTGATGGCTTGCGGTACAAATCTAAAAAAAGTGGTACGCCCTTTGGCGGTTCAAGTGCTATGGGCACGATGAGTTGTTACAAGTGCGGCCTTCACAAGCCACGGGCACTAGGAACATTCAAACGCTTGCTAAACCAAAGCATGTTTGTATGTGGCGATTGCAGCCCAGCTAAAGCCTGACCTCATATGTCACAAGAAGAATCACTGACGCATCCAAGTCCAAGATGTGATTCTTGCGTGTACGTCATGCCATCTGAGACTTCGCCAACTGGATTGCGCTGTGGTTATCAATATTTTACTCCCCCCCCATTGAGGGTATTGCTGTTAATGCTAGAGGGTTATGTGGCGTTGTCGGTTTAACCGACAACTTTGTATCAAGGGTTGATGATGTGTGGGGTATTTGAAAGCGAGCCCAGCTCGCTTGTGCTTTCACAAATCTCTTTCGCTCATCGCTCAGTGATTTGCTCATCACATATTTTCTAGTTGAATGATTTGTTAGAGGTCGAACACAACGCAGTTGTGTGAGATGTATTGGGTTTACGGAGAATGCTTCATTCATGCGACGGCTATAGCGTTTGAAGAAACACCATGAGTCGTCGCATCGTGTGTTGTTACGGTCAAAAGAACACCCACACGCCTGTACAAGAGTTTATGGATTCTGCGAGACGAATGTATTGAAACTCGCACCACACTTCGAGCTTGAGACTCTTGTGCGTAACTCTGCGGCATTCACTCTAGTAGCGCAACCTGTACAGCGATTGCGTTGAGTGCGGGGTCATTAGCCGTCATATTACAACCCGCGTTTTTGCCATTTGTTAACGAGTGACTTACTCGCTTGTATGCCTATCGTGCCTTGTTGGCTTTTGCCATTCTTCGTTGTGCTTGCTTGGCAATGTTCATGACTTTGAAGCATTGACCTTGCGTGATCTTGAGCCTGAGTTTTTTGTTTGATGCCTGTTTGAGAAAGTTGTTAAGTGTGTAAGCTTGATTCTGTTCAAGAAGACTGCCGCAGTCTTTGAGCGTGCGTGTCGCAAGCTTCTGGGCTTGAAACAGTTCAGCAGCGCCCTCGTGTATCTGTGAGAGCTTGATGCCGTTTTGCTTTAGCCATTGCGTTGCTTGTTCTGTATCGCGGTTGTCTTTGAATTGATTCATACAGTTATTTAGCTAAACCAAAGAAAACCCAAATGAAATCTGGCTGTATTTCATTGGTTTTTGGCAAAGTCCGTCCAAAGCATCGGGTTTCAAATGGCGCTCGGTTGCTCAAACCAAAACTCTGAAAATAAAGTTGTGAGCGTCATTAACAACAGAGGAACAAATGATGTCCACACTCGCAGTTTTGAAACTATCCGCAACTAAGAAATCACAAAGCGTTACGCCCGCAGTGCAGCGCCGCAACA
>ERZ1034363.1069-NODE-1069-length-16538-cov-4.771764_pt1 | contig 16538 bp, 17 predicted proteins | sample MGYA00520616_ERZ1034363 | MGnify/ENA primary metagenome ERZ1034363 (study PRJEB33736, sample SAMEA104284506) | Azolla filiculoides | biome: Urban; feature: Water surface; material: Ditch water | place: Netherlands | collected 2015-10-28 | depth 0-0.1 m ...
ATGAATGTACTTATTGCTAAAAATCTTGGAATTCCAGCTATTATTGTAGGCTCAGGAGTAAACAAAACATTAGATGAATTGGTTGATGGAATGTGTCTAGCCTATGATTCATTTAAGCAAAAAGATGTTGAAGTTTTGGCCGTTATTGGAAATAAGGTAGAGTCACAAAACATAGAATTGGTTACCTCTGGTTTGAAGAAAAATTTACCAGACGGAGTTTTGATCAATGCTATTCCGATGATTCCGAGTTTAAAGAACACCACAATTCAAGAAATTGTAAAAGCTTTAGATGCTAAAGTATTGTTTGGAGAGTCTTATTTGAACAATCAAATTTCTAGTTTTAGCGTAGGAGCGATGCAGTTAAGAAATTATTTAAATCATCTAAAAGAAGACGGATTAGTAATTACTCCGGGTGATAGAGCCGATATTATTTTGGGTGCTTTACAAGCTAATGAATCTAAAAATTATCCTTCGATTTCTGGAATCGTTTTGACGGGTAATATTATTCCAGAAGACACGATTCTTAAATTAATTGAAGGTCTTTCGCCAGTTGTACCAGTTATTGCAGTAAAAGAAGGTACTTATGTGATTTCTAATAAAATAGGGGATATCAAACCTAAAATTTATGCCAACAACAAACAAAAAATTCAAATATCGATAGATACCTTCGAAAAATATGTGGATTTAGATAGTTTGACTGAGAAATTCATCAAGTTTGAAGTAGAAGGAATGACTCCAAAGATGTTCCAATACAACTTAGTAAAAAGAGCCAAACAACACCGCAAACATATTGTTTTACCGGAAGGAAACGACGATAGAATCCTTATTGCAGCAGCCCGACTTTACTTGATGGATGTGGTCGATATTACTATCTTAGGAAACACTAAACAAATTATCAGCAAATCGGCCGAATTAGGTTTAGATATCGATTTTACTAAAGTGAACCTAATCAATCCTAGAAAAGATAAAAATTATGATGATTATGTGAATACCTATTATGAGCTAAGAAAAGAAAAGAAAATGACTTTGGAAATAGCCAAAGATTTAATGGAAGACGGCTCTTATTTTGGCACAATGATGGTTTACAAAGGTCATGCAGACGGAATGGTTTCGGGTGCGGCTCATACCACCCAACATACCATTTTGCCAGCTTTGCAATTCATCAAAACAAAACCTAATTCTTCAGTAGTTTCGTCCATATTCTTTATGTGTTTAGAAGATAGAGTTTCTATCTTTGGAGATTGTGCGATTAATCCAAACCCAACGGCCGAACAATTAGCTGAAATAGCAATTTCATCAGCAGATTCCAGTTTGGCTTTCGGAATCGAACCAAAAGTAGCTATGCTATCGTATTCATCAGGTTCATCTGGAAAAGGTAATGAAGTTGATAAAGTTAGAGAAGCAACCGAAATTGTAAAAAGCAAACGTCCTGATTTGAAAATTGAAGGCCCAATTCAGTATGATGCAGCCGTTGATTTAGAAGTTGGACAAAGCAAAATGCCAAATTCTGAAGTAGCAGGACATGCTAGTGTGTTGGTTTTCCCTGATTTAAATACAGGAAATAATACATACAAAGCCGTTCAAAGAGAAACAGGAGCTTTGGCAATTGGCCCAATGTTGCAAGGATTAAACAAACCTGTAAACGATTTGAGTCGTGGTTGTACCGTTGACGATATTATCAATACAGTAGTTATTACTGCAATTCAAGCTCAAGGTTTGTAAAACAATTGAATTGGTTTATTGTGTAATCGATTAAACGGTTTGACAATTTTTGCAGTAAAGGAAAATAATTATAAAATAAATCTCCAAATCTCTTTGAGCTGAGGAAAAAATCAAAAAAAATGAAAATAGTAATTATAAATTCAGGAAGTTCATCCATTAAATACCAATTAATCGAAATGCCTTCAAAAGAAATCATTTGTTCAGGAATGATTGACAGAATAGGCTTGGAGACTTCAAATTTAAGTTATGTTACCAAAACAGATAAAATCGAAAAGACAATTCCAATACCTAATCATAAAAAAGGATTAAAAAAAATTGCTGCTTTATTGATGGATGAAAAAGTTGGGGTGATAAAAAGCACTAATGAAATTTATGCAGTAGGGCATCGTGTGGTTCACGGAGGAAGTGATTTCTCGAATACAACCATTATTGATACTGAAGTAAAAGATAGAATTAAACAACTTTTTGAATTGGCTCCTTTGCACAATCCAGCCAATTTTGAAGGAATCGTAGTTGCCGAAGAGATTTTTGAATCGGCTAAACAAGTTGCGGTTTTTGATACAGCATTTCATCAGACACTTCCTGTAGAAGCTTATAAATATGCTATTCCCAATTTTCTTTTAACAGAAAATAAAATTCGTGTTTACGGTTTTCACGGAACTAGTCACAAATATGTTTCTGAACAAGCAAAAGCTTATTTAGAGAAATCTTCTAAAATAATCACCATACATCTTGGAAATGGGTGTAGTATGGCTGCCATAAAAGATGGAAAAAGTATTGATACAACCTTAGGTTTTGGACCAATGAATGGTTTGATTATGGGAACCCGAAGTGGGGATGTAGATCAGTCAGCCATTTTTTATATGGTGAATTCGTTAGGTTACACAGTTAATGAAGTTAGCACGATGCTCAACAAACAAAGTGGAATGCTAGGTTTAACAGGTTTTAGTGATTTGAGAGATATTGAGTCTAATGCAGCACAAGGAAACAAAGAATGTCAATTGGCATTAGATATGAATGCCTACCGAATCAAGAAATATATTGGTTCTTATGTTGCAGCCTTAGGAGGTTTAGATGCCATTATTTTTACTGCTGGAATTGGTGAGAATTCGTCTTTCATTCGAAAATTAGTTTGTACTGATATGGAGTTTTTCGGAATTGAATTAGATAACGAAAAAAATGAAATTCGTTCAAAAGAAATTAGAGAAATCAATTTACCACAATCTAAAGCTAAAATTTTAGTAATTCCTACCAATGAAGAAATAGAAATTGCCAATCAAGTATTTGAATTGCTATCGTAATCTGAATTGCTAAGCCAAATCTCAATTGTATTAATTGATAGTCAATAAAACTGTAGAAGTAATAAAATAGTATCAAATATTATTGGTAGAAAAAAATATTAAACATACATTTGCCAAACATTCAAAATTCCGGAAAACATGTTTGAATTTCAACAGTATTTAGGCTTTTTACTTTTCTTAACCGTTCTTACTATAGGATTTTGGTTAATGTTTTTCTTGGTTGGTTTCGTATCCTATTGGGTAGGAGGAGCAACTTGGGAAGCTTATAAAGAGAAAAAAGCAAAAAAAGAAGCAGAACAATCTGTTTAAGATTGTTGCTAAATAAAAAAAGGACTCAGAAATGAGTCCTTTTTTTTGTTAAGATGTTTTTGGATATTAATGACCTCCACTAATTTTTTTATCAAAATCTATTCCTTGAGCTCTCAGAATTCCGCTTACTTTCCAAGCATAAAACGCCAAATAAGCAAAACATAAAACGCCAACTATATAACTGTTTTGAATTCCGATACTATCAGACACAAATCCTTGAGTCCAACTTATAATTCCACCACCCATTATCATCATAATCAAGAAACTACTTCCTTGGCTGGTGTGTTTTCCTAGTCCACTAACAGCCAAAGTAAAAATACATGGCCAAAGCGTGCTACAAAATAAACCAACACTAGTAAAAGCATAAACACTAATCATTCCTGAAGTAGCCATTCCTGTAAATAATGCAATAGCACCTAATACAGAAAAAATAAGTAACATTCTAGCCGGATTCCCTTTACTAGCCATATCGGCAGCAATTAAAACTAAAATGATTAATCCATAAACATAGAAAGGTGTTAAATCGTGTTTTGCAATGGCATTTACGATTAAGAAAACTCCAAACGCCAAATAAGGTGCTACGAAACGTAATATTTTTTGAATAGACATATCGTCAGTAAAAGCTTCAACAGCTCCTGTCCAACGACCAATCATTAAACTTGCCCAATACAATGAAACATATGGGGCAATATCACCAATGGCAAATCCTAATTTAGATTCCATATAGGCTGGTAAATTGGCTGCAGTTGCAACTTCAACACCAACATATAAAAAGATAGCTAACATTCCCATTAACAATTGTGGGTATTGCAAAGCGGTAGTTTTTGTAGAAGTAGCTTCCTCAGCAGTTTCTACAATGGTTTCAGGATGTTCAGGTAAGGATGAAAATTTCAATAAAACGGCTACAATTATAAAGGCTAAACCTAAAATCAAATAAGGGATTTTTACACTTTCAATACTCATATCTGTGTTTCCTGATGCGGCAGCTCCAAAAATGGCAAAACTTACAATAAGTGGCCCAATGGTTGTTCCAAAATTATTGATTCCTCCTGCTAATGTCAAACGTTGTGAACCCGTTTTTATTGGTCCTAAAGCAATGGCTAATGGATTGGCAACAGTCTGTTGCAATGAAAATCCTAAACCCACGGTAAATAAACCAGCCAACATTAAAGGATATGAACCCGTATTGGCCGCGGGATAAAATAATAATGTTCCTAAAGCCGAAATTACTAATCCCAATGCTAGTCCATTTTTATACCCAATTTTATTAACTAAATCTTTTCCTAATGCTAAAGAAACTCCCATGTATATTAAAGAACCTACAGTGTATGAGATGTAGAAAGCGATAGATACAAACTGGCTTTGACCTTGTGTTAAATCAAATGCTTTTTTAAATACTGGGATTAAAATATCGTTACTCGCTGCAACAAATCCCCAAAAAAAGAATACGGTTACAAGGGGAATAAATTGCCCCCATTTGGTTTGTGAATTTTCTGAATTCATAATTTAAAAATGGTTATTAGATTAGTGTAAATTACTGTAAATATAAACGGAATAGAAACAAATAAAAAATATTTTAGCACAAATGTTAAGGTTATTATACCAACAACACGATTTGTTCTACCAACTGTATTTTTGAAAAATAATAATACAAAGAGTACACTTGATTAAGAGGTAAAAATACAGTAATTATTTATAATCTAAAATGGACGTATCCTTCAAAATAATGGACATATTAGCTTTTTTGATAATATATACGATGCTGGAACTGTTTTTTTATACAAACGATACTTTTATAAAATGAATTAGTTTTAAATCAAACGTATTAAGCCAATCAAGTGTTAAAATGAAGTACCTACATTTTTTTAATTAGAAAGTTTTATAGCCGTTTAGAATGGGTATTGAAAAATGAAATAATTCAATTTGTTCATTATTTTGGATTTTAAATGGCACATTTTTTTGTACTTTTGCACAAAATTTTATAAAAACAACTTATGTTATCTATCAATAATTTATCGGTTCAGTTTGGCAAAAGAATCTTATTCGACGAAGTAAATACGGTTTTTACTCACGGAAATGTTTACGGAGTTATTGGCGCAAACGGAGCTGGAAAATCTACATTTCTAAAAATTATTTCAGGCGAAATGGATCCTACTTCAGGAAATGTTCACCTAGAACCTGGAAAACGGATGTCGGTTTTAAATCAAAATCACAATATGTTTGATGAACATACGGTTCTTGAAACAGTAATGATGGGGAATAAGGTTTTGCATAAAATTAAAACCGAAATGGACGCACTGTATATGGATTATACAGATGAAAATGCCGATAGAATAGGAGAGTTGCAAGTACAATTTGAAGAAATGAATGGATGGAATGCTGATTCTGATGCCGCTTCTATGCTTTCGAACTTGGGAATCACAGAAGAAAATCATTATACCTTAATGAGCGATTTAGAAGGAAAGATAAAAGTGCGAGTGCTTTTGGCGCAAGCCTTATTTGGAAATCCAGATTTGCTTATTATGGATGAGCCTACCAATGATTTGGATTTTGAAACCATCGCTTGGCTAGAAAATTTCTTGGCCAATTATGAAAATACGGTAATCGTTGTGTCTCATGACCGTCACTTTTTGGATGCGGTTTGTACTCATATTTCGGATATCGATTTTGGAAAAATTAATCATTATTCAGGGAACTATACTTTTTGGTATGAATCCAGTCAATTAGCAGCTAAACAAAGGGCTCAACAAAACAAAAAAGCCGAAGAAAAGAAACAAGAATTAGAAGAATTTATTCGTCGTTTTTCTGCGAATGTCGCCAAATCCAAACAAGCGACTTCTCGTAAAAAAATGATTTCTAAATTGAATATTTCAGAAATTAGACCGTCAAGTCGTCGTTATCCAGCTATTATTTTTGACCAAGAACGTGAAGCGGGAGACCAAATTTTGAATGTACAAAATCTAAGCGCTTCGGTTGATGGTGAAGTACTTTTTAAAGGAGTCGATTTGAATATGGCCAAAGGCGATAAAATTGTACTTTTTTCGAAAGATTCTCGTGCTACAACTGCTTTTTATGAAATTTTGAACGACAATCAAAAAGCCGATACAGGAACATTTGATTGGGGAGTGACCACAACTCAAGCCTATTTACCTGCAGAAAATCATTCTTTCTTTGAAAGTGATGATTCATTGGTAGATTGGTTGCGTCAATGGGTGAAAACTGAAGAAGAACGCGATGAAGTGAACATCAGAAGCTTTTTGGGGAAAATGATTTTCTCTGGAGAAGAAGCCTTGAAAACTTGTAGAGTTTTATCTGGAGGCGAAAAAGTGCGTTGTATGTTGTCTCGAATGATGATGCAGCGTGCCAATGTTTTAATGTTGGACGAACCTACAAACCACTTAGATTTAGAGTCGATTACAGCATTCAATAACTCTTTGAAAAATTTTAAAGGTTCAGTGATTTTTACCACTCATGACCACGAGTTTTCTCAAACTGTTGGAAATAGAGTAGTTGAATTGACTCCAAAAGGAGCGATTGATCGCTATATGACTTTCGACGAATATTTGGATAACGAAGGAGTTCAGGAATTAAGAACAAAGATGTATTCTTAAAAGAGAATAGAGTATAGATGATAGACGAATAGACAATAAGGTGTTCAATAAAAATAGAATAAAGTTTTTATCCCGTTGCATACAGCGGGATTTTTTATGAAAATTTTTATAAATAAACCAATTTTAAAATTTCAAAAAATAGTATATCTTTACATTTCAAACAACACTTCATTATGAGTCAAAAAGTATTGCTCACTTCAAAGGAAGTCAATATCATTCTGCATCGTTTGGCCTGTCAGTTAGTCGAAAAACATCTTGATTTTTCGGATACTATTCTAGTTGGTATTCAGCCACGTGGTACTTTTTTAGCACGGCGATTAAAAGATATGTTGGAAAAGGAATACAATATTTCAAAAATTGCTTTGGGCTATTTGGACATCACTTTTTTTAGAGATGATTTCCGCAGAACTAACAAGCCTTTGGAAGCTAATAAAACCCAAATCGATTTTATTGTCGAAAATAAAAAAGTCGTTTTCATTGACGATGTTTTATATACAGGTCGAAGTATTCGGTCGGCATTGACTGCTATTCAGTCTTTTGGAAGACCATCTGAAATTGAATTATTGACACTAATCGACCGTCGTTTTAGTCGCCATTTGCCTATTCAACCCGATTATCGTGGTCGTCAGGTAGATGCTATCAATGACGAAAGAGTGTTAGTGTGTTGGAAAGAACAAGACGGTGAAGACGCCGTTTATTTAATTAATAAATAATAGAAAATGAGCGAGTTAAGTGTAAATCATTTATTAGGAATTAAATATATCAATGAAAAAGATATTAACCTCATTTTTGAAACCGCCGATCATTTTAAAGAAGTTATCAATCGTCCCATCAAAAAAGTGCCTTCACTTCGAGATATTACTATTGCCAACATTTTTTTTGAAAACAGCACCCGAACCAAACTTTCTTTTGAATTAGCACAAAAACGGTTGTCTGCTGACGTGATTAGCTTTTCGGCAGCACAATCTTCGGTTAAAAAAGGAGAAACTCTAATTGATACCGTAAACAATATTCTGTCAATGAAAGTAGATATGGTGGTAATGCGACACTCAAATCCTGGAGCAGCTCATTTCTTGTCACAAAATGTAAAAGCCAGTATTGTAAATGCTGGAGACGGAGCACACGAACATCCTACACAAGCTTTGCTAGATAGTTATTCTATCCGAGAAAAACTGGGCGATGTTGCGGGTAAAAAAGTGGTCATTGTTGGAGATATTTTGCATTCCAGAGTGGCTCTTTCTAATATCTACGCTTTGCAAATGCAAGGTGCCGAAGTTAAAGTTTGTGGACCAAACACCTTGATTCCAAGGCATATTGAATCACTTGGAGTTACGGTTGAGTCTAATTTACGTAAAGCATTGGAATGGTGTGATGTAGCTAATATGCTTCGTGTTCAAAACGAAAGAATGGATGTTAACTTTTTTCCTTCTACAAGAGAATATGCTCAACAATACGGATTAGACAAAACCTTGCTAGATTCACTGGATAAAGAAATCTTAATTATGCATCCTGGCCCCATCAACCGTGGTGTGGAAATTACCTCAGATTTTGCCGATTCTAAACAATCCATCATACTGAATCAAGTAGAAAATGGTGTTGCCATTCGAATGGGTGTAATTTATTTATTGGCTTCAAAAATTCAATAATTCTTTTTTTTTTTTACTACCTTTCAAACAATAAATATCTTTTGTTAATTAGCAATACCCTTAAATTTCAACATATGAAAGTAGAACAAAAAGGACACACGGTGACTATCAAAGATACTCAAGGTGATTTGGATTCATTTCGTTTGAAATTGACTAACGAATATAAAACATTCCAAAAAAGCAATATTATTGTTGATATTCGAATGCATAAAACTCTTTCGATTAAAGATATTGAAAGTTTTTTGCCTCTTTCCAAGACACATAAAAAAAACAAAAAATCATTTGTTGTAGTATCATCAGAGTTTGATTTTAATGCGATTTCTCATAAATTGGCAGTAGTTCGCTCTCTGCAAGAAGCACACGATATTATAGAAATGGAAGAAATAGAAAGAGATTTAGGGTTTTAAAAGGTTAATTGCTTATTCGTTTAACTGTTTAATAGAATAACCAAATAACCGATTAGCCGATTAACCAATTAACCGATTAACCAAATAAGTGAATACACTTTGAATCTAACCATACTCGGTTGTTATGCAGCCACACCACGCACTTTTACCAATCCCACTTCACAGGTTTTAGAAATCAGAAACCGATTATTCTTAATCGATTGTGGTGAGGGAACTCAAGTGCAGTTACGCAAAAACAAAATCAAATTTTCGAAAATTAATCATGTATTTATTTCGCATTTGCACGGCGATCATTTTTTTGGATTGATTGGTTTGATTTCTACTTTTGCTTTGCTTGGCAGAACCACCGATTTGCATATTTATGGGCCAAAAGGAATCAAGGAAATCATCAATTTGCAGTTGCGATTGTCTAATTCTTGGACAAAATACGACTTGTTTTTTCACGAATTAGAATCCAAAGAAAGTGAAGTAATTTTTGAAGACGATAAAGTAATTGTGAAAACCATTCCTTTGAAACATCGTGTTTATACTAATGGTTTTCTGTTTCAAGAGAAAATTAGAGAACGAAAATTGAACTTGGACGCTGTTCAAAACTACGAAATTGAAAAATGTTATTATCAAAATATCAAGAACGGAAAAGACATCACGCTGGATGACGGACGAGTGATCGAAAATCATAAATTGACCTTCGATCCAGTTTTGCCTTTGAGTTATGCTTTTTGTTCGGATACGGTTTATAATGAAGCTATAATTCCTATTATTAATGGTGTTGACATATTGTACCACGAATCTACTTTTTTGGATTCAGAGGAAGAATTGGCAGGCAAAACGATGCATTCTACGGCAAAAGAAGCTGCGACAATAGCTTTGAAAGCCAACGTCAAACAATTGATTTTAGGGCATTATTCTACTAGATATGAAAGCATTGAGCTTTTTAAAGAGCAAGCCGAAACTATTTTTCCGAATGTGCTTTTAGCAGAAGATGGAAAAAGTTTTGAGTTTTGATTTAATCATTCCAATTGTCACGTTGTAAGCGTCTCAAATTGCAATCTAGCAACATAATTTAGACGCTTACAGAGTGACAAATATCAAGATAATACATTTGCGCTAAACTCTTTTATGAGTATAAGTTTGCTTATTTTTGCAACTAAAGAAATTAAACAATGGAAGACCTAAGCAATTATAGAAAATCATACGAAAAAAGCGAACTTCTAGAAACCAATATTCCAGAAGATCCTATCAATTTATTCAACAGATGGTTTCATGAAGTCGAAGATTTTGGCGGTGTAGATGAAGTCAATGCTATGACGGTTTCGACTTTTGGATTGGATGGATTTCCAAAGTCTAGAGTCGTGCTTTTGAAGCAATTTACTTATGAAGGATTTATTTTTTATACCAATTATAATTCTGAAAAGGGTAGAGCTATAGCCAATAATCCCAATGTTTGTCTATCCTTTTTTTGGTCATCTTTAGAACGCCAAGTTATTATAAAAGGAATTGCCGAGAAGATTTCGGAGAATCTTTCTGATGGTTATTTTGAATCTCGCCCAACGGGAAGCAAATTGGGTGCAATAGTTTCTAATCAAAGTGAAATTATTGCCTCTCGAAGCGTTTTAGAAGAGAGTTTGAAACAATTAGAACACGATTTTGAAGGCAAAGAAATTCCAAGACCTAGTTATTGGGGAGGTTATTTAATTCGTCCTGTAGCAGTTGAATTTTGGCAAGGACGCCCCAACAGACTTCACGACAGAATTAGATATGAGTTGCAAGACGATTATTTTTGGAAAATAGATAGACTTGCACCTTAAATCCTAATTATTGAACACCATTTTTTTTAGATATAGTAATGTGAAAAAAACAATATATTTGTAAGAATATTTATATAAATACAGAAATATTGTGTATTTCATCGATTTTATTTGTGTTTTAATCGGTAATTGTTCTATATTTACACCAAGAAATTAAAACAGCATACTCAATTAGTAAGATTTTAAAAAGTTTGCCCCACAATCTACCATTAAAAACTTAACCTAATTAGTTAAATAATTGAGATTTAGTTGAAAGTTAGTTAGAAAAACCGTCCCCTCCCCAAGAGACGGTTTTTTTATGTAAAAGAATTCTCGTTTTCAATTTAAATATCTTAAATTATTCTTAGATTTACCCAATAGATAAGATGCTTTTTTAAATTTAACTACATTATTATGAATATTAAGAATAGGCTCACACTAATGAGTTTTCTTCAGTTTTTTGTTTGGGGAGCTTGGCTGATAACTGTTGGTAATTATTGGTTTGCAACCAAGCAATGGAGTGGTGCCGAATTTGGTGCCATATTTTCAACCTTAGGGCTTTCTTCGATTTTAATGCCAGCATTGATTGGAATTATTGCCGATCGATGGGTTAGTGCTGAAAAATTATACGGAATTCTACACATCTTTGGAGGTTTAGCGCTTTGTTATATTCCGCAAGTTGATAATCCAGCTACTTTTTATTGGGTAATTTTTGGGGCGATGCTTTGTTATATGCCTACCATTTCTTTGTCAAACTCAGTGGCTTACACCATTTTGAAAAATAATGATTATGATGTTGTCAAGGTTTTTCCGCCTATCAGGGTTTGGGGTACTATTGGTTTTATTGCCGCTATGTGGCTCACTAATTTATCCGGAAACAAAGCGTCTGCCAATATGTTTTATATATCTGCTTTTGCTGCCTTTATTCTCGGAATTTATTCTTTTACCTTGCCTAAATGTCCACCTCAAAAATTGATTGAAAAAGGTTCTTCTTTGTCTCAAAAATTAGGTTTGGATGCTTTTAAATTATTTGGAACCTACAAAATGGCTGTTTTCTTTATCTTCTCGATGTTTTTGGGAGCTGCTTTGCAATTGACCAATATGTATGGTGATGTATTCTTGTCTGAATTTGGCAATATGCCTCAATACGCAAATAGTTTTGTAGTGCAAAAATCTACTTTAATAATGTCTATATCGCAATTTTCAGAAACAGCGTTTATCTTGGCGATTCCGTTTTTCTTGAAGCGATTTGGAATCAAGCAAGTGATGTTGATTTCTATGTTAGCTTGGGTATTGCGTTTTGGCTTCTTTGCTTATGGCGACCCTTCTTTTGGAGGAACATCCTTAATCATTATGTCCTGTATTGTTTACGGAATGGCATTCGATTTCTTTAATATTTCGGGTTCGTTGTTTATCGAAACTACGACTGATTCTAAGATTCGTTCCAGTGCACAAGGATTGTTTATGATGATGTCCAATGGTTTTGGCGCTTTCTTTGGCGGAATTATCAGTGGACAAGTTATTGATGCTTTTTTTACCCACGATGGCGTGAGAGATTGGCATAATATCTGGCTAGCTTTCGCAGTTTATGCTTTGGTGATTGCCATTGCGTTTTCGGTTATGTTTAAACACAAACACAATCCTGAGGAAGTGGCGAATGTGAGTCATTAAGGAAATCAATTAGAAATAATTTTAATTATTTAGTTATTTAATTTTGTAAATTTGTAAAAAATATTTTTATTATGAGTGCAATAACGAGTATAGAAATGTACAATATTCTCAAAGCAAAGATTGGCGAAAGCGAAGCTAAAGCTTTGACCGAGTATGTTGAAACTAAAGTTGAAAAGTCGTTAGAAAAGGAAAGAGATATTTTGGCAACAAAAGAGGATATATATAAAATTGAAGTTAAATTAGCTGAAACAAAATCTGAAATTATAAAATGGATGTTTATTTTTTGGATTGGTCAAATTGCAGTAACATTAGCAATCGTTTATTTTAGAAATTAATGTGTTTATACTAAACAAAACCTCCTTTAAATCAACTTTAAAGGAGGTTTTTTGTTCATATAAGATTTACTTTTCTGCTTAATTTTTAGAAATTCTCGCAGTTTGAGTTATTCCAGATTTTGTTACAATAGATAATTCCACTTTCTCGATTTTTAGGTTGGCAGACATTTCCATATCAATTTGGTATTTTAGATTGAAATTATGGATAACATCATATTCTAATTTTCCCTTTCCAGTTCCTGTTGCGGTAATTGGGAATTTGCCTGTATTAGCCTTCATTGTATATACTTGTGAAATATCAAAATCGCCAACATTATTTTTGATGCTTAGTAATTTATAAGTTGTAGTAATGGTCATATCCAATTGTGCATTGGCAATTGGAATGGATAAGGGAGAATCTACAGTAAAAACGTCACCAACTTTGACTTTTCTTTCTGGAAAATTCAATTGAGAAAAAGTGGATTGCACCGTTTCTAATGTAGTTTTTTTTAATTCATCACTTAAATCAGCTGATACAATTGAATCTAATGTAGGCATATTTCCTATGGTTCCTTTTCCGTAGATAATAGTGCCATTTGGAATTGCTATTTTGTTGTTGCTGCTTGTAGTTTTTAGAAATTCAATTGTTAATGGGTAATAAGTTTTGTCTTTTAGTTTTCCCGTTTTGCAAACCGATTCGATTATTGAGTTATTGTCAGTAATGGTTGGGTTTTGAATTCCTTTGTCTTTCAACATTTGGATAATTTCTGGATCGCCAGAATAGGTCATTTCTAAATGACTTGTTTGATCCATTGTCTGGTCGTATTTAGTTTCGGGATTGTATTGAATTTTGAAAACTAATTCATTTTTGGTTTGGGCAATGCTTAGTTGTGATGCAATAACGAACAGGAGTAGGAAAGATTTTTTCATTTGAGTATTTGGTTTGATTGTGTAAATATGGAAAATATTTCAGATATGTTTGAGAATGATTAGTTCGTTTCTTTTAGTAACTGTTTGATTTTTTTGGAAGGTTTGATTTTATTGTTAGCATTAGCGCAATAGTTTACGAGTGTTTTTTCCGATTGATTGTACATTTCATCACTGCTTAATTTTCCGCCTGTATTTTCGATTACGGCTTTTGACATTGCTGCCATATAAAGGCTCAACAAATCCGTTTCTCCATTAGTCAATTTCATTGCTTTTTCTCCAATATCAAAGGTGTAATCGGGTGTTGCTTCCATCCATTTCATGATATATTTGATAGCGTTTAATCGGTTTAGTTCTGCTTGATCTGCTGGTGTGCTAAACAGATAATTGGCACAGATTAACACTTGACTTTCGGCTGCTTTACAGCTTTCTTTTGATTTGAATTCGGCATTGGCCAATTCGCTAAAATTTTGTCCAAATGACATAGTGGTAGTAAGTGTAATAAGGACAATAAGAATATTTTTTTTCATTATTTGGGGATTTTAAATTGATGTATTTGTGTTTTTTATTTACTCAAGGTGATAGCAATCGACAGTATTGGTGTAAATCATTAGTACTGCAAGGACTTTTTCTTTGAAACTAAGTTCAGTTTGATTTGGTTTGGCAAATTTCATATTCAAAACTGCCATTCCAAGTGTTTTTCCTAAGATAAAAATGGTTATGAATCTGTAAATGATGAATATCAGTAAAACATAAAATAGCATAAAACTTAGCACATTTTGGAATGCTATTAAATTTGAGAGTTCTGGGAAATAATGAAATAAAGTAGATTGAAAAATAATTACCAAAATTGCATCAATAATTCCTGCACCATTTTTTCTTAGACCGTCAGACTTTTTCAGTTTGTAATTTTCGTTGTCAAATTCTTTAAATTCATTCATATTGTTTGATTTTTTCTTGTTCTAATTGTTTTTATTGGTTGAGGTTGTTGTTGGTGCGAAGTCGGGAGACTTCGTACAGCAGAGGTGTAATGCAAAATTTCATTCTGTTATTTTTACTTTGTGCATTACTAGTTCGAGTTTGCTATAATCCGTAATGATATTTATTGTAATTATGGCTAATACTATTCCAATGCCATTGGAGATTAATTGAGCAATTGTGCTGGTAGTCAATTCATCAATTGTGTCCGCTTTCATAGCATATTTAAAGACAAACTGTCCAACAAATCGATCTATAATCCAAAATGTCCACCATAAACCCAAGGAAGCTATTGATAAGTGTTCCTTTGTATGGGCATTATTTCTTTTTAAAAATAAATGGGTTTCCTGAAACAATTCTTTCATGATTTGATACGGTCTAAATAGGTTTACAATGGGCATAAACCAACAACCTGCAGCCCAACCTTCGGAATTCGATAAGTGATTCACTCTCAAATGAAGATTGAAATAAGCCCGCCTAAACCATTGAATAAAAGTAATTGCAGACAACACAAAAACAATAAGTTGAATGATACCAATGGCTTGTTCCCGATTGTCATTAGAAGTTACAGCTTCTGTCGAAATTTCACCTCCATTGGCAGCTGTTTGCAGTAAATCATATTGAAAATAACTGGAAACTAATGAAATACAATTCAGTGCCAAAGCAATCCAAATGAGGAGAATTGCATTTTGAGACCGTTGTTCGTTTGGTTTTAAATCTTGCATTTTTATTTCTTACTTTTTGGTATTTATTTGGGGCTAGTGCGAGCTTCAAGCTCGTACCCGTTATCACAATCAATTCAAATCTATTTCTAAAATGGTGTGGTCGTTATTGCTATAATTCCTTGCGCTGCTGTGTTTCCAATCTGTGGGGTCGGTTACAAAACCCGCTTCTACTGGGTTATTATGAATGTAAGTTAGTTTTTGTTCAAACACTTTTAAACTCCAAATTTCTATTGGTTGGTTGTTTTGTTGCCAAAACTGTTTTTCTTTGACATTGCAGTTTTTCTTTCCTGCTCTTTCAAACATCCAAAGCAACCATTCTCGTCTGCTTTCTTGCGGATTGTCTTGAATTGTTTTCATTATTTTTCTGGATGTAAAACCTTTTAAATCCCGCATTAATCCTGAAGGGTCTCCTAAAGCCGACCTGAAAATCAAATGTACATGACTTGGCATAATACAATAACCATAAATTTCCATTCCCTTGTTTTTTCTGCAATAGTCTAATGATTCGGTCATTATCGAAAAATATAGATCTCTTGTGAATACATCTATCCAATTGACTGTGGCAAAACTTACAAAATAAGCTCCTTCTTTTTCGTGGAATTTATATTTTCGGCTCATTTTACTTTTTTGTAAATATAAATATTCTTACAACAAAAAGCTATAACTTTTTTTGGGTTTGTAGTTGGTTTGCTCAACTTTGTGGGTACGAGCTAGAAGCTCGCACTAGCGACTGTGTTGACTAATAAATCTCCTTTATATTGACTGCTAGCGCGAGCGTCACGCTCGTGCCAATTACAATTTTGAATGTAGTTACTTTTGTTTGCTTCACGAGCGTGACGCTCTTGCTAGCTTTGGTTTTATTTTTCAGGCTGGTTATTACCTTTTATTAAAAAGTAAATAGATAGTACAAAAACAATTAAATAAAGAATATCCAAAGCTGGCTCTTTCAACGTGAAATTTTTAAAGTCAATGTGTTTGAATAATGTCAAACCTAAAGTCAATGCGATAAATGCAAAAAACCAGTTTATTCCTTTTTTATTTTCCATATTTGTTACTATTTGATTAAAAAGTCAATTTATGTTCCGTTCGTTTTCTTTGCTAGCGCGAGCGTCACGCTCGTGCCAATTACAATTTTGAATG
>ERZ1034363.1070-NODE-1070-length-16528-cov-4.226430_pt1 | contig 16528 bp, 12 predicted proteins | sample MGYA00520616_ERZ1034363 | MGnify/ENA primary metagenome ERZ1034363 (study PRJEB33736, sample SAMEA104284506) | Azolla filiculoides | biome: Urban; feature: Water surface; material: Ditch water | place: Netherlands | collected 2015-10-28 | depth 0-0.1 m ...
GCAGCGGGCGAACCACCGCTGGCCGTGATCGAAGGACCATTGATGTCCGGCATGAACACGGTCGGCGATTTGTTTGGCGCCGGCAAAATGTTCCTGCCGCAAGTGGTCAAATCTGCCCGCGTCATGAAGCAGGCCGTTGCCCATCTGGTGCCATTTATCGAAGAAGAGAAAGCCCGCACCGGTGCCGCAGCCAAGGGCAAGCTGTTAATTGCCACCGTTAAAGGTGACGTGCACGATATCGGTAAGAATATTGTGGCGGTTGTACTGGGCTGTAATGGTTACGAAGTGGTCGACCTGGGTGTCATGGTGCCCTGCGAACAAATCCTCAAGGCCGCACGTGAACATAATGCACAAGTCATTGGCCTCTCGGGTCTGATTACCCCGTCTCTGGAAGAGATGACCCACATCGCCAGCGAAATGACCCGTCAGGGCTTCAACGTGCCACTCATGATTGGTGGCGCGACCACCAGCCGGGCTCATACCGCCATCAAGATCGCACCGAACTATGCACATCCGGTGGTTTATGTACCTGACGCCTCACGTGCCGTAGGCGTTGTATCGAATCTGCTTTCGTCAGATCCGGCCAAAGTACAAGCCTACAAAGACGAACTCAATGCCGATTACGAAAAAGTGCGGCAGCAGCACGCCAACAAGAAGGGCGTTACGCTCGTCTCTGCGGAAGCCGCCAGCGCCAATGCCTTTGACGGCTTTGGTGGCGAATTTAATGGTTATCTGCCTGTCACGCCCAATCAAACCGGCGTACAGGTCATTGAACCTGCGCTGTCTGAACTGGTGCCTTATATCGACTGGAGTCCCTTCTTCCAGACCTGGGATCTCACCGGCTCATTCCCGGCGATTCTGGAAGACAAGGTCGTCGGCGAAACAGCCAAACAGGTCTATGCCGATGCCCAGGAGATGCTTAAGCAAATCGTCGCCGAGCAATGGCTGAAGCCGCGCGGCGTATTCGGTCTATTCCCCGCAAACCGCGTGGGTGATGATATCGAGATCTATACCGATGAGGCACGTCAGCACACCGGTATGCTCTGGCACAACCTGCGTCAGCAACAGGAACGGCCGGCTGGTAAACCTAACTGGTGCCTGGCCGACTTTATAGCCGAGAAAAAACCGTCAGGCACAACGCCCGACTGGATTGGCGGCTTTGCCGTCTCCTGTGGCGAAGGCATCGAAGTACCCCTCAAGCGCTTTGAAGCTGAACACGATGACTATCGCGCCATCATGCTCAAATCTCTGGCCGACCGTCTGGCCGAGGCCTTTGCCGAATGGTTGCACCGCGAAGTGCGCATGAAGCACTGGGGCTACGCAGCAGATGAAACCCTGGATAACGCCGCTTTGATCAAAGAAGCCTACGTCGGCATCCGTCCGGCACCAGGGTACCCGGCTTGTCCAGATCATCTGGCCAAACGCGGTCTATTCGATTTGCTGAATGTACCTAAACTAGCCGGCATGACGCTCACTGAATCGTGTGCCATGTGGCCAGCTGCTTCGGTTTCCGGTTTCTATCTGGCGCACCCGGCTGCCCGATATTTTGCTGTTGGCAAAATTGGTATGGATCAGCTTGAAGATTGGGCGCGTCGTTGCGGCTTGTCCGTAGATGAAGCCAAACGCTGGCTGGCGCCAAATCTGTAAAGCACCTGCTTGAAACTAGGCCACCGTCAGGTGGCTTAGTTTTTATTGGGCAGAGAAATCTTTTGGGGCTTCCCAAGTAATTTCTTTTTTCTCGCGCTGCGCCTGATCAAGCATCTTGATGAAAGGCTGTGCCCGGACTGCAAGCCCCACCAATTCATGCGGCTCGATACCCACTTCGGGAATAGGCAGCTCTTCGCGCCGCTCACGGCCTTCTCGCATCCGCTTTTCCTGCTCGGTCAGCGCATGCAAACGCACCAGTGCCGGTGCCATCTCCTCAATGGTGATTACCCCCCGTTGTGTGGGGGTCTTGCCGATGACTTTAAGCAGCGCGCGCGCCACATCGTCAAACATCAATAGATTAGCTGTCGCCTGTGAAACAAACCGAACCAGCATAGCGCCTCCTTGGATTAACTGACGGGTTATGAATCCCGTTTTTTGCTCTCCTTTATAATACGCCATACCCCGATAATGAATAAAAACAGAGAGCTACCATCATGCATATCCTTGAACCCCTCTTTGAACAGAACCGGATCTGGTCCGAAAAAACCCAAACCGAGAATCCGGAATTCTTTAGCGACCTGGCCAAATTACAAAAGCCGGAGTACCTTTGGATCGGCTGTTCCGATTCGCGCGTACCGGCCAACCAGATCATGGGTCTGAAGCCGGGCGAGGTTTTCGTGCATCGTAATATCGCCAATGTGGTGGTACACAGTGATCTGAACTGCCTATCCGTTGTGCAATATGCTGTGCAAGTCTTGCGTGTAAAACACATCCTCGTGGTCGGCCACTATGGCTGCGGTGGCGTTAAAGCGGCGCTTGATGGCTTACGCGTTGGTCTTGCCGATAATTGGCTGCGCCACATTCACGACGTCAAACAGAAACACCAGGGCATTATCGATGCCGCACCGGAAGCTGAACGCCATGACCGGCTCTGCGAACTTAACGTTATTGAACAGGTGCTTAACCTGGCTCAATCAACCGTGGTTTACGATGCCTGGGCACGCGGTCAGGAACTATCCGTACACGGTCTGATTTACGGGCTTCAGGATGGCATCGTTAGCAACCTGAACATCTCCATCCACAGCCTCAATGCTATCTGCCCAGCCTACAATCACGCGCTGAGCAGCTTTAATACCGAGGCCTAAGCATATGCGTCCAGCCAGCATGCGACGCACACTGCTGGCTGGCGCCGTTGGTAATGCGATCGAGTTTTACGACTTTATCGTTTACGCGTATCTGGCTGCTTACTTTGCTGCCCAGTTCTTTCCGACGCATGATCCCGTTGCCGCCATGCTCGCGAGTTATGGGGCATTCGCTACCGGCATGATCATGCGCCCGGTAGGCGGCATTGTCTTCGGCAACATCGGCGATCGCATCGGACGTAAAGCAGCACTGCAACTCTCCGTCCTGCTCATCGCCATACCCACATTACTCATTGGCCTGATGCCTACCTATGCCACCATAGGACTCTGGGCACCCGTGCTATTGATAATCCTACGTATGCTGCAGGGGCTCTCAGTCGGTGGTGAATACTCATCTTCCATCGTTTTTCTCATAGAGCATGCACCGCCCAAGCAACGCGGCTTTGTCGGTGGATTTAGCCCCATGGGTGCGTTTGGCGGTCTACTACTCGGCACGCTTGTCAGTTTCCTATGTACCACGGCGCTAGGTAAAGCGGTCATGGCCGACTGGGGTTGGCGCGTCCCGTTCATTGCCAGCATCTTTTTAACCGGCATCGGCATTGCAGCGCGTCGTGCACTGGCTCAGGACATACTAAATAAAGACGAGGTCTTGAAATCTCCGGTGCGCGAAGCTTTCCGCTACTACTGGCAACCCATGGCAGCCATCGCCCTGGCGAATACCGCAACTGGTATCGTCTCCTTCGTTGGTTTCATGTATTGCGTGCCGTGGATGGTTAAAGAAGCCGGTGTGCCAACCACACTAGCGCTTGCCGTGAATATGTTTGGCCTACTCATGGTGAGTTTACTCTCCATAGTTGGCGGTCGAGCAGGCGACAAATTCGGTCGTCTACGCATCAGTCGCCTTGGCGTTCTGATCCTCTTGCTGGGCGCCTGGCCTGCATTTAGTCTGTTCCGCAGCGGCGACACATTGGCCATGTTGTGCGGTGGATTGCTCCTTGCCATTGGGCAAGGTTTCTTTCTCGGTCCTTTGTCCGCCAGCATGGCAACGCTGCTGCCTAAACAGGTACGCGTTACCGGACTTTCTTTTGGCTATAGCCTGGCCGTTGGTGTATTTGGTGGCTTAGCTCCGATGCTTACCGAATTTCTGATCGCTCGTTTTGGCTTATCGATGGCACCTGCACTGGTCATCATGATCGGCGCACTGATATCGCTCAGCACCCTCTGTCTGCATCCCCTCTGGCGACACAGCACTGGCCATTTGCCGGAAGATGATTTACCTGTCATCACATCAAATGCCTGACATGCATCTCGGTATAGATCTGGGCGGCACCAAAATCGAAGCGGCTATTCTGGATGCCGCCGGCAACTTCACATTCCGAGAGCGTATTCCTACCCCGCAGGGTGATTATCAAGCCACGCTCAAAGGCATTGAAACGCTTGTGACACAAGCAGAGTCAGCATTACAACGAACTGTCATTGCTGTAGGTGTTGGCCACCCCGGATCGACTAACCCACTAGATGGTCGCATTAGAAATGCCAACTCCACCTGCCTTAACGGCCAAACACTACAGGCGGATTTGCAGACATTGCTAAAGCGCCCCGTAAAGCTAGCAAACGATGCTGATTGCCTTGCGCTGTCTGAAGCCACTGATGGTGTCGCGCAAGATACTGAATCGGTCTTCGGCGTTATTCTAGGCACGGGCGTAGGGGGTGGCTGGGTCATTAACAAGCAATTGCATCAAGGCCCCAATGGCCTCTCTGGCGAATGGGGCCACAGCCCATTGCCTGTTAAAAATGTCGATGAACTAACAGGCCCTACCTGCTACTGCGGCAAACACGGGTGCATTGAAGCCTGGCTCTCCGGTCCTGCGCTGGTTGCAGACTATCTTCGCCAGACTCACGATCACACCATCACCGATGTGCCAGCCCTCGTTAACGCGGCAGCACAGGGCAACAAGAACGCACAGCAAGTGTTAGATCGCCATACGCAACGATTAGCCCGCGCTCTAGCTGTCATCATTAATGCCGTTGATCCTGCGGCTATTGTTTTAGGCGGCGGCGTTTCGCAACGCCCCGGGTTAATTACAAGCCTCTACGCAGCATTACCTGCACACGTTTTCCTACCCGCCGGCACACCACTACAAACGAAAATCTTATTGCCAGCTTTCGGTGATAGCTCGGGTGTGCGTGGTGCCGCACGCCTGATTTAACATTCCAGCGGATCTACCTCTACACCCCACCTTACGCCGCCCGGAGCATGGCCACGTGTCATGCCCCGCCCAGCGCTGATCATCGGCAACCATTGATTCAGAAAATTCTGCAAAGCAATCCGGCTGGGCGATTCCAATAAGAGCTGCGCCCGCTCACGACCAGCCAACCGCACCATACGCATGGGCACCGGATCATAAATAAAGACATCCGGATGTTGTTCTTGCGGCACGAGCGTACGAATACGCTGCAGAAACTCAAGCACATTATCAATCTGTTTAGCCTCTGCCCGAACAATCGCCTGCGCCGCATACGGCGGAAATCCCGCACGCTGCCGCTCTGTCAGTTCCAGATCCAGAAACGCTGGTGTGTCATGGCGTAATAGGCATTGATAGAGCGGATGTTCCGGATGCTCGGTTTGCACAATGACCCGACCCGGTTTCTCTGCCCGACCGGCGCGACCGGCAACCTGCATCAACTGCGCAAACAATCGTTCCGGCGCACGCCAGTCCGCAGCAAAGAGGCCGGCATCTGCACCGACCACACCGACGCGTGTGAGTGCCGGAAAATCATGGCCTTTCGCCAGCATTTGCGTGCCCACCAGGATGTCGACATCCTGAGAGCGAATCTGTGCTTCCAGTGCCTCCCACTGTTTGCGCGTTGTGGCGACATCACGATCAACACGCAGAATTCGCGCTTGAGGAAAATGCTGACGTAGCGCTTCTTCAATGCGCTGCGTGCCGCGGCCCAATGGTCGCAAATCGGCATTACCGCAATCCGGGCATTGGCGGGGAATCGGCGATGTGTCACCGCAGTGATGACAGCGCAATGTGCGATCCAGACTATGTACAACGCGATGTGCCGCACATCGACGGCAATTAGAGACCCAGCCACACGCGGTACAGGTCAGCACCGGTGCATAACCGCGGCGATTAATGAATAGCAGGCTCTGCTCTTTAGCCGCAAGCCCCTGGGCAAGTTCATCCAGTAGTTGAGGGGACAACCCTTCTTCGAGGGTCATACGTCGTGTGTCCAACAACGTTATATCTGGCAGCACGGCATCGGCATGAGCACGCTCTGGTAAATCCAGCCGCTTATAGCGCCCGCTTTGCACGTTGGCCCAGCTTTCCGGCGATGGCGTTGCCGACCCTAATACAACCGGCACGCCCAGCTGATGCGCACGCCATACAGCAAGATCACGCGCGTGATAACGCATGCCTTCCAGCTGCTTATAGGCCGGATCGTGCTCTTCATCGACGATGATAAGACCCAAGGCAGGCATAGGCGTAAATACAGCCAGACGCGTACCGATCACAATCTTTGCGTCACCTGTCAGCGCTGCGACGAAATGGCGTGCACGCGCTGCCTCAGTTACTTCACTATGTAGGCTTACCACCGGAACATTCGGAAAACGCTTTGCAACGCGTGATTCAAGTAACGGCGTGAGGTTAATTTCGGGCACCAGCAACAAAACCTGTTTACCCTGATCCAGTGCCGCCTCAATAAGACGTAAATAGACTTCGGTTTTACCGGAACCAGTGATCCCGAATAAAAGATTGGCCGAGTAGCCATTCAGACGCGGCAGCAGATCATCAAGAACGCGAGATTGCCCTGCAGTCAGCAACGGGCGCGCATCGTTCGGTAACTCAGCGGCATCAGCTGCTTTAGCAGGCGTTAACTTTCGACGCTTCACCGGATCTGGCTTACGCAAACCTGTTGGAATTGCCTGTAATAGCGCCTCACCAGGCGCCGCCTGATAATAGCTCGCAGCAAACAGGCACAGCGAGATCCAGTCCGCAGGCATCGGCGGTAGATCGCGCAAAATGCTTTCGGCAGGTTTTAACTGGGCCGCATCTGGTGCATCTAGTGCACCATCTGGATCGCTTAAGGGCAACACGGCCAGAATCACCCCGACTCGTCGCCCTGTTCCAAAAGGGACAACCACCCGCAAACCCACATCATCCGGTGTGGCATCCGCCGGGGCTAGATAGTCAAAATTAACCGCCAGCGGGGCATCAATCGCAACACGCAATCGCCACAAAACAGCCTGATTTTCAAGGGGTTTTTGCATGGCTTGCAGTTATCCCCGCGTTAGCGGATATTTCTTAACGGAGTTCTCTGCCAACCGCTGCAACCTGCTGATATATATAGGAAAAGCGGCATTTGTGCATTGTGGATAACTTTGTGGGTAAAAGACCCAAGACAGCCGTCTTGACAGGTTGAAACCAGCCACAGCACAGCCTTGCACTCGGGTCTTCCCATCCATCCGAATTACCGCCCTGCGCGCATCGCCCGGCCGACCGAATGCACCGTGTCTACCAGCACCGATACGTTCTCTGGCGGAGTAAATTGGTTAATGCCATGCCCTAAATTAAAGACATGCCCCGTATCAGCCTGACCGAAGCTGCGCAGCACTTTTTCTGCCTCACGTGCCACCGCTTCCGGCCCGGCACGCAGAATGGTCGGATCCAGGTTCCCCTGCAGCGCTACGCGATCGCCTACACGGGCGCGTGCCTTACCAATATCAATCGTCCAGTCCAGACCCAGGCCGTCAGCACCGGTATCCGCCAAAGCCTCAAGCCACAAACCACCGCCTTTGGTAAAGACAATCGACGGGATCCGTTCACCGTCCCAGGTCTTGTGCAAAGCAGCCACAATACGCTTCATGTAATTCAAAGAGAACTCATGAAAAGCGGATTCGGCCAGCGTGCCACCCCAGGAATCAAAAATCATCACCGCCTGAGCACCTGCTTCAATCTGTGCATTCAGGTACTGAATCACCGACTCGGTCGTGACCTCGAGAATCTTATGCATCAGATCCGGTCGATCATAAAGCATCGATTTGATTCGGGCGTAATCATCCGAAGCCCCGCCTTCAACCATATAACAGGCCAAAGTCCATGGGCTGCCTGAAAAACCGATCAGTGGTACGCTGTTATCCAGCGCTTTACGAATCTCGGCAACGGCATCAATCACGTAACGCAGCTGATCATGAGGATCTGGCACGCACAGATTGCGAATTTCCCACTCGTCGCGCAGTGGTCGCTCGAACTTAGGGCCTTCGCCTTCAGAAAAATATAATCCCAAGCCCATCGCATCAGGCACGGTGAGAATGTCGGAAAAAAGAATTGCGGCATCCAGATCGTAACGCGCCAAGGGTTGCAGCGTCACCTCACAGGCGTAAGCCGGGTTTTTACACAAACCCAGAAAGCTACCGGCACGTTTACGCGTTTCCCGATATTCCGGTAGGTAACGGCCGGCCTGGCGCATTAGCCATACCGGGGTCGTTTCAGTGGGTTCCTTAAGTAAGGCGCGCAAAAAAAGGTCATTACGAGGACGGGACACAATAACTCCAGACGATCTTATAAGTAGAAAAGATAAGCAAAAACTAACTGCCGGAAACGTTATCTCTACGTTCCAGCGTAATACCCAGCTGTTTGAACTTGCGATACAAATGCGTGCGCTCTAAGCCGCTCTGCTCGGCGACACGCGTCATGTTGCCGCTGCTACGTGAAATATGATGCGTTAGATACAGACGCTCGAAAGCATCGCGCGCCTCTTTAAGCGGCATCGCATAAAACTCGGCGAGCGACCCTTCGGACTCGTCGTCAGACTTTTCTGTCATCGGCTCAGCCACAGAAAGCAATAGGCCATCGACATCCTGTCGACTAATCGTTTCATCGAGCGCATTCAATGCCAGATTCTTCAAGGCACCGAGCAGCGAACTCCACCCACCATCCGAGCCACTCCAGTTTTTCTGGCGCAATACATTGAGCGCATCGGGTGCCATGTTGCGATGGGGCACGTTACCCTGTTCGCAGAGCAGTGTCAGCAAAGCCGGCAAGAGTTCTGGCAAATCATTAGCGGATTCAGAGATGGCCGGCAGGCCAACCCAGACATCACTGAGTCGGTTAACCAATGCAGCATCAACACCGCTCTCGATAATCGCTTCTGCTGAAACGCTACTCGCCACCACCAGCGTCAGACGGTACTTGGCAAGACGATCGAGCACAAAACTCAGATTCATCTGAGCCATACGACCGGCGCCATGTAGTTCAGGGAGAAACAGTACGCCACCTGCGTTCTGTTCCAGCATTTCCTGCGTAATGGCACGACTTTCTTGCGATAGATTCAGCCAGGGCGCATGCGGCGTTAGCAGACTACGCGCACCAACTTCAGCAATCAGCCCCTGTGCGCCGCGCAAAAACAGAATCGGCGAATGCTTCGCGGACTGGGCAATGCGCTGGCCGAACTTCTTCAGCAAACCAATCTGCAAGAGCGAATCGACCGCATAGTGCTGACGCGTCGCAGAGGCATCCGGCTTCAGACATTTCTTAACGGTTGCCAACAGTTTCTGAAGCGCGATCGGCTTCTCAAGAAAATCGACAGCGCCGATGCGGGTTGCTTCAACAGCGGTATCGATGGTGCCATGCCCCGACATCATCACCACCGGCATGGTGAGCAAGCCGTTGGCTGACCATTCTTTTAATAATGAAATACCATCCGCATCCGGCATCCAGATGTCGAGCAGCACCAGATCAGGTCGGCGACTGGCGCGTAGCTCACGCGCCCGCGTGGCGTTCTCAGCCAGCATAATGCTGTGCCCTTCATCCGCCAGGATCTCGGAAAGCAATTCCCGGATACCAACCTCGTCATCAACTACCAGTATTTCTGCCATATCAGGCTCCTACCGACTTCTGTGGTTCTTGATTAATCGATTCGGTGTCATTAGCCACCTGTAAGGTAATACGAATTTCTGCGCCACCTGTCTCTCGATTAGCGAGAGCAATCTTGCCGCCGTGCTCCTCGATAATTTTTTTAACGATGGGCAAACCCAGACCCGTACCCTTGGGCTTGGTCGTGACATAAGGCTCGAACGCATTCGCCATAATTTCAGGCGGGAAGCCCGCGCCATTATCTGCAATCACCAAGGCGATCTGTTTGCCCACAATATGCGTCGTCACATCGATCCTGGCATCCGGCAGACCCTCGGTAGCGTCTTGTGCATTACGTATCAGGTTATGAATGATCTGTCGTAGCTGTGTCGGATCACCCTTGATCTTAGGCAATGCTGCAGCAAGATCGGCATTAATTGGCGTCTTGGAGCTTTCATACAACACCAGCATGTCGCGCAACAATTCATTCAGATCGATCGCCATCAAATTAGCTGGCGGCAAGCGCGCGTAATCGCGGAAGCTATCCACCATGTGTTTCATGGCCTGCACCTGATTGACGATCGTGCGCGTTGAACGTTGCAGCATATCGGCATCGGCATCCGCCAACTGCTTCGACAATTTATGCTCCAGCCGCTCTGCAGCTAGTTGGATCGGCGTTAGCGGGTTCTTGATCTCATGGGCCAATCGTCTTGCCACTTCACCCCAGGCCGTCGCCCGCTGGGCTGCAATCAACTCGGTGATGTCATCAAACACGACCACGTAACCACCACCGGATTGTTCCGGCAATTCCGAGCCATGCACCATCAATTGCTGTTTACGGCCATCCGGTAGCACACGCTCTACCTCAAGCTGCCAGGAGGCATCACCGTATTTGGCAAAGCCATCGCGAATGGTCCGTGCCAGATGCTCCTGTCGTGGCCAGGCTTCCAGTGGCTCCGAAATCAAACCGACCCAATCTTCCGCGAGCAATGTCTTGGCCGCATCATTCACCGCCTTCAAGACAAACCGGCGATCAAAGGCCAGAACCCCGGCCGATAGGTTATCCAGAACTTCCTGCAGGTATGCACGAGCACGTTCCAGATCACCACGATGCCGTTCGGTTTCGGTATGTGCTTCACGCAGCTGGAACGTCATGCGATTGAATGATTGGGTCAGAATCCCCAGCTCATCATTGCTAACTACTGTTTGCTTAGGAGAGAAGTCGCCCGCTGCAACAGCCTGCGTACCTTCCGCCAGAATGGTTAATGGTGCCGTAAACCGACGCGCCAGAATAAAGGCTGCAGAAAAAGCGGCGGCCAGCGCCAACATCAGCGTCAGCGTTAACGTAATGGCATAAAGGCGCGTTAACCCGTCACGCGCCAATTCCAACTCCCGGTACTCACGATAAACCGACTGTACGGCTTCCGAATCGGCAGCAAGCTTGGCCGGCACCGGCACCACTACTTCCAGCAAACGATTAGCAACCTGTTGCGGCGAAGCCGTCGGCAACAAAACGATGGCGCGCAGGATTGGCAACCCTGTACTGTCGGCTTCGATAACGCTAAACGCCCCGGTTTTGCGGGCTTCTGCTACCTGCGCTGGCAGCGGCAGCACCGGTGTTTCACCGCGTGCCAACGTACTGCCTATTACTTCAATGCGGTTGCCCGAAATCTGTAACAGCGCCGTTGATTGAGCACCCGTTACCTGTTTGAGCTTGGCGAGGACCGCAGGTGCTTGTGCGGCATCGCGCTGGGCAATCGCCGTTGCCGCATCACGTGTAGTGCTCACCAATCCAATCGTCACGCCTTCGAGCGCATCACGCCCCAGATTCAGACCGGCTTCTAATGCCTGCTCAACGCGCACATCAAACCAGCTTTCGATACTGCGCGTTACAAACTGTACCGATACTGCATAAATCAGCGCACCCGGCACCAACGCCATAATGGCCAACATGAGCATCAAACGAAATTTCAATCGTGCGCCAAAAATCTGCTGCCGGTGGTCTCGCCATAAACGAAACAGCTGCACGCCGATCACAAGCAGCATCGCTGCGCCCAGCAGAATATTCAACCCCACTAGCCATGAGTAATGGCGGGCAAAGAAGTCTGTATTCGCTGAGGCCTGTGTCAGCAAAAACAACAACGCCACTGACACAAGCGTCATGATGAACATGGCCAGACGCATTATTTGCCTCCCGAGACGGCGGGTACCGTCAAACGGAAACTGCGCCAATCACTATCCAGGCGCCAATCGCGATCACCAAATGAAACAACCTGAAATGGTTTAGGCAAGAACGCCGGATCGAGGCGGAAGCGCACCTGCACATCAACCACCTCACCAGAACGAATCCGCCCGCCGGCTATAGGCCAACCCACCGGGCGCGCCACATAATTCAATGCATCCGAGAGATTCAGAAAATTGCGACCTTCCTGCCCTTCCGTCACCCGGTAATTGCGCACTAGGGCGTTATAAGTCAGGCGCCGATCTGTATGCGCTGTATAAAGGGCTTCATCAACCCAGTACCAACGTGGACGCCGCACTTGCGCCTGAATCTGAAAGACCAGCGGGATGCCATGATTCACTGCGTCGGCCAGAGAAGGTGAGAGTTGCAGCGCAAAGCTGCCGTTCAAGCTCACGGCTTCTTCGCTTTGCGTCAGCGTCACTTCTCTGACTTCTGCGCCGGCATGCGCCTTCAACACCTGCGCGCTGAAGAAAAGCATTGCTACTAACAACCACCATTTCGAAAAGAAACGGTCGTTGAATGTCATGCCGGCACCTTGCTCAAGAGGGCGTAAAAAAATCCATCGTGCCGCGCATCAGGTATCAGTGATGTTTGTGATTCGAGTATTGCATCAGGATGCTGCGCCAGAAAATTGGAGATCTGCGCCTGATTCTCCAGTGCGAATACCGAACAGGTGCCATACAGCAACCGACCGCCCGGTTTTAGCAACGGCCACAATGACTTCAGCAACCGCTTCTGTGTTCGCGCCAGCGCGTACACATCATCATTACGGCGTAGCCACTTGGCATCCGGATGACGACCGGCCACGCCAGAACCCGAACAGGGCGCATCCAGCAAAATGGCATCGAATGGACGCTTAGCCCAAGGCACCGCCGTTTCGGCAGCATCCGCACACACGACATGAATGCTGCGATCCGCCGGAAAGCGCGATGCATCCAGCGCACGCGTTAGGGCGGCACAACGATCTTTATCCGCTTCAACGGCAATCAGTTCAATCGCGGCCGATTCCAGCAAATGAGCCGCTTTGCCACCCGGAGCGGCACAAGCATCCAATACGCGCATACCGGGCTGCACATTCAACAACCGGGCAGCCTGTTGTGCGCCTATATCCTGTACGGCAACCACACCTTGCGCAAACCCGGGCAATAACTCTGCGGATACCGGCTGCGCTAGCAATAATGCATCCGGGCCGTCTTCCGGCAAGCGCGGCTGCGTTTCTATACCTGCGGCTGCCAATTGCTGTGCATACGCATCAACGGTCGTTAGCTGACGGTTCACGCGCAAACCCATCGGTGGTTTGCGATTACCGCCTGCGGCGATTTCTTCCCACCGGTCTGGCCAATCTATTTGCAAACGTTCTAGCCACCACTGCGGGTACTGCCAATCCGCTTCCTGGTTATTGGCAATCGTTTGATCCAGCACGGCACGCTCGCGTAATGCCCGACGCAATATTGCATTTACAAAACCACGGTAACGGCCAGCCGATAAAGTTGCTGCCGCTTCAACGGCCTGATCAACACCCACGTGCGCACGTTCGGGATGCATCTCCAGCCAGCACAACGCCACACGCAACAGGCTACGCAACTCGTCCTCGGCTGTGGGACGATCCAGCAGCACTGATAGCTCCACATCACCACGACAGTAACGACGCAACGTAGCGTAGGTAAGATCAATCGCCTGTGAACGGACGGCGTTTTCCGGCAACGTACGTTGGCGCAAATTCGTTAATATCGCCGTCAGACTGCGACCATAAGCCACCACTTCCGTCACACAAGCTGCAGCGGTTTGCATCGCCCAGGCTAACGAGTCCGGAGCCAGCGCAGCGGGCGGCGGCGTAGGCTTGCGCGGCTTGCTCGGCGAGGCCGTTCGCTGTGGACGAGAACGTGATTGTGCGTTATTCATTATTGGTTTGAGTGTAGCATGTTTACAACACTATCTAGAGGCATAATCTGCCCATGACACTCACTATGCAGCGCCCTGTTACGCACCGCCATCGACTCCGGAAATTGGTCGCAGGCATGCTTTGTCTGGTGAGTCTTCATGCAGGCGCATGGAATGCAACCGGTCATCGTGAAGTGGTCGCGATCGCCTGGTCAACGCTACCGACACCCACACAAGAGGCGATTGGATCAATACTCAAACGCCAGACGCTTATTCCGAATCTGCAAACGCTCTCTGCAGAAGAGGCCTGGATGGCGGCAGCCCTCTGGCCAGATGACATACGTGATCAGGCACCCATTAACAATGCGAACAACGCAGAGCCGCGCACCACCCGGCAATGGCTCAGTCGGGCCCGCACGGGAGAGGCAACACGCCGCTGGCACTTTGCCGACCGGAATATTGCCAAGCCTTTCAACCAGCCCGTGTATGGACTTCTAGAACAGGCACTCAACGAACAGATTCGCTTGCTAGGCGATCAATCGCTCACGCGCGAAGATCGTGCCGTTGCTCTAGCCTGGGTTAGCCATCTCGTTGCCGATGCCCACCAGCCGCTGCATACCGCAAGCCGTATGGATCCACTCAATCCGGGCCAGCTTGATGCCGGCGGCAACACCGTTATCGTATTGGATGCCGGACGCCGTCCACCAGAACCGCTCAGTCTGCATCGCTGGTGGGACGAACTACCTGGCCATGCCCGGCCGGGTACCCCGCGCTTCGAAAAGGAAACCGCGCGACTGCAGCGCCAGGCACAGCAGATTAACCATGCAGAAATCCAGACACCGCCACGGCACTGGATTGAAGAGTCTTTCAATATCGCCCGCGATCAGGTTTACCCGGGCCTCATACCCGATCCGGAAAAACCCGGCGCCTTCCTCATACGGCAGGATTACTGGCTAGAAGGGCGCGACGTTACGCGTGAGCGTTTAGCACTGGCTGGACGGCGATTGGCCTATGCTGTTGAACAAGCGCTAAAAGATATCCGTTAACGTGCCATCGCCTCCAGGCGAGCAATACGCTCAGCCGTTTTAGGGTGCGTCGAAAATAGCGTATCAATCCCACCACCAGCCAGCGGATTCATAATCATCATCTGTGCCGTTGCCGGGTGTGCCTCGGCGGTAGGGAAGGGGATACCACGTGCATAGGCATCAATCTTGGCCAGCGCACTGGCCAGTGCCAGCGGGTCACCACTGATCTCGGCACCCCCACGGTCTGCCTCGAATTCACGCGCACGGGAAATCGCCATCTGAATCAGCATGGCCGCAATCGGTGCAATGATGGCGACAATAATACTCACCACGGCATTCGCCGGACGGCCTTCTTCATCACGCCCACCGAAGAACATCGCAAAGTTGGCCAGCGCAGAAATTGCGCCCGCCAGGGTGGCCGCAATGGTCGACGTCAGAATGTCGCGATGCTTCACGTGCGCCAGCTCATGGGCCATCACACCACGCAGCTCGCGCTCGCTCAGCAGACTGACAATACCGGTGGTGGCAGCCACGGCCGCATTGTCCGGATTGCGCCCGGTGGCAAACGCATTCGGTTGCGCCTCATCGATCAGATACACCCGCGGCATTGGCAGTTCGGCACGCGCTGCTAAATCGCGCACCATGTTGTACAGATAAGGCGATGAGGTTTCATCGACAGGGTGCGCGTTATACATACGCAGCACCATCTTGTCTGAAAACCAGTAGGCAAAGAAGTTCATGCCGCCACCGAGTAGCAGCGCCATCATCATGCCCTCACGGCCACCAATCAGCCCACCGATCATCATGAACAGCGCCAGAATGGCCGCAAACAGAACCGTTGTTTTAAACCAGTTACCCATGTTGTCTCCTTGACCGCACAGCGTTGTCATTCACAGCGCCTATTAAAACCAAACTGGCCTTAATAAATGCTTAGCGCATCACCCATGCAAATGGCGACGCGCAATCAATATTCAAGAGAGCAGGGTGCCCACGGGGAGCGGATGGCCACGCAGGAACTCCGCCGCCGGCAAACGCTTACCCCCAGGCGCCTGTAATACTTTCAGGCACAAAGCGCCTTCGCCACAGGCCACCACCACACCGTCGTCACCCGATGCCAACACCGTACCGGGCTGTCCAGCGGCATCAACCCGATGCGCACCCCAGATCTTGATTGCCTTATCGCCCGAATGCAGTACCGCACCGGGGAAGGGGTTATACGCACGAATTTTTCGATCAAGCTCCGTGGCAGGCGCTTGCAGGTTTAACAAAGACTCCTGCTTTTCCAACTTGTGCGCATAGGTCACACCGGCTTCAGGTTGCGGCACGGCAGCCAATATCTCGCCAGCGGCTAACTTTTTCAACACAGCCACAATGCGTGCCGCACCCAAAGCCGCCAGGCGGTCATGCAACAGCGCCGTGGTATCCGTTGCTTTAATCGCCAGGCGTGCCTCATCAACCACGCCGCCGGTATCCAGGCCGGCATCCATCTGCATGATGCAGACACCGGTTTCCGTGTCACCCGCTTCAATCGCACGGTGAATCGGGGCAGCACCCCGCCAGCGCGGCAAAATCGAACCGTGAATATTCAGACAGCCGTAGCGTGGCATATCCAGAACCACTTGCGGCAGGATCAACCCATAGGCCACCACCACCAGCACATCGAGGTTGTAAGCGCGCACCAGCGCCTGCGCTTCTTCATTGCGCAACGACACCGGCTGTTCTACGGAA
>ERZ1034363.1072-NODE-1072-length-16456-cov-6.385921_pt1 | contig 16456 bp, 11 predicted proteins | sample MGYA00520616_ERZ1034363 | MGnify/ENA primary metagenome ERZ1034363 (study PRJEB33736, sample SAMEA104284506) | Azolla filiculoides | biome: Urban; feature: Water surface; material: Ditch water | place: Netherlands | collected 2015-10-28 | depth 0-0.1 m ...
GCGACCGACGATCTCAAAATCATCGCTTTCGGCGGCATGCCTAGCCACCACGATGCTGCCAAAACTGTGCCCAAGTAGGTGTGGCTTCGAGTCAAGTCGCAGCCCGCTGATGAATTCGCCCACCCACTTCGAATACAACTCGATGGTGTGTTCGCCAGAGAACGGAGTGCTTTCACCAAAACCAGGAAGATCAGGAATGTAGATATTTAGGTTCCCCAGTGCCCCAGCAATTGCCTCGAGTCCGCGGTGATTTCCACGGTATCCATGGATGAAAACTACTGCTGGTGCATCGACACGATCAGCTGGGTAATGCCAATAGCGAGTGACCGTGCCAGCTGCGTGCATTTCATGGCGAATTCCACGGATGCGTGCCGCCTGCGTAAGTTTCTCGGATACCAGAGTCAATTAATCACTCACTTTTCGACGGTTTAGACCGAGAAGTACTTTGCCTCTGGGTGGTGCAGAACCATCGCATCGGTTGACTGCTCTGGGTGAAGCTGAAGCTCTTCAGATAGCGTGACTCCGATTACCTCAGGCTTCAGCAATTCGACCAGTTTGGCTCGGTCTTCAAGATCTGGGCAAGCTGGGTAGCCGAATGAGTATCGAGCGCCGCGGTAGTCCAGTTTGAAGTGGCCTTCCATGTCACTCGGGTCTTCAGACGAGAATCCAAGCTCTTCGCGAACGCGGGCATGCCAGAACTCTGCGAGTGCCTCGGTTAGCTGCACTGAAAGTCCGTGAATCTCTAGATAGTTTCTGTAGTCATTCGCCTGGTAGAGCTCATTGGCAAATTCTGAGATGCGGTTTCCCATGGTTACCAACTGGAATGGAACGACGTCAATTTCGCCGCTCTCTTTCGACTTCACGAAATCACTTAGGCAAAGGTGGCGGTCACGCGCCTGGCGCGGGAACTTAAAGCGCATGCGCTCAGTTCCAGGAACACCGCCAGAACCACCGTCAGTAGCCCCTTCAGGCCCGTGGTGAAGGATTACCAAGTCATCTCCATCAGAGACCGCCGGGAAATACCCGTATACAACTGCGGCTTCGAGAAGGCCCTCGGTTTGAATTCTGTCTAACCAAGACCGCAGACGCGGGCGACCCTCGGTCTCCACGAGCTCTTCGTAACTGGCACCATCATCGGCACGACTGGGCTTCAGGCCCCACTGGCCCATAAATGTGGCACGTTCATCCAAGAATGCGGCGTAATCGGCGAGCGCAATGCCCTTCACGATACGTGTTCCCCAGAAAGGTGGGGTGGGAACTGGGTTATCTAGAGCCACATCAGAGCGGGCAGGCATGTTCTCGGGCTCAGTTACTTCGAGCAGGCTCTTCTTGTGGATGCGCTTCTTGAGTGCAGGCAGGCCAACAGATGCGGGATCTGCGCCACGAGCAATAGCCACAAGCGGTTCCATCAGTGCCAGACCTTCAAAAGCATCGCGCGCGTAGCGCACGGTGCCATTGAATACTGAGGCGAGGTCATCTTCGACGAAGGTGCGCGTCAGGGCAGCTCCACCGAGAATGACGGGCCACTTGGTGCCCAAACCGCGGTTTTGGAGTTCCTCGAGGTTCTCTTTCATCACCACGGTGCTCTTCACCAGCAGACCACTCATGCCGATGACATCAGCATTGTTCTCTTCAGCGGCCTGAATGATCTCGTTGATGGTCTTCTTGATGCCGATGTTGATGACGTCGTAACCGTTGTTGGTCAGGATGATGTCGACCAGGTTCTTGCCGATGTCGTGCACGTCACCGCGGACGGTTGCCAGGACAATCGTTCCCTTGCCGGCTTCGTCGCTCTTCTCCATGTGAGGTTCAAGGAGTGCAACAGCGGTTTTCATCACCTCTGCCGATTGAAGAACGAAGGGCAGCTGCATTTCTCCGCTACCAAAGCGCTCACCCACGACCTTCATTCCTGCAAGCAGGTGGTCATTGATGATTTGAAGCGGGGTTACGCCATTCGCGCGGGCGAGGTCGAGGTCTTCTTCAAGTCCCTTGCCTTCACCGTCAATGATGCGGCGTTCAAGACGCTCGCCCACGGGAAGTGCTGCGAGTTCTGCTGCACGGGCATCTTTGAGGCTGGCAGAGTCCACGCCATCGAAGAGGTCCAACATGGTCGAGAGTGGGTCATAGGTGACGTTGCCGTCGGCATCGTATTCACGACGGTCCCAGACCAAGTCGAGGGCAACCTTGCGCTGGTCTTCTGGAATAGATGCCAAAGGAACAATCTTGGCTGCGTCCACGATGGCCGAGTCGAGGCCTGCCTCGACTGCTTCGTGGATGAAGACCGAGTTCAGCACAGCACGCGAAGCGGGGTTCAGACCGAAGGAGACGTTGGAAACACCCAGAGTGGTGTGGATGCCAGGGTATTTCGAATTGATCTGACGAATAGCCTCAATGGTCTCAATGGCGTCGCGGCGGGTTTCTTCCTGGCCGGTGGCAATCGGGAAGGTCAGGGCGTCCACGATGATGTCGTCGACGCGCATTCCCCACTCGTCGACCAGGGTGTCAACCAAGCGGCTCGCGATGCGAACCTTGTCCGCGGTGGTGCGAGCCTGACCTTCTTCATCAATGGTGAGGGCGATGACGGCAGCGCCATGTTCTTTCACCAACGGCATGATGCGACCAAATCGAGAGGTGGGGCCATCGCCGTCTTCGAAGTTCACTGAGTTGATAACCGGACGACCACCGATGAGCTCCATGCCGGCTTGAAGCACAGCAGGCTCAGTGGAGTCCATGACTAGAGGCAATGTGGACGCACTCGCGAATCGTGACACGATTTCGCGGGCGTCATCGGTGCCATCGCGACCGACGTAGTCAACACACACGTCGAGAAGGTGAGCACCGTCACGAACCTGCTGACGTGCAATATCTACACAGTCATCCCAACGGCTTTCCAACATCGCCTCGCGGAAAGCCCTGGAACCGTTGGCATTCGTGCGCTCACCGATAGCGAGGAACGCATTGTCTTGGGTGAACGGAACGTGCTGGTACAGGCTAGCCACACCAGCGTCGTGTTCAGGCTTGCGGGGAGTGAGCTTCATGCCGCCGACACGATCAACAACTGCCTTGAGGTGAGCGGGGGTTGTGCCACAGCAGCCACCCACGAGTGAGAGGCCAAACTCTTTCACAAACTGTTCGTGGGCGGTAGCAAGCTCTTCGGGTCCGAGTGGGTAGCGGGCACCATCAGCGGTGAGCTCCGGAAGACCAGCGTTGGGCATCACCATGATGGGAACGGTCGAGTACTTGGAGAGCTGACGCAGGTGCTCGCTCATCTCGGCAGGACCGGTTGCACAGTTCAAGCCAATCATGTCGATACCCAGAGGCTCGAGGGTGGTCAGTGCTGCGCCGATCTCCGAACCCATCAACATGGTTCCGGTGGTCTCAACGGTTACCTCGACAAAAATGGGGAGCTTGATGCCCTCTTCTTCGATGGCTTGCTTGCACCCATTAACGGCGGACTTGGTCTGAAGCAGGTCCTGAGATGTCTCAATCAGGAACGCATCTGCGCCACCGCGGATCAGGCCAACAGCCTGCTCAGCAAAAGTCGCCTTGAGGTTGGCATACGTGGTGTGGCCCAGGCTGGGAAGTTTCGTGCCGGGACCCATTGAACCCAAGACCCAGCGCATGCGGCCATCTTGAGCTTCAAACTTCTCTGCGCTCGCGCGAGCAATCTCAGCACCAGCCTGAGCAAGCTCGGTGATGCGATCTTCAATACCGTAGTCACCCAAGTTGGACCAGTTCGCACCGAAGGTGTTGGTCTCGACGCAGTCAATGCCTGCGTCAAAATATGCATCGTGCACTGAAGCCACAATGTCAGGTCGGCTCACGTTGAGGATCTCATTACAACCCTCAAGCTGCTGGAAGTCCTCCATGCTGGGGTTTTGATCTTGAAGCATGGTGCCCATGGCGCCATCTGCAATCACGACTCGCTCAGAGAGTGCGGTGAGAAGTGCTTGGGAACGTGGCGGAATCACAGGAATAGACACCTCTGAAGTTTACCGTTCCGTTCACGCCAGATGTTCGCCGAAGAAAGCCTCGATGCGTGACCACGCATCGGCTGCCTCTACGGGACGTGGCTTGAACCCCACAACAGTGTTCATCAGCGGACGCAGCGCCTTAGGCCCTGCTTGCGTGGGGTTCATAAACGCGTGGGATGCTTCCGGATACACCTTCACATCATGAGGAATACCTGCCTGAGATAACGCAGCCTCGAGTTTGGGGCCAGCGCCCTTGAGGGATAAATCCTTGCCACCAAAGCTGGCAACAATAGGGCAGGATCCCACCAATTGAGCATCTAAATCTTTTGCTGGTTGACCGTAGTTCACAGCAGCAGCGTCATAGCCTTTGCTCACAAGTTGCAGCGCAAAGCCGCCGCCCATGCAGAAGCCGACGACACCCACCTTGCCTGTGCAATCGGGGCGGGAGAGCAACAGCTGCTTGGCTGCCTCCACATCACGGTAGGCCTGTCCGGTTCCATCAACCAGGGCACGGAAGGTTGCCTTGAGACATTTACGCATGCCGCCACGGCTATAGAGATCGGGCATCAGCACGAGATAGCCAGCGCTCGCCATCCGGGTAATCTGCGAGCGCATCGACTCATCGATTCCGAAGACCTCGTGAACCATCACGACAGCAGGGAAGGGACCTTTCCCCGAAGGAACTGCCAGCACACCGCGAAGCTCATCGTCACCCTCGAGCGGGATACTGATTTCTTTCAGCTCCACGTCATGCAGCATAACTAGCGCAGTTTCTTGACCACAGGGATAGCGGTGGTGGGCGTCTCACCTTGGTCATAGACCTCATCGGGACTGCCGATAACGAGTGAGTCGTTCGGGCCAATCACGCTGGCGTCTTTGCCGTCGTAATCGAAAGCATTGAGCACCCATTTCATGGCTTCAAGTCGTGCTCGCTTCTTATCATTCGACTTCACCACAGTCCATGGAGCAACGTCTGTGTCAGTTGCCTGGAACATTGCTTCTTTGGCTTCGGTGTATTCATCCCACTTGTCCAAGGACGCGAGGTCTGTGGGGGAAAGCTTCCAGCGCTTGACAGGGTCTGTGCGACGCTCAAGGAAGCGACGGCGCTGCTCCGCTTCTCCGACTGAGAACCAGAACTTGAAAATCTTGATGCCCGACTGAGCCAACATCCGCTCGAACTCAGGGGCGGAGCGAATGAACTCGTCATACTGCTCATCAGTGCAGTAACCCATGACATGTTCAACACCAGCACGGTTATACCAAGAGCGGTCGAACATAACGAGTTCCCCGGCAGCGGGCAGGTGTTCTACGTAACGCTGGAAATACCATTGGCTGCGTTCGCGCTCGGTGGGCTTTTCCAAAGCCACAACTCTCGCGCCACGAGGGTTCATGTGTTCCATGAAACGCTTGATTGTTCCACCCTTGCCGGCGGCATCGCGGCCCTCAAAGACAATGATGACGCGCTGGCCAGTTTCCTTAATCCAGACCTGGAGCTTGAGTAGCTCCACCTGCAATACGTGCTTGCGGTGGTCATACTCTTTGCGGGTCAACTTGGTGGAATAGGGGAATCCCTGACGCCAGGCATCATCCTCGGCGAGGGTCGTGGGGGCATCGTCGTCAAGGAGATCCTCGGCAGTGAAGCCGGCCTTGAGAATCTCTGCGGTGTCCATGGTGCCATCGCTATTGGGGCTCATGTTTTCAGCCTATGTCTCGTGGGTAAACAGTTGGTAACCCGATTAGGGGTGCAAGGGTTGCTTACGTATTTTGGCCCACACCCGGGCAATGGCCAGCGCAATAAAGGCATTGATTGACATGAAGGTGGCGATACCCAGAATGTAAGCAACGACGCCGCCGACACCATTGGGGCCGTCAGGCTCGAGGAAGGGGTATGGCCACCATCCTGTAATCATTCCTCTGATTACCGTGAAGCCAACCCATGCCAAGGGATACAGCAGTGCCCACCACATAGCGCGGATACGCAAAGACATGCGGCCCGAAGCAAAAAGCCACTCGAGCACAATCACAACAGGAACCCACACATGGGTGCTCTCGTTACACCAGGCGGGTGGTTCATAGCCTTCGGAAGGGATGTTGCGCAGCAGCACGTTATAGACAACGCCCGTCACGATGGCATAAGAGAAAACAGAAACCCGAACAATCGTGAACAGTCTGCTGTCACGAACCGTGGTCCACGCCAAGTACCCGCCCACGGCAAAGGCGACGATGTTGATCAGACTGGACTGGATAGTGAAGTAGCTGAAGTACTTCTCTGGATAGAAGGCATCGTTGGCCACTTCGGACCAGATTTGGGTCACGATTGCTGCGAGTACCCACGCAGAAATTCCCCAGCGGACAAGGGCAGTAATTTTGCGCGACGTTGTGCTCACGAGCATGACGTTAGCACCTCATTCAGCTCGCTAACAGGGTTTAATTCATACAATTAAGTCATGAACACAGATCAAGGTCTTCTCGCTGAACAGCCAGGAGTATTCGGGCTCATCTTTGCACTCGTGCTGTGGAGCGCAATTTGGAAGGGTCTAGCCCTCTACCGTGCTGGCTCGTTGAAGTCGGTTCCCTGGTTCGTGGTGCTGTTCATTCTGAACACCGCAGGCATCCTCGAGATCCTCTACCTCTTCATTTTCAGCAAGCGCAAGAAGGACTAGCCCTCCTCTGACGTGGCGTGGAGAAGTGTCTTCATGCCACGGTCTTTCGTGCTGTCGAGAGTAGATTGAAACAATGACTTCTCCACGCACACGCTGGTTCGGCCTGCTGTTTATCAGCCTTGCTGTCTCGCTCATCATCGTCGACTCGACCATTATCAATGTGTCGATTCCTTCAATCATTGAAGACCTCGGAATCACCAGCACCCAGGTGCAGTGGGTCCAGGAGTCTTACACTCTCGTCTTTGCTGCGCTGATCCTCGTTTTCGGTGCACTGTCTGACCGCTTCGGCCGTCGCCGCCTGCTCATTATCGGTATGACAATCTTCGTCATCTCTTCGGTAATCGCAGGATTCTCCGAAGATGGCAACCTGCTCATCGCAGCACGCGTGCTTCAGGGCTTCGGTGGCGCAATGGTTCTGCCCACCACCTTGTCTCTCGTGAATGCCAACTTCCAGGGCAAAGAGCGCGGCATCGCGTTCGCCGTCTGGGGTTCGACCATTGGTGGAATGGTGGCCGTTGGTCCCCTCCTCGGTGGCTGGCTCACCACGGACTACTCATGGCGCTGGGCTTTCGGCATCAACATCCCCCTTGGCATCATCATCATCATTGGTGCACTCCTTACCGTTCCTGAATCTAAGGAAGACGGAAACACAGGACGCATCGACTGGATGGGCGCGGTTTACTCAGTCATCGCAATGTCGACCCTGGTCTTCGGTCTCATCGAAGGTCGCACCTATGGCTGGTGGGAAGTTAACAAGCCCTTCACCGTGGGCGACTGGACCTGGCCTGGAAGCATCTCGATCATCCCTGTGATGTTCTTGGTGTTTGTGCTGGCAACCACACTCTTCATTACCCATGGTGCGTCGCGAATCAAGGCAGGTAAGTCCGCACTGCTTTCGTTCAACCTGTTCGGCATTGCTTCATTCCGTAACGGAAACATCGCTGCCATGGTCATCTCACTCGGTGAGTTCGGCATCATCTTGTCGCTTCCGCTGTGGCTGCAGTTCGTTATTGGTTATGACGCTCTCCAGACCGGTTTCGTTCTGCTGGGCCTCGCTGGTGGCGCATTCGTTGCCTCTGGTCTGGCCGGTGGCCTCTCCGGCAAGGTCTCTCCGGTGACCATGGTTCGCCTCGGCATCTTGCTTGAAATCGTTGGTGTTGCAGGTATTGGTTTTGCTGTCAGCCCTGAAGCAACTTGGATCAACATTGTTCCGTGGCTCTTCGTCTATGGAATGGGTGTGGGTCTCGCAACCGCGCAGCTGACCAACGTCGTACTCAAGGATGTTCCTGTTCAAGAATCTGGTCAGGCATCTGGAACGCAGAGCACCGCTCGTCAGCTTGGATCGGCACTTGGTATCGCTGTGCTGGGAACAATCCTGTTCACCTCCGTCCAGGTTGAACTCACCCAGAAGCTCACCGATGAGAAGCTGCCTGCAGCACAGGTCACTCAGATTGTGGACTCTGTCGTCGACAGCGCTGGTGGTGCGATTATCGGACTCGAACAGAACCCCGCGACCCAGCCCATCGCAACTGCTGCCAAGGTAGCCATCTCTGATGGAACTCGCTACGGCGCTTTCGCAGCCGCTGGTTTCCTCGGCTTGGGTTTCCTCGCCACTCTTTCACTCGGGGCAACCCGTAAGGAAGAAGTTGAGAAGCTCCACGAAGGCGGAGACGCTCACGTCATCTAAGTAACTTCACTCAACCGAGAGAGCCGGCTCCCAATTGGGGGCCGGCTCTCTCGTGCTTGGAGGCGAGGTGTGTCTAATGCTTTTCTGGAACGGGCGCTTGACCGCTGGCGGCAAGCTTTTCAAAATAGTGGCGTGCTTCTTCTTGGCGAATGCCTTCAATGCCCGTGGCAATCTCAGCGCGGAGGTGTTCGGGACCATATCCAAACGCATCAACCAGATCTTGAGCGTGTGTGCGCAAGCGAGTGATGAGGCGATCAACGTAGGCAGTAACGGCCTCCGCACGCTGTGCTGACAGGCGTCCCTTGATCAAATACCAGGCAAGGTTCTGCTCAATGACGTGGAGACCGAAGAGGTCACGAACCCAGGTCAACACTTGCTTGGTTCCCTCATCTTCGATTCGTGCGAGGGCCTCAGTGAAGGCTTCCCATTGAAGCAGCTGGCCGTGAGCAGTCGCTGCCTCAATGAGTTGACTCTGCTTCTCGTTGAACACGTCTGCTTCTGTCCCGCTCTTCTTCGCATCGCGAAGGTCGAGTGCTATTTCCGCAATCATGGTCTCGACGCGATCGGTGAGTAGTTCGTGCTGAACCTCAGGATCACGCAGTTCATTGACGGCACGTGCTGTTGAACCACGGTCGTGAACGTTTTGTCCGAGTCGACGAAGGCCCGAACCCGTCACAGCACGCTCAGTTACCTGCTCCATGACGAGGCGAGCAAGGGTGCCGGTGTCGGCATCCTTGAACTTGCGGCTGTAGTCAGTCAGCAAACGCTTGGCTACCAGCTGGAGAAGAACATTGTTGTCACCTTCGAAGGTGACATAGATGTCCAGGTCTGCACGCAGTGCAGTCAGTCTGTTCTCCGCCAAGAAACCCTGGCCCCCACATGCTTCACGTGCTTCCTGCAGAGTGTTGAGGGCATGCCAGGTGGAGAGAGGCTTCAAAGCTGCGGCGAGGGTTTCGAGGTCCTGACGGTTCTCGTCAGTGTCATCTGCCCCGCTGAACACGGAATCGAACTTCTCCAGAAGAACTTCCTGCGAGAAGGCCTGTGCATAGGTCGTGGCAATAAGAGGAATCAGTCGACGCTGGTGGCGTTGGTAGTCCATCAACACCGTCTCGCCGTGACCTGCCTGGCCAAACTGGCGTCGTTCGTTGCCGTAGGTCACGGCAATTTGCAGAGCGAGCTTGGAGGCATTGACTGCAGCTCCGTCGAGAGAAACACGTCCCTGCACCAGCGTGCCGAGCATGGTGAAGAAGCGACGGCCTGGGCTAGCAATAGGCGAGGTGTAGGTTCCGTCTTCAGCGACATCGCCGTAGCGGTTGAGCAGATTGGTTCGTGGAACACGAACGTTGGTGAAATGAAGACGGCCGTTATCAATGCCGTTCAAGCCTCCCTTGAGACCGTCATCTTCACCACCGATCCCGGGGAAGAAGTTTCCGTCGTGATCGCGAAGAGGAACATAGATTGCGTGAACACCGTGGTTCACACCCTTCGTAATCAGCTGTGCAAAGACAACAGCTGCTTTGCCGTGAAGAGCAGCGTTGCCGAGGTAGTCCTTCCATGCTCCACGGAAGGGAGTGTTAATCACCCAGTCCTGCGACTCCACATCAAAGGTTGCCGTGGTGGCAATAGATGACACATCGGAGCCGTGACCGGTTTCCGTCATGGCGTAGACGCCTGGGGTTTCGAGGCTGATGGCCGAAGGTAGCCACAGTTCGTGATGAGTCTTTGTGCCGAGGTGCAAAATAGCTGCCGCAAAGAGGCCCCACTGCACACCGGACTTGATCTGCATGGAGGGGTCGGCGACGACCAACTCCTGGAAAGCTGCCAGGTTTCCACCATGATCAGCCTTTCCACCAAACTCAACGGGAAATGAGAGGTTGACCTGACCGTTCTGCACCAGAAGCTTCAATTGCTCCAACGCCCGGGCGCGGTGTTCATCCCGGGAAAGTCCGGGAATGCCCTGCATTTCGGGCCGTCCGGCTAGTTCGCGCGAAGCGAGGCGAATATCTGCCCATTTACCGAGCAAAAATCGCTGCAGAAATGCACGGTCAACGGTCGCTGACTCGTTTTCTGTCTCAATTTTGTCGATGACTGACATGATGTGGAACCTTTCGAGGTGAATATCTACAACTCCAGACTTATTGCACCCCACCACAACTCGCTGAGCAACACCTGTGTGGAGCTTCTACAACCAACAGGGCTCAAGCCCTGTTTTGTTTGTTGTTTCCGCACCGAGACTCACAGGAAACACTTAGGCTGGAACAATGCTCACCGTCATCTTCGGACTCTCCGGCGCCCTCGTCTTCGGCAGCGGCGACTTCTTGGGCGGAATGGCCTCCAAGCGAATGGGCGCATTCCTGGCAACAGGTGTTGCGGCGGTGGTAGGACTCTTCGTTCTGTTCGGGTTGACCTTCATCATCCCGGGAACAGTCACTCCAGATACCATCATGTGGGGTTTGATTTCTGGTGTGTGTGGAGCACTCGCCATCTTGCTGCTGTATGCAGCACTCGCAATTGGTCCCATGAGCATCCTCTCTCCCCTGGGCGCATTAATTTCCGCAATCTTCCCTGTGCTCTGGGCCATCTTTATTTCCCACGAGTCACTGCAATGGTTTGGCTACCTCGCCTTGGGTATAGGTGCCATAGCCATTGTTCTGGTCGCCTTTACGCCTGAAAAAGAAGCCATCAAGCCCAATCTCCGAGGGATCGTTTTCGCCTCTGTCTCCGGCATCTTCATTGGCTTGTTCCTTATCGTGATGGACCAAGTTCCCGTCGACGCCGGCGTCTACCCTTTGGTGTTCAACCGCTTCGTCAACATCTCCATCATGTTCAGCGTTGTCGGTGGCATGGCCCTGATTCGCTGGGCCCACAAGCGCGGCTACCTCGGACGAGACGGTAAGCCTCGAGCTGATCTTGTCGTGGGTGATGCTGGAGCCCTCGATTACAAGACCGGAATTAAGTTTGCCCTCGCCGGCGGGGTACTCGACTCGCTCGGTAACGCACTTCTGTTGCTTGGCATCCAGTCGGGAAACCTCAGTGTCATGTCGGTACTCACTGCGATGTATCCGGCAGGAACCATCATCTTGGCGGCAGTCATCCTGCGCGAGAAGATCACCAAACTGCAACTGTTCGGAATGGTGCTGGCCCTCGCCGCAGCCGGACTTCTTGCCGTGAGCTAACGACCCCTTAACAGAAAAGAGCCGCACCCCCGAAGGAGTGCGGCTCTTCTTATGTTCAGACTTAGACAGCCGATGAAGCGAGCTGGTCGAGCAGCTCGTCTCCTGGCTGAGCAGGAATCATCTCAGCAGAGATTTCTGCGCGGCCCAAGAGTTCATTCATACGACGCTGACGGGTGCGAGGAATGATGGTAACAACCGTTCCCTGCTTTCCCGCACGACCGGTACGACCGGAGCGGTGCATGTAGGTCTTGTACTCATCAGGAGCATCGGCCTGAATAACCAGGTCAATGTCATCCACGTGAATACCGCGAGCTGCAACGTCAGTTGCAACGAGCACGTTCACGCGGCCACTGGTGAGCAGCTGAAGGTTACGTGTACGACGCGACTGGTTGAGATCACCGTGCAGGCTGGTTGCAGGAATACCTGCATCCTCCAGCTGGTCAGCAAGCTGCTCAGCATAAGCGCGGGTACGAGCAAAGATCAGAGTCTTTCCTTCACGAGAAGCAAGCTGCTCGATCACCATGGGCTTGTCGCGGTGCTCTACAACCAAGACGCGGTGGTCAATGGTCGAGGAAGCCTGGTCTTCACCAGCAACTTCGTGCACAGCAGGATCCTTGAGGAATTCCTTCACGATCGCAGCAACGCCCTTGTCCAAGGTTGCCGAGAACAGCAGACGCTGTCCGTCAGCCTTGGTGGCGCGCAGGATGCGCTGCACGGGCTCGAGGAAGCCCAAGTCGCACATGTGGTCAGCCTCGTCCAGCACCGTGATGGTGATGTTTCTGAGGTCAATGTGACCCTGCTCGACGAGGTCTTCCAGGCGACCAGGAGTCGCGATGATGATGTCCACACCACGGCGCAGGCTCATGACCTGCTTGTGCTGAGGAACACCACCGAAGATGGTGGTGGTGAAGAGACCAACCGAGCGAGCGATGGGCTGCACGGTGCGGTCAATCTGCATAGCGAGCTCACGGGTAGGAGCCATGATCAGGGCGCGAGGTGCACGGCCCTGCTTGCGGTCCTTGCCACCGTTGTTCTCCATCAGGCGCTCAACAACAGGTGAACCGAAGGCAATGGTCTTGCCCGATCCGGTCTTTCCGCGGCCGAGAACATCCTTGCCAGCAAGAACGTCAGGGATAGTTGCAGCCTGGATAGCGAAAGGTGCTGCTGCACCCATCGATGCGAGCTGGCGGCAGATGTTGTCACCCAGACCGAGGTCAGCAAAGCTCACGCCATCGACATCAGCAGCAGTGGTTGCCTGTGCTTCGAGACGCTCGAGTACGACGTCCTCTTCAGGAGTGAAGCGTGCCTTCTCGTCCTTTGCAGGGTAGAAGTCAGATGCGGAACGACGAGGAGCTTCGTCCTTGTTGTAACGGGGACGGTCTCCGCCGAAGTTACGTGCAGGACGGTCGTTACGGTCACCATACGATGGGCGGTCTCCGCGAGGAGCACGATCACCGAAAGCTGGGCGCTCAGAACGCTCACCACGGTTGTAGGCGGGACGCTCGTTACGGTCACCGTAGGAAGGACGCTCGGAGCGCTCACCGCGGTTGAAGGCTGGGCGTTCGGAACGCTCGCCACGGTTGTACGCAGGACGTTCATTACGGTCACCGTAAGAAGGACGATCGCCGCGAGGAGCGCGATCTCCATATGCGGGACGCTCAGAGCGGTCACCGCGAGGAGCGCGGTCACCGTATGCGGGACGCTCTCCTGCTGGTGCGCCACGACGTGCGTCGCGGTCTTCGTTATTCCAACGGTTCTTGGCTGGAGCCTCAGTGGACTCTGCGCGGAATCCGCGGTGGCCGGGGCTGCGAGAACCTGCGGAAGGACCGCCGGTCTTCTTCGCGCCGTAGCGTGGTTCAAAGTTCTTAGCCGGACGACCGCCGGCTGGTTTCTTGTTCTTAGGCATGACATTTCCCTGGGTTGGATTCAAAGCAAAACAGCGCACAAACGCGCTGGAAAGAACCCGGGCAGTCTTTGGCCGGGACCGATTCACATTGAGTGACTATCACCAACAGAATTGTTGGGGAACCGGCCCACCTGACTTACAAACCCATCTGCACCACTGTGCAGTGTCAAGAGCCGACCTCTTGACTATACGGGAGATGTCACAAAGGTTCAAGAAAAAGTTTAAGGTTGTGCTCCCTTTACGGGCGCTATTCACCGGGAATTATTGAAAAACAAAGGGTGTACAACTCTCAAAGATTGAGGGGTACTTCCAGGAGAGCGAGAGAAAGAGCGACGCAGTGCTTACAAAAAATCTGGCTTTTTTTACTGTTGCATGTGCACCGCCAAGCAAGGCGTTCGTCAACGTCGATAAACAAGGTGGTTCGTCTTCGCTGGGTCAAGCTCGAGGATAGTTCCGTTAGCTTGCCTCCAACCCAAGCTTCACAACGTAGGTCACCTCGTTCGATGAATTGCACCCCACCGCTGAGAAAAATCGCGTTCCCGTAATTCAAATTAGATGGAAGTGACAACTCTTCGAGAACATCCTGAGTGATGAAATCGGCAATCCTGTGATGCTCGCTCATGGTTGCCCTCCCTTTTCTATGAAAAAACCCCAGCTAGCTTAAGCTTGCCGGGGTTTGAAAGTAAGTGGCGGAGACGGCGGGATTTGAACCCGCGGTCCCCTTACGAGGACTCCACCTTAGCAGGGTGGTGCACTAGGCCGAACTATGCGACGTCTCCATGTATTTCTGCAAGCAGAAGTACCTCAGCAATCATACCCGGAGGATTTCGCCGGGAATAATCGAAGTCTTATTGCTGGTCGAGGGTGCGGCCTGCAGAGCAGGTGTATTGACCTGCGGTTTGACCGTTCACGGTGTCAGGAAGAACTGCAACCTCCGGGGCTGGAGTGGTTGCGGCCGCGGAAGGGGCTGCTGTTGCGCTCGACGAAGAGGAAGCAGAAGGACTCGGTGAAGCCTTGGCTGCTTTGGCCGCAGCTTTAGCTGCTGCTTCAGCAGCGGCAGCAGCCTTTGCTTCTGCTTCGGGATCTGCAACAGAACCGTTTCCAGTTGTTCCGGAGAGGCCCACGGGCTGGTCAGCCAGGATTGCAGCAAAAAGTGCGTCTGCTTCAGCCTGGTTGGGCTGAACCTTGCCTGAGTAAACACCTTCACCACCGGTTGAACCAGGGTATTGAACAAAGACGATGTTCTCGAGTGGGATGTCCTTGAGAGCCATCGCGATCGAGACCATGGTGTCGAGGCTGTTCAAGCTGTTCGACAAGGTCATGTTCGAGATTGCTGCTTTCGCAAGACCAAAGAGCGCAACCGGGTTGGTCAGAGTCTGGGCGCTCTTCAGCTTGCGCACCAGAGAAGACAAGAAGACTTGCTGGTTGCTAATGCGGCCCAAGTCACTACCGTCACCCACGCCGTGGCGGGTGCGGAGGAACTGAAGAGCCTGGAGGCCGGACAGGGTGTGCATTCCAGCGTCAAGGAAGGTCTGGGTGTATTCGTCCTCGATGGGCTCAGCAACACAGACCTCGACACCACCGACGGCGTTAGCCATTTCGATGACGCCGTTGAACTGAATCATCGCCGCAAAAGGAATACTCAGGCCGGTGAGTTCTTCAACGGTGAGAACAACACAGGGAAGACCACCCTCGTTGAGCGAGCCGTTAATGGGGCCGGTCCAGCCACCGCCGCTGTAGCCATCGCCATCAGCGTCAGGGCACTCGGGGTAGTGAACAACAAGGTCACGAGGAATAGAGACCACGGTTGCGTTGGTGTGGTCCGCAGAGATGTGGAGCAAGATGTTGACGTCGTTGAGCGTGCTGCCTGGGTCCGCGTCGAACACGTTGGCGTCGGTGCCCTCACGAGAGTCACTGCCAACCAGAAGGAAGTTCACACCACCTTCGATGGCCCCTATGTCAGGAATCTTTTGATCATTAGCCAGTGCCACACCAGCATTGGCACTGCGGGTGATGTCCCAGAATGCAATGCCGGCAATAGACAAGGTTGCGACCAGGACGACAGAAAGTCCTGCAGCAATGAAACCAAGTACTGTGCGTGATCCTTTAACCGGAGCAACGCGACCGTGACGAATGGCAGCACGAGCAGAGCGAATGCGGCGTTGGCGTGAAGCCTTTTCTTCGCTCATCTGCTCCCCTGACATCGGCGGAAATGAATCTATGTGGCGGAGGGCGTGGGATTCGAACCCACGATGCATTGCTGCACACTGGTTTTCAAGACCAGCTCCATCGGCCGCTCGGACAGCCCTCCTTGTTGTCTTCCAAAGAAAACAACTTGATGAGTCTACCCGAACTGCTCAGATAAGCGTTTCAGAGCATCCTGTGAGAGCCCTGTTAGTGGGTTAAGGCAGCTTATTCAGGGCTTCAAGCAGGCCCAGATCCTGCACATTTCCGCAGACTTCGTTGGCAACTTCCTTGATTTCAGGCTCTGCGTTGCCCATGGCAACTCCTCGGCCGAGCTCAGCTGCCCACTCAATCATTTGGATGTCATTGTTGCCGTCACCGGCAGCAAAGATACGAGAACGGGGGAAACCCAGAGCTTCGCGCACCTTCTCCAATGCAGAAGCTTTACTCACGCCCTCAGGAGCAATATCGAGCCAGGCGGCCCAGCCGATGGAATAGCTAACCTGCTTGAGGCCGATGCGCTCAACGACCTGCAGGAAGTCCTCGGTGTCGTGATCTGGCGAGACCACCACAACGCGAGTTGCTTGCAAATTGAGCAGACCATCAAAGTCAACTTGGTGTGCCATGAGGGTGGGGTCCACGCCAGGCAATGGCTCAGTGAAGTAGTAGTTGCCATGCTCATCTTCAACGGCATACTTGCCGTCAGGAAGGTGGCCCTTGATCAGCTTGAGAACCTTTTCTGGATTAAAGGTTTCAATGTAGTGCTTCACATAACCGTCATCAGCGAGTGGATCACGCTTGAGCAACATGGCGCCGTTCGAGCACACGACATACTCTGGCCAGATATTGAGTTGGCGCAGGACGGG
>ERZ1034363.1074-NODE-1074-length-16438-cov-26.386957_pt1 | contig 16438 bp, 17 predicted proteins | sample MGYA00520616_ERZ1034363 | MGnify/ENA primary metagenome ERZ1034363 (study PRJEB33736, sample SAMEA104284506) | Azolla filiculoides | biome: Urban; feature: Water surface; material: Ditch water | place: Netherlands | collected 2015-10-28 | depth 0-0.1 m ...
GCTGAATACGTGGTGGATTTTTTACCTAAAGTTAAATTAGAGGTAGCGATTAAAGACGAGTTGCTAGATCAAGTAGTGGATGCGATTGAAAAATCAGCCGCCACTGGCAAGATCGGCGACGGCAAGATTTTTGTCTTTAATCTCGAACAAGTCTATCGCATTCGTACCGGTGAAACCGGCATCGAAGCCTTATAAGGGGATGATAATGAAAAAATTACTTTCGATCTTTGCTTTAGTAGCAACACTGGGCCTAGGCCTAGCTGCCAACACTTACGCTGAAGACGCTGCACCTGCAGCCGAAGCAGCAGCGGTAGTGGCACCGGCTGCTGATGCAGCTGCACCAGCAGAAGCCGCACCGGCCGAAGCGGCAGCCGCACCAGCGCCAACACCAAACAAAGGTGACACCGCATGGATGTTGATTTCAACCGTGTTGGTAACCTTGATGGTAATCCCAGGCTTGGCTTTGTTTTACGGCGGTTTAGTGCGCCAAAAAAATATGCTGTCTGTGCTTATGCAAACCTTCATGATTTTTTCTTTGATGGCGGTCTTGTGGGCAATTTACGGTTACAGCGTGGCCTTCACTGGCGGCAATCCGTACTATGGCGGTTTAGCTAAAGCGTTCTTGGCAGGCATTACCCCAGACTCAATCGCAGCCACCTTTAGTAAAGGTGTCGTGATTCCTGAGTTGGTGTTTGTGGCTTTCCAATTAACCTTTGCGGCCATCACACCGGCACTGATCATTGGTGCTTTTGCTGAGCGCATGAAGTTCTCTGCTATCTTGGCTTTCATGGTGTTGTGGTTCACTTTCGCTTACTTGCCTATGGCTCACATGGTTTGGTATTGGGACGGTCCTGATGCGATTACTGATGCAGCGTCATTGGAAACAGTGGTGGCAAATGCCGGTTGGTTATGGGCTAAAGGCGCATTAGACTTCGCTGGTGGTACTGTTGTGCACATCAACGCTGGTGTAGCCGGTTTAGTTGGCGCCATCATGGTTGGTAAACGTATCGGTTACGGTAAAGAAGCCATGGCGCCTCATAGCCTAACCTTAACCATGGTGGGTGCAGCATTACTATGGGTGGGTTGGTTCGGTTTCAATGCGGGTTCTAACTTAGAAGCAAACGGCTACGCTGCGTTGGCTCTAGTTAACACCATGATTGCAACGGGTGCAGCTACCTTGTCATGGGCATTCGCTGAATGGCTATTGAAAGGTAAACCTTCTATGCTAGGTGCCGCTTCTGGTGCAGTAGCAGGTTTGGTTGCCATTACCCCAGCTTGCGGTTTCGTCGGCCCTATGGGTGCCATCATCATCGGCTTGCTAGTTTCACCAATCTGCTACTTCTTTGTAGCAAAAGTGAAATACTGGTTAGGTTACGACGATGCGCTAGACGTATTCGGTGTGCACGCGGTCGGCGGTATCTTTGGTGCATTAGCAACGGGTGTGTTTGTTAACCCAGCGCTTGGCGGCATGGGTGTTTACGACTACGTAGCTAACGCAGTGGGTGAATACAACTTTGCAGCACAAATGACTGCACAAGCTTACGCAGTAGGTACAGCCATCGTGGTATCAACTGTCGTATCAGTGATTGCATTCAAATTAGTGGACTTGGTGATCGGTCTACGTGTGTCTGAAGAGTCTGAGCGTGAAGGCTTGGATACATCAGAGCACGGTGAGCGCGCTTACCATTCCTAATCTGTAAGGAATAGAAAAAACGGACGCCTAGGCGTCCGTTTTTTTATGCCTGCTCATAGCGGGAGGCTTACTTGCTGTATGCCTTAATCCATAGGACGGCACCGATTAACAGCATAGGCAAACTCAACCATTGGCCCATGCTAAACCCCATGGACAACAAACCTAAATAGCTGTCTGGCTCGCGAGTGTATTCAACGGCAAACCTAAAGGCGCCGTAGCCCATTAAGAACACGGCGGCAATAGCCCCGCTGGCACGTGGCTTAGACGCGTAGGCCCAAAGAATGAAGAACAAGGCCACGCCCTCTAGGGTAAATTCATACAGTTGCGAGGGATGACGCAATAAACCGTCTATTTGTGGGAACACCATGCCGTAGTCGGTGTTGGTTACGCGACCCCACAGTTCACCATTAATAAAGTTACCTAGTCGTCCTGCGCCCAAGCCTATCGGCACTAAAGGCGCAATAAAATCCATCACGGCTAGCCAGCTTAATTGGTATTTTCTGGCAAACCAGGCCATGGCTAACACCACGCCTAAAAAGCCGCCGTGAAAACTCATGCCACCTTGCCACACCGCTAAGATATCGGCCGGGTGTTGCATGAAATAAGCCGATTGGTAGAACAGCACGTAGCCTAAACGGCCACCCAATATCACGCCCAGTGCGCCAAAGAATAAGGCGTCGTCTAGCATGGGCAGGGTCCAGCCATGCCAAGGGCGGTGCGTGATCTGCCATTTGCCTAAGGCTAAAAAAGCCAAAAAGCCGGTTAAATACATCAAGCCGTACCAATGGATGCCAAAGCTACCAAGGTGTATGGCAACGGGGTCGAATTGTGGGTGAACAAACATGGGCGACACACTTAGGAAAAAAGAGAGTGGAATTTTACCTAAGTTTTGTCAATAAAACGGAAATAAAAAAAGAAAGCGCGGACCAAAGGAAAAACTAAAGGGTGTTTTCGGTGACCTTGACGCTTAGCGGCTGTTCGTCTTCCAATAAGTTTAATAAACGGTCTATATTGGGGTGTTTGCCCGGGCAGTTTTCGGCATCACCGGTGTGCTCGGCAAACAAACTTAAACCTTCGACGGCGGCATCCAAGGAGATTTCGCCGTACATGCGAAACAAGTGGTAGTAAACCTTAACCGAGCCTTGGCTGCCGGGTTTGTTTTCTATGACACCGGCCGAACTGCCGTCGCTATTAAACAGCGCGATGCGTTGCACGTGTGAGGCATCGTCTAGGGTGAGTAATACGTCGCTAAATTTTTGCATCTGTTCCGACCTTGTTATAAATGGTAGCTGGAAGCGGTCATCAGTTTGGCCACTTTGCGCATTAAGAAATTGATGGGGGCGGGCAGTTCGGCTGCGCCGTGGTCTCTGGCTTGTTTGGCATGGGCCGCTTCATCAATTTGCATTTGTTCAATAATCTTACGGGTTTTTTGGTCGGCTGGGGCCAATATCTCTAAATGGCTGGCCAAATGCGCCTCCACTTGCTTTTCCGTTTCCGCTACAAAGCCTAAATTCCAGCGATCACCCAAGGCGCCAGCCAGCAAACCTAAACTAAAAGAGCCGGCATAAAACAGCGGATTAAGCACGCTGGTGCGGCCGCCTAATTGTTTGATACGGGATTCGCACCAGGCCAAATGGTCGGTTTCTTCCACGGCAGCTTGCTTGAGTGCTGCTGCTGTTCGTTGACTGTGGGCAGTGAGCGCTTGGCCGCTGTATAAGGCTTGCGCGCAAACTTCACCGGTATGGTTGACGCGCATTAAGGCGCTGGCCTGTTTTTTTTCAGCTTCGTTTAACTCGGCTTCCGCTATCGCCGCATCCGGATGCGGGCGTTGACTGCGTGCTTGCGCCAGCAAAGTGCGCAGGCCGGTATCGAATTCAACGATGAGTTTATCTAATGGATTTAACATGCTGTCAGTGTACCCTCAAATTCATGGCTAAGACCACCGTTAATCTAGTTGGCCGTCCAGCCCAATTGCGCGGCGACAATTTGCACCGGATGCCGTATCTGTACCGCGGCATTTTGTGCCGCTAAGCCGCGCGCCAAATGCAGGCTGCAGCCTATGTTAGAGGTGGCCAGCAGGCTCACTTTGTTGGCTTGTATGCTGGCCAGTTTATCATTGAGCAATTGCTGCGCCATGTCGCTTTGCGTAAGCATGTAAGCGCCGGCACCACCGCAACATTGGCCGTTGCCACTCAGTGCAATCACGTCGGCCTGCGGGATTTTTTTTAATAAAGTGTAAACGGACGCATGGCTTTTTTGACCATTGCGTAGGGTGCAAGGGTCTTGCACAAACACCCGCTGCGGCAGTGGTTGGAGCGTTAGCTTAGACCAATCGCAGTTGGCCAAAAAGGCGCTGATATCCTGCACTTGGTGGCTAGCTAAGTAATCGGCTAAGCCGGCGCCGCAGCCGCTGGCAACGGTCAAAATTGGCACGCCACTGGCAAAGCTGTCGCGGTTGCGTGCCAGCAAGGCATCGGATTCTGCCACGTCACCCATTTGTCTGGCGATGCTGCCGCAACAAGTTTGCTGGGCCGGCACTTGCACATCAAAACCCAAGGCGTTTAATACATGGATGCTCGCAGCTAAGGTGTCGCTATCGAGCGCCTGACTGGCGCAGCCTAAAAATAAACTGACTTCACCTTGTTTGTTTGCGGCAAGGCTAGGGTAGGTGGTTTGCCAGTTCACCGGTTTTTTGAGTTTGGGTAACAACTTGGCGGCGCCTATGCCAGCGCTCAACTTATCCAAGCCCAATTGTTGGGTCAGTCTGAGCAGCCTGACTGCGCCATTCATTAATTTTCTTGAGCGAATAAAAGGCCGAGCCCATGCCGTGAGGCGACTTTTTTTCGGGACAAACAGCGCCCTAGCACTGTCAATTAAGGAACCATAAGCCACGTTGTTTGGGCAGGCGCTTTCGCAACTGCGGCAACTCAAACACAAATCCATGTGCGCTTTAAAGCGCTCGTTATTGGGCAGGATGTCTTGGGCCACGGCACGCATCAGTTGTATGCGCCCCCTAGGTGAATCAGCCTCGGAGCCGGTTTTTTTGTAGGTAGGGCAATGCGGTAAACACAGGCCGCAAGCCACGCAACGCTCAGCTTCTTGGATTAAATTGGGGATGGATAAACTCATGGTCTCATTATAAACCTAGCCTAGGCCGTATTAGGCGCAGGGCCAGACAAAATTGCTTAGGGCTATAAAAAACCCGCCGGGTTAGGGCGGGTTAATGGTCGTACTAACGTTGTCGAGCTAGGCGACCCCTTATTTCGTGGTGGCTGCCGCTTCCACTTTTGGCGGTTCGGATTTAATCACCGGTTTGCCTTTAAGGAAATTCATCGCCTGGGCAAATTGCAAGTCTTCTTTGCTGGCTGGCTCGATTGGTGCCGATGCTTCAGCAAATTTTTTCTCATTCAATTTTGCTTTGGCTGCGGCAGCCGCGGCACTGTTGTCCGGTTTGGCTGAGCCGCTAGGCGCGTCTTTAGGGTTGGACAGATGACGAGACAAATCCGCTTCGTGGATGTTGTTGGATTGGTCGGTGCCGTCTTCAACGTAGTAGTCCGGTTCTATGCCTTTGGCTTGGATGGAGCGACCTTTGGGTGTGAAATAACGCGCGGTGGTTAATTTAATGGCCGCACCGTTATTCATAGGCATGATGGTTTGCACTGAGCCTTTACCAAAGCTGCGCACGCCAATTAAGGTGGCGCGTTTGTGGTCTTGCAATGCACCCGCTACGATTTCTGAGGCCGAAGCAGAACCGGCATTGATCAACACGACCATGGGCACGGTTTTTAAATCGGCTGGAATGTCGCGCATGTAATCGTTGGCGGCCCCACCTCTAGCGTAATTCTCTGGGTTGACCGTGAGGTTCATTTTAGAATCCGGTGCACGGCCTTCGGTATACACCACCAAAGTGTCTTTCGGTAAGAAAGCTGCAGACACGCCGACTGCCCCGTTTAACAAGCCACCTGGGTCATTACGCAAATCCAACACAAAGCCTTTAAACGGGCCCTTGTTTTCAGCGTGCATGGCATTAATGGCTTTAGCCAAATCTTCGCCTGTGTGTTCTTGGAATTGCGTCACGCGTGCATAGGCGTAACCTGGTTCAGTTAGTTTGTATTTCACGCTTTTGTTTTTAATGATGGCGCGCACCAAAGTCACTAAGAGTGGTTTCGCCTCATTTTTGCGTAAGATGGTGAGGGTAATAGGGGTGTCGGGTTTGCCGCGCATGATTTTCACTGCGTCGTTTAAGGTCATGCCTTTTACCAACTTCTCATCCAATTTCATGATGAGGTCGCCGCTCTTAATGCCGGCTGCGTAAGCAGGCGAATCTTCAATAGGCGAGATCACTTTTACCAAACCGTCTTCCATGCCCACTTCTATGCCTAGGCCACCAAACTCACCTTGTGTAGCGGCTTGCATGTCTTTAAAGGCATCCACGTCCATGTAAGTGGAGTGCGGATCCAAACCTGTCAGCATGCCGCTGATGGCTTCTGAGATCAGTTTTTTGTCTTCTACCGGTTCCACGTAGTCGCTCTTAATTTTGCCAAACACCTCAGCAAAAGCACGCAAGTCTTCGATGGGCAATTGCGGTTTAACCATTTTTTCTGCGACCGCAGAGTAGGTTAAACTCAGCATTAGGCCAACGATGAGGCCGGCGAAAACCAAGCCAATTTTAGTAAAGCCTTGGTATTTGTTTTTTACTTGCATGGTGTATTATCCCTAGGAAAATAAGCTAACGGCTTTATGACAAGCGCACGCTTATTAGTTCCATGTTGCGTTTTGTGTGGCACGATTTTAATGAAATAAAAGTATAACAGTAAGGGCGGTCAAATTGGCTCAACACCACATCGAAATTAGCTATTGCACACAATGTCGCTGGTTGCTTAGGGCGGCTTGGTTGGCACAGGAATTACTCACCACCTTTGAACAAGATCTCACTAGCGTGAGTTTAAAGCCTGGTAGCAATGGCATTTTTGATATCACGCTGAATCAGCAATTGCTCTATTCGCGTAAGTTGGCCGGACGCTTTCCTGAAGCAAAAGAAATCAAGCAATTGGTTCGCGATTGCATAGACCCCAATCGCGATTTAGGTCATTCCGATACGCCGGTAAAGGCAGCCGATTAATACGTGGCTAAGTCGCTTATTCAGCCGTACTGAGTTTGGCTTGGTCTATGCGCTGCGCGCCATTGAAGTTTTTCGCCCAATAGACGTCGTCCATGTTTTCCACGCGGACTTTACCGCCACGACTAGGCGAATGGATAAAGCGGTTATTGCCTAAATAAATACCCACGTGTGAAAACGTGCTTCTTAAGGTGTTGAAGAACACCAAATCCCCGGGTTGCAATTCATCTTTAGGCACGCTTTTGCCTAATTGGCTGATCGCCATGGCGCTGTGTGGCAAGCTTAAGCTGGTGGCTTGTTTGAACACGTAACGCACGAAGCCGCTGCAATCAAAGCCGGTTTCAGGCGAATTGCCGCCGTATTTGTAGCGCACACCGGTTAGGCTCAAAGCGTTGACCAACACTTCGCTGACGCGGGCGGACCAATTGCTGCCGGTCTCCTCACTGGTCTCGCTAGTGGCTGGAGCATCGGCTAGGGTCTCCGTCATGGCCAATGCCGGTTCGGCAGCCAAGCACGGACTGCCAAGCAAGGCTAGGCATAAACACAGCGCGTAGGGATGGGGGTTTTTTATCTTCACGGCGGCCATTATAGCATTAGCCCTTGAAATCCACTATTCTTAATCTATCGCTATGTTTTATATGGCTATTTTTTTACTAAAAAATAGCCAATTTAGGCGGTGCTGCTTAGCTTAAATAATTAGTTTGCAGCGTGTTGCAGGCTCAAGTCGTGGGATAATGCTGGTCTTTATGTTTACGCCTAAATGACCAGCCAAAGTCCAGCATGTCCACCCCTACCATAGCTCAAGTTTTTGCCAAGGACGGCCTGCTGGCCAAGCATGTAGCCGGCTTCAGTGAGCGCACCCAGCAGTTGGAGATGGCCTTGGCCATCGCCGATGCCATAGAAAACAACAGCCAGTTGGTGGCCGAGGCCGGCACCGGCACCGGTAAAACCTTTGCCTACTTGGTCCCGGCTTTACTCAGTGGTGGCAAGGTCATCATTTCCACCGGCACCAAAAACTTACAAGACCAATTGTTTAGCCGTGATTTACCAAACGTGCGTGACGCATTGAAAGTGCCGGTCACGGTGGCCATGTTGAAAGGCCGAGCCAATTACGTCTGCCATTACCATTTAGCGCGTGCCGCCCAAGAGGGCCGCTTTGCCTCGCGCGACGACGCGAAGTATTTGCATGTCATCCAAACCTTTGCGGAAAACAGCAAAAGCGGCGATAAAAGCGAACTCAACAGCGTGCCAGAAAACGCCATGATTTGGTCTAGCGTCACCTCCACGCGCGACAATTGCCTGGGCGGCGATTGCCCCAATTACAAAGAATGCTTTGTCATGGAAGCGCGTAAACAAGCTTTGGCGGCCGACGTGGTGGTGGTCAATCACCATTTGTTTTTTGCCGACGTGATGTTGCGCGACGAAGGCGTGGCCGAGTTATTGCCTACGGCCAATACCGTTATCTTCGATGAAGCCCATCAGTTGCCTGAGGTGGCCGGCTTGTTTTTTGGTGAGGACGTTTCCACCGGCCAAATTTCAGAATTGGCGCACGATTGCACGGCGGCTTATTTGAGTTTAGCCAAAGATTGCCAAGCGCTAGGTCAGGCGATTCCACTGTTAGAAAAAGCCGCGAAAGATTTTCGCTTGGTGTTTGCCTACGAAGGCTCGCGCTTGCCAGTGGAAAAAGCCATGGCCATCAAAGGCTTTGATGCAGCCTTAAAACACTTGTTAGAACAATTGCAAGCCCTGGCCCAAGTGCTGGAAACGCAAGCGGCTCGAGATCCTTTATTGGAAAAATGCTGGCAACGCAGTCTAGCCTTAGGCGATTTATTTGACCGTTGGCAATCGGCCGCCAACCAAAATTTAGTGCGTTGGGTAGAGGTGTTCAGTCACACCGTGCAATTGCATGCCACGCCGCTCAGTGTCGCCGAGGGGTTTGGTAAGCAGCTTAATGCGCAGCCAAGGGCTTGGGTCTTCACCTCGGCCACCTTGGCGGTGAAAAGTGATTTTAGCCATTACCAAGCGGCCATGGGCTTGCAAGACGCCAAAACCGGTTTTTGGGAAAGCCCATTCAACTACCCGGCGCAAGCTTTGCTGTATGTGCCGACCGACATGCCGGATCCTAACAGTCCGAGTTACACCGCCTGTGTGGTGGCCGCCGCCCTGCCGGTGTTGCAAGCCAGTGGTGGCCGGGCGTTTGTCTTGTCCACCAGCTTGCGCGCCATGCGTGAAATTCATGCCTTATTAAAAGAGGCTTTTGCCGAAAATGGCATAGAAAGCCCCTTGTTGCTGCAAGGCGACAGTTCGCGCACCGAGTTGTTGGACCGCTTTCGCTTATTGGGCAACGCGGTTTTGGTCGGTTCGCAAAGTTTTTGGGAAGGCGTGGACGTGCGCGGCGAAGCCTTGAGCGTGGTCATCATAGATAAATTGCCGTTTGCGCCGCCGGATGACCCGGTCTTGTCGGCTCGCGTCGATAAACTCAATGCCGAAGGTAAAAATGCCTTCATGGAATACCAATTGCCCTACTCGGTGATCACCTTAAAGCAGGGCGCCGGCCGTTTGATACGCGATGAAAAAGACCGCGGCGTGCTGATGCTGTGTGACCCGCGCTTAATTAGCAAAAGTTACGGCAAACGCATTTGGCAAAGCTTGCCGCCGTTTAAGCGCACGCGCGACTTAGCCGAGGTGCAAGCTTTTTTCCAAACGCCAGAGCAAGCGTGATGCTGCTTATTCCCGAATCCGACTACCAATTAAGCGCCATACGCGCGCAAGGAGCGGGCGGGCAAAATGTCAACAAAGTCTCCAGTGCCATTCACCTGCGATTTGACATAGTCGCGTCCAGTTTGTCTGAGAGTTTGAAAGCGCGGCTGCTGCAATTAAAAGACAGCCGCATCAGTGAGCAAGGCGTGTTGGTGTTAAAAGCCCAGCAATACCGCACCCAAGAAGCGAACAAAAAGGACGCCATTCAGCGCTTGCACGATATCGTCAACGCGGCCAATAAAGTGTTGCCCACCCGATATGCCACACGACCCAGTTACGGATCCAAACAAAGGCGCTTAGAAAGTAAAACCCAGCGTGGCCAAATTAAGCGTATGCGTGGCAAAATAGCGTCTGATTAAAATAAACATTAAGCCCAAGTGAATTTACTCGCCTTTGATACCTCCACGGAATACCTATCGCTAGCCTTAATCAAGGGCGAGGCGTCCTATGTGTTTCAAGTGAACGCCGGGCAAACCCACTCGCAAGTCATTTTGCCGCAGATAGACAGCTTGTTGAAGCAAGCCAATTTGCAATTGGGCGATTTGCACGGCCTGGCTTTTGGTGCCGGCCCCGGTTCGTTTACTGGCGTGCGCATAGCCGCCGGCGTTGCGCAAGGCTTAGGCTTAGGCGCCAATTTACCGGTGTTGGGCGTGTGTACCTTGTTGGCCCTAGCGCAAGCCAGTGGCGCCAATAAAGTCATCGCCTGTTTGGATGCGCGCATGGGCGAGGTTTACCATGCCGCTTACGAGAAAGTTGGCGCGCAATGGCAAACCTTATCAGAACCAACGGTGTGTAAACCCGAAGCCGTGCCAGTTTTATTGGGCACCGGCTGGACCGGCGTCGGCAGCGGTTGGCAGGCTTACCCTGAGGCATTAGCGACAGTCTATAACGGCCAGTTATTGGCCACGCAGCCCGATTGTTTGCCATCGGCCATGGCCATACTGGCTTTAAGCCAAGCGGATTTTGCCGCCGGACAGGCTTCCCCAGCTGGATCCGCCATGCCTATATACGTGCGCAATCGGGTGGCCCTTAAAACCGCCGAACGTGAGCTGGGTAAATCGCTGTGATGGTTCATTCCAAACTGCCGTATGGCCTGACGGCCAACGACCAATTCCTGCCCATGCACATGACGGATTTGGATGCCATCATGGCCATCGAACCGGTGATCTACCCTTACCCTTGGACGCGGGGCAATTTCAGTGATTCTTTAAATGCCGGCTACACGGCCCGAGTGCTGTGGCGTGATAAAGTTATCATAGGCTATGCCTTGATGATGCTGGTGTTGGATGAAGCACATTTGCTTAATTTAAGCATCGCGCAAGCCTACCAAAAGCAAGGCTTAGGCCGATGCCTGTTGCAGCACATGGTGGATTTGGCTAAACAGCACCAAGCGGCCAATATGTTCCTAGAGGTGCGCATGAGTAACGTCAGTGCCATTGCGCTGTATGAAAATACCGGCTTTAATGAGATGGCCATTAGACGCGGCTATTACCCAGCCAAAAACGGCCGCGAAGATGCCGTGCTAATGGGTTTGGCCATAGGATAAACGACACCATCAAATAATACCCATGAACAAAAACCCAAATACAAAAGACCAGGCCAACCCTGCGATGACACAAGAAGACGTGTTGCGCGAATTGGAATTGCTGCCTATGTGGCATTTGCGTGCCGGCTTTGCTCCGCTTGCGCCTGAAGTCCACGCAGCGAGCCCTGTGCCAGTAAGTCCTGTGCAAGTGATGCCTGCTGCTCATGTTGCAGCGCCCGTCTTGCCAGAACAGGCTGCACCAGAGGTGGTCGTACTAGAGCCAGTCTTACCCGAGCCAGCCGTGGCCTTAGCTTGGACACAAGTCGCCAGCACAGAAGGCGTGTGGTTGTTTGTGTCGCCAACAGCCAGCTTATCGGCAGACGAATGGCAGTTGCTGCAAAACATGGCTAAGGCCATGCGCATTAGCCTAAACGCCGCGCAGCCAATGACGGACCCAGGCCACGCCTTGTCAGCCAGCCCAGCAAAAATGCTCATCGCCTTCGGTGCAGCAGCTGCCCAACAGTTGTTGGCTAGCCAGGCAAGCTTGCCAACATTACGCGGCCAATTGCACGCCTGCCATGGCCGCACACTGGTCGCCACGCATGCGCTAGATCACTTACTGCAGCAGCCGCTAGATAAAGCGCAAACCTGGCACGATTTGCGTTTGGCCATGCAAGCCCTGGCCGATTTAGCCTAGCCCTTAAGCAGCACGCCGCCGGCTTAGGGCGGCTCAAGCGGATTAATGCTGACGAGCGTAAGGTTAAAAGGTAAAATTCACACTTTTATTTGTTCCGATTCGACTTTCACCATGCGCGCCTCCCAATTTTTCTTCAACACGCAAAAAGAAGCCCCCAACGACGCCGAGTTGCAAAGCCATATTTTGATGGTGCGGGCCGGTTTAATTAAACGATTAGGCTCGGGTTTATACAGTTGGATGCCCTTGGGTTTGCGTGTGTTACGCAAGGTTGAAACCATAGTGCGCGAGGAAATGAACAAAGCCGGTGCGCTGGAATTGCTCATGCCGGCCGTTCAGCCACGTGAATTGTGGGATGAAACGGGTCGTTGGGCGGTGTTTGGTCCGCAAATGCTGAAAATTACCGATAGGCACGAACGCGAGTTTTGCTTTGGCCCTACCCACGAAGAAGTGATTACCGACATTGCCCGCACGGAAATTCGCAGCTACAAGCAATTGCCGCTTAATTTTTATCAAATTCAAACCAAATTCCGTGATGAAATCCGCCCGCGTTTTGGGGTGATGCGTGCCCGCGAATTCATGATGAAAGACGCCTATTCCTTTCACACCGATTTCGCCTCATTAGAGCAAACTTACGCCACCATGTACCAAGCCTACAGCGCGATATTCAATCGCTTGGGCTTAAAATTCCGTGCCGTTAAAGCCGATACCGGTGCCATAGGCGGCGATGGTTCGCACGAATTTCATGTCTTGGCCGATTCGGGTGAAGATGGCCTAGCGTATTGCGACAGCTCCGATTACGCCGCCAACGTTGAGTTGGCTGAAGCCATCACCGTGGCTAAGCGTCAGGCGCCAACGGCCGCCATGCAAGAAGTGGACACGCCTAAGCAAACCGCTTGTGCCGACGTGGCCGCCTTACTGAATATCAGCGTTACGCAAACCGTCAAAGCCATCGCGCTTATGGTGAAGCAAGCCGACGACAGCAGCCGTTTTTACTTGGCCTTGTTGCGTGGCGACCACAATTTAAACGAAGTGAAGTTAGCCAAATTAGACGGCATGGCGGATTTCCGCTTGGCGACCGAAGAAGAAATTCGCGCCCATTTAAATTGCCCACCTGGCTTTATCGGCCCGGTCAATGTGGCGGCTAACGTCACGGTGATAGCCGACAAAACCGTGGCCGCCATGAGCGATTTTGTTTGCGGTGCCAACAAGCCTAAGTTTCATCTAAGCGGGGTGAATTTTGGCCGCGACTTGGCCGAACCCAGTTTGGTGGCAGACATACGTAACGTGGTGGAAGGCGATGTCAGCCCAGACGGTAAAGGCACATTGTCACTTTGTCGTGGCATAGAAGTGGGCCATATATTCCAATTGCGTACTAAATATTCGTCCGCCATGAACGCCACTTATTTGGATGAGAACGGCCAGACCCAAGTGATGGAAATGGGTTGTTATGGCATAGGTGTATCGCGCATAGTAGGCGCGGCCATTGAACAAGGTTTTGACGAACGCGGCATAGTCTTCCCGGCCAGCATGGCACCTTTTGCCGTGGCCATCTGCCCAATCGGCTACGACAAATCCGAGGCGGTGCAAGCCGCCGCTAATCAGTTGTATGCCGATCTAAAAGCCGCCGGTATCGATGCCATGCTAGACGACAGGGGCGAGCGTCCCGGCGTGATGTTTGCTGAAGCCGATTTGATGGGCGTGCCACACCGCTTGGTGGTGGGTGAGCGCGGTTTAGCCGATGGCTTGGTGGAATACAAAGCCCGCCATGCCGAGCAGGCCGAGTCCTTGCCTTTAAACCAAGTGCTGGCATTCATGCAAAAAATAACTTAGATCAGCTATGCCTTTCTGCCATGCATTTCTAACTGTGCTGTTGGGCTTAATCGTTAGCTTAAACAGCCAGGCTGGATCGCAAATAGAAGAGCCACTCTCACGTTCCGTTAGAGCCATGATGCAACGCAGCATCAGCGATAAAGCCCCGGCAAAACTGCTGTTTGCCTCCGATAAAGAGGCTGAGGCTTGGTTGCAGACCATGTCCACCCGCCTGCAAAAACGCATCCCCAATGCTGCCTACCGTGAAGATTTATTGCGCACGGTGCATTACGAAGCCAGCCGTGCTGGGCTAGACCCGCAACTGGTTTTAGGGTTGATACAGGTGGAAAGCGGCTTTAATAAGTATGCCGTGTCGACCGCGGGTGCCCGTGGTTTTATGCAAATCATGCCGTTTTGGCCGCGCGCCATTGGTGCATCCGACCACAATTTATTCTTATTGCGTACCAATTTACGCTACGGTTGCACTATTTTAAGGCACTATTTGGATAGGGAAAACGGCGATTTATTTCGCGCGCTAGGCCGCTATAACGGCAGTTTAGGTCAATCCACTTACCCCAATTTAGTTCTGGCAACATGGCGTAAACACTGGGATTACCCATCCAAAAATGGCGATTTCCCCGCAAAATTCCCCGCTACTCACCTCTAAATGCATTATTTTTTGTATTAATACCCACATAAAATCAAGTGCTTATCTAGCATTTCCGGCCCGTGCACACTATTAGTGCCTAAAAAAGTTTACATTTGTGAAAAAATCGTTCAGTATTGCGCTAGCGTTTTCATGACGGGGTCACTTAAGTCAGAAAAAAAGCCCCGCATATCTCGCCGCTGTTCGCATTAACTTGTTACTCATTTATATAATAATTTAGGAGAATTAAGTATGTCGAAATTAACTGCACTTGCATTAAGTATTGCTGTTTTAGGTGGTGTGTGGGCTTATATTGCGCTTGGTCCATTAGGGGCAGAAGACGGCACAGTTGAGGCCTTAGTCTGGGTTGGTTTTATCGCATGGGGTGCTTTTTTCCACAGTGGAGCAGACGATGCTGCATTGAAAAAAACCATCGTAGGCATGATTTATGGTTCTGTTTTAGCCGGTGTTGCACTAAGTTTAGTTGGTGCTAATCCACTTGGTTTAGCAGGTGCCGTGGGCCCAGCAGTTTACATTGCTGCAACTGTATTCCTCTTAGTGATAGTGGCAGGACAAGACTTATTATCATCAGTGCCATCAAATGTGTACGGTTATGCAGCAACGGCTGGTTATGCATTACAAACTGCAGTTGTCGGTAGCGTAACAGCAACGGATTTAAGCAATCCAGTATTGCTAGTGTCATTATCTGTTGTGCTTGGTGCTTTGTTTGGTCTAGCTTCTTCCAAACTTGCCGGCGCTTTAGGTAACTAATCGCTCTTTATTTTGAAATAAAAAAACCGCCTTCGTGGCGGTTTTTTTATGCGTATCAATTGGAATGTTTAATTGGCTTTAACGATTTTAAAACCGTAATAAGTACCAAATTCCCCTTCAGATTCATGGTAAACAAACAGCATGTCGTTGGCGTAACCGGTGCCATTTAAGTGATTGTGTGAACGCAATTTTAAGTCTTTAGGCAGGGCGCTCTTGCCTTGGTATTGACCGCCTAAATTAAACACCAAGACACACTTGTGGTCGATGTCCAACAATAACAACTCCTGATTTTTCACTCCAGTGTAAGCCACGAAGTAATCGCTTACGTCATCGATGGCAGCACCGGTTTTTGTGAGGTCCAGCGTGATTTCACTGGCCGGTTCGCGTAACTTTAAATCCACCACTAACACTTTATTGCTGCGACCTTGTTTGGCGTAATAAAGATTACTCTCAGGGTTGTAGCTAGGCATGGTATTGGCATCGCCAAAGGCCGGATTAAAACCAAATACATCGGTTGAGCTGTCTTTCACTTCGCCTGTTTCAGTCAGATCAATCGCAAAAATACCGGTATTGGGTGAGAAGCCACCGTAGCTAGAAATGTTGTAGGTGATGGTCTCCAATTTATTGCTATTGCTGTTGTAATAAATCGAGCGATTGTCGTAGCCAGGGCGAGCTGAATTAACGTACTTGCCTTCGTCGTTGTAAGCGTGGATCAGTGATTTAGAAATGGGCGCTTCGAACTCGCTGCCCATTGGAGCTAAGCCGCCATCGGCAACGTAATAACGTTTTAAGCCTGGCACGTGCGCCACAGTCATCGGTCTGGTAGTGGGTTTTTGCATCAATGGAATTTTGATGCCCACTTGCGCCTCGGCTAATATTTCCGCTTGGGCAAGTTGTCCCACTGAGGCTAAAGCTAATGTAAGTAGTAGGGTAGAGATACGCATAAGTAAATTTTCTTTAATGGCTAGGTTAATAGTGAGATTAGTCTAAGTGTCGTTCGAATTCGTTCAAGCGGTGGCCGTTTGTTTTTCAATTAACATGGCATCGCCGTAACTAAAAAATCGGTACTCTTGGGCAATGGCATGTGCATACGCCGCTTTAATATTCGCCAATCCAGCGAAAGCCGACACTAACATAAGCAGCGTGCTTTTGGGTAGATGGAAATTGGTAAATAGGCGATCGACCACCTTAAATGCGTAGCCTGGGGTGATGAATATATCGGTGTCGCCACTGCCAGCTTGCAACAATCCGTGCGCGCCATCATTAAGTTTGGCCGCACTTTCCAAGGCCCGTAAAGCGGTGGTGCCCACCGCCGTGACCATGCCGCCTTGTTGTTTGGTTTTTAAAATTAAGTCTACCGTGGCTTGCGGAATGCTGTACAACTCGCTGTGCATTTTATGCTCGTGTATGTTGTCCAC
>ERZ1034363.1076-NODE-1076-length-16404-cov-2.398665_pt1 | contig 16404 bp, 22 predicted proteins | sample MGYA00520616_ERZ1034363 | MGnify/ENA primary metagenome ERZ1034363 (study PRJEB33736, sample SAMEA104284506) | Azolla filiculoides | biome: Urban; feature: Water surface; material: Ditch water | place: Netherlands | collected 2015-10-28 | depth 0-0.1 m ...
GGACGTGACCAGCGCGCCCAAGCAGCATCAAGTCGACCAGACAATAAAGAGGCAATGGCAAAAGCAAATGCGACTGAGAATCCAACGTAGCCCATATACAGCATGGGTGGATGGAACACCAAGCCTGGATCCTGCAACAGTGGATTTAAAGAACGTCCATCCTGTGCAGCAGGCAAGAGCCTTTCAAATGGATTGGAGGTAGTCAGCACAAATAAAAGTAAGCCGGTGATCACCAAGCCCAACACGCCGATTACACGCGCCACCATAAACTCATCTAGAGATTTTGATAGCTGTGCAACCAAAAAAGTCCAAGTAGAAAGCAGGAATATCCAGAGCAGCAGAGAACCTTCATGACCGCCCCAAACCGCACCTAAGCGATAAATGACTGGCATCTGTGAATTTGAATGCTCTGCTACATAAAGTACAGAGAAATCATTCGCATAAAAACTCCAAGCTAATATTGCAAACGCAATGGCTAGTAATAGGAAAACCGTTTGCGCTGCAGGTCTAGCAAGCAGAATCCACTCACGTCGACCCTGGTGTGCGCCAACCAAAGGAAGTATTCCTTGAATAATGGCAACGCATAGAGCGAGGATTAATGCGTAATGCCCAAACTCAGGAATCATTATTTATTTCCATTTTTTTGAGCCTGCTCTAAAGCATGCTTAGCCTCTGGAGGCATATAGTTTTCATCATGCTTAGCTAAAACTTCGCTGGCAACAAACTGTCCATCTGGATTAAGACGGCCTTGAATCACCGCACCCTTACCCTCTTTAAATAAATCCGGAAGAATGCCGGTATAGGCCACAGGAATATCTTTCACCATATCGGTAATCACAAAGTGCACTGTTAAACCATCTCGCTTAACCGATCCATCTTTGACCATGCCACCAATTCGGAAAACTTGACCAGCAGGTGATTTACCAGCAGCCACTTCACTTGGTGTGACATACAAAGCGATATTGCTATTAAGAGCATTCAAAATAAGTACTGCTGCAATACCAATAGCAATGAGTGCGCCAACAATAATGGCTGCCCGTTTATGTCTTGGTTTCACTTGCCACCCTTTTGATCAAACTGCTCCGCCATCACTTCGCGCTGAAGTCTACGAACGATCGCTTTATGGCGTGCGCGGACTGCTAGAGGCTCTAAGAAGAGCACCAGAGCGCAAACACCAAAGCTGCACCATACATATAGCGCATAACCACCCATCGCAAAGAATTCAGCTGGACTATTCCACATTAAGGCTTTACCTCGTTTAATTGCTTAACCCAGTCAGTATGGGCCTCACGCTCCAAAATGATGGCGCGGACACGCATTAACCCTACTGCGATTGAGTACATCCAGAAGCATAAAGCCATCAAGAGCATTCCCCAGAGCATGGTCTGAGCCATGGCTGGAGCCTTCGTTAATGAAACTGAAGCACCTTGATGCAAGGTATTCCACCATTTCACTGAAAAATAAATAATAGGCACGTTCACCACGCCAACCAAAGCCAAGATGGCGCCTGCTTTATCTGCACGGCGAGCGTTATCTATAGAAGCTTGCAAAGCGATAAATCCAAGATACAAAAAGAGTAGGATTAATTCGGAAGTTAAGCGCGCATCCCATACCCACCAGGCACCCCACATCGGCTTGCCCCAAAAGGCACCAGTCCATAGGGATAGAAATGCCATCCAAGCTCCAATTGGAGCTAAGGCCTGCGCCATCATGGCGGATAGACGGGTATTAAATACCAAGCCCAAGCCCGCCCAAGCAGCCATGACTAAATAAATAAACATGGACATCCAAGAAGCAGGAACATGGATAAAGATAATGCGGTAACCCTGTCCCTGCACTGCATCTACCGGCGCCACGAAGAAACTCACCCACAAGCCGGCAACTCCAAAAATAACAGTGAGCGCCCAGAACCAGGGAATCATTTTTCCAGCCAGCGGATAAAAAGTGCTCGGGCTCGAGAACTTGAACCAGTTCATCACGCGACTAGAAGATAAATTATTTACATTACTCATTCGATAGCAATCTTGACTGCATTAGCACTTACCCAAGGCACAAATGCTAATGCCAAAATGAATAAAGCGCCCAATAGTGAAAAATGTCCTGTGATATCAAGCCCTACGCTGCTAGCGTATACGGCACCAGCGCCAAAAATTAATACAGGGATATAGAGCGGCAAGATCAGAAGGCTCATCAATACGCTGCCACCCCTCACCCCTAAAGTTAGGGCCGCACCAATGGAACCCAGTAGAGATAAAACGGGCGTTCCTAACAATAAGGCTGCCATCAATACCTTTAAAGACTGGGCATCCAAATCAAACTGAATACCAATCACCGGCGCCAGCAAGACTAAAGGTAGTCCGCATACTAGCCAATGAGCAACCACCTTGCCAAACACCAATGCTGTAAATGAATTCGGGGACAGAACTAATTGCTCCAAGGTGCCATCTGCATAATCGGCCGCGAACATCCGCTGCAGGCCAAGTAATGTAGAAAGTAAGGCGGCAACCCAAATAACGCCAGGCGCAATCTTTCTCAGTAAAGCAGTATCAGCGCCAATGCCCAATGGAAAGAGACTAGTCACAATCACAAAGAAAAATAATGCGGTCAACACCTCGCTCTTGCGACGCATTACCAACAATAGATCGCGATGGACGATGGTAATAAAGGCGTTCATAGATCTAGCACTCGCAGACCAGGAATGGCTAAGGGCTGATGGCTTGTTAGGACTGCCAGCCCACCATTCTCAAGATGCTCCGCTATTAAGCCTTGCAGCTCCACTACTGCATGGGTATCTAAAGCATTAAAAGGCTCATCCAAAATCCATACTTGTGCTCGTCGCGTCACCATACGAGCCATCAACACACGTTTTTTCTGGCCAGCCGATAAACAATTGACGGGTAGATCTTCGCGCCCTTTTAAGCCAAATCGCCACAAAGAATTAAAAGCATCCTGCTCTGAAAGTGCAATGCCATCGATTGCCGCATACATGCGTAAATTTTCCAGGGCACTCAGATCTTCCTTCAAGGCATCGCGATGCCCCAAAAACAAAAGCTGACTGTGATATTCCGATGCATCTTTTTTAATGGAATGGCCGTTCCAAAGAACCTCTCCCGCATCCGGGGAAGCTAGGCCAGTGAGTAAGCGCAATAGACTCGTTTTTCCAACGCCGTTCTCGCCACGAATATGGAGACACTGACCAGGCAATACTTGCAGGTTCAGCCCCGAAAATAGCTCTCGCTCACCTCGCACGCAAGTAATCGCACGAGCCTCAAGGGTCGCGACTGCTGATGTTGGAAAGGAGGAATTAGTGGCTGTCATCGAAAGAAATGGCTTGAATCAAGCCACCTCAGGCATTGTCCAAGACCCACTTAGGGCTGTCAAACGACCTAAAACAGCATTTACAGAATAAATTTCTTTGAATTCAAGCGCTTAGCTGATTATAGAGGCTATTCAAGCGAACTCAGCAGACTCTACTACCCAGGATTACCTGTAACAAGAGTCTTATTTCCAAAAAATAGCCAGTTTTTGAGGTGCAGAAGCCTGAATGCTGACAGATCTCTTCTGGGTTACCCCTTGGTAAGAAGCCTCAATCTGATATTGACCAGCATTCAAATTAATCAAAATATAAGGGCCATCTGCTTGCGCATCAAATATCACTTGATTCTGGGAATTCACAATTTTGATCTTTGCCCCAAAAATCCAAACTCCGCGACCATTTTCTAATTGCGACAACTCCAGCAATAGAGGCCACTGCTTTGCCTCTGCCAAAATCGCTTGGGACTCCTCTTCACCTACCCCACCAGAGATATAGGAGATTCCTTTGGAATATTGCGTATCGGGAATTTGAGCAAGCGCCACCGAAGAAGCAAGAATGCAGACCGCAGACAGAATGGATTTGATGTAGAAGTTCATGTGAGCCTCTTTTGATTAGCGTAAGTACTTCTATTTCATTCTACAGTTAAGCCAATGGGTTTAGTAGTCCGAAGAAAAACAAAAAGCCCCACTGCATCAGCGGGGCTTTTAAGCAAACAATACTAGTCGGCTACTTATTCATCCGCCTGGATTAAGGTGTGATGACAATCGCGCCCATCACTTTTCTACCTTCGGCTGCCTTATGAGCTTCAGCTGCTTGCTCGAGAGTGAACTTAGCACCGATTTGTACTTTTACGCGGCCTTGCGCAATCGCATCAAATACTGCGCGAGCATTCTCCTGAAGCAACTCTGGAGTAGCGTTGTGCGGGAACACAGAAGGTCTTGTTAAGAAGAGGCAGCCTTTCTTATTCAGAATCTCTGGGTGAATTTCTGGTGCCGGGCCAGAGGCGGCACCAAACAAAGCCACCGTGCCAAATGGTGCAGCACAATCCAGCGATCCCAAGAAAGTGGTCTTAGCAACTGAGTCGTAAACCACATTTGCTTTGCGCCCACCTGTTGCCTTAATGACTTCCTCAACCCAATTGGGTTTTGAGTAATCAACCACAGCATCGCATCCCGCTTCTTTTGCCGCAGCAAACTTCGCTTCAGAGCCAACGGTACCCACTACAAAAGCACCTAATGATTTTGCCCAGCCCGCCAGGATTTGGCCAACACCACCAGCGGCAGCATGCACCAACACGACGTCACCAGCCTTAACCTTGTAGGTCTTTTGAATTAAGTATTGCGCAGTCATCGCCTTGAAGAACACTGCAGCAGCGACTTCATCAGACACATTGTCTGGAACCGATACCAACTTATCCACGGCCACATTACGTGCGCTCGCATAAGCACCAATACCAGCATTCATGTACATCACACGATCGCCCACCTTGAATCGAGTAACGCCTTCACCAAGTGCCTAAACCACACCAACTGCTTCGTGACCAAGGCCTGTTGGTAATTCAAGTGGATATACACCAGAGCGCTGATACACATCGATAAAGTTAAAGCCGATTGCAGTTTGACGAAGTTGTACTTCGCCTTTTCCGGGAGCTGGCAGCTCTTTATCGATTAATTTAATTACGTCGGCGTTACCGAGTTCTGAGAGACTAACAATTCGAGCAGTTGTCACAAGTCACCTTATTATTTTTATTTAGAGAAATTATCTTACCGCAACAGCAGAAGATGGGATCTCTTCATCTTCAACGATAGCCCAGGTACTGTCACCGAGCTTTTTAACTGCCATGACATAGGTCCAAGAATCAGGAATACCGCAACTCCATTGATCGGGGCCATTTTGGATCAACACATTTGCACCAATGCGGCTATCGAAATACAGGTGATAGGTTTTGCCATGCAGAGGATTAAAACCAAATTTAGCGCTGTGCACCATTTCTGTTGCATCTAATCTTGCCTGAAGCGCGCGTGCCTGCTTCATCAATACTTCGGCCTGCTCCATAATGCGGTCGTATTCGAGCTTGGCATTTTGGCGAGCGACATTGACTGCCTTGTCTTTCTCTTCCAAGACTTTGATTGGCGCAAATACAGGAGCGCCTACTTCCATGGGATATTCAATGCCAGCATGCCGTGCTGGATCGGTGTCTTCTATTCGCATTGCAGTCTTTAAGCTGTTGATTTAATTGGTCAAAGTGTGACACAAAACCCAGAACCTTGCCGCCCCTGCTTACAGCGCGTTCAGATTGCCCAAAATGGTCTTAGCGTGCCCCTGAATAGACTCTTGATCTGCATCGCTAATGCGGGATAAATTAGCCGTCATTAAACGGGTACGCGGGCTTGCCTCAAACTGCTTGCGATGTTTAATTAGAAAGTTCCAGTACAGGGTGGTCATTGGGCAAGCACTCTCCCCAAATCGGACATCAGGCTTGTATTGGCAAGAGTCGCAATAGTTGCTCATTCGTTTGATGTAAGCGCCACTCGCAATATATGGCTTGCTCGTGAAACGACCACCGCTGGCGAATAAGGCCATACCAGCAGTATTTGGCAACTCCACCCACTCGATCGCATCGACATAAATAGCCAGATACCAATCACATACTTCTTTGGGCAGAATTTCTGCGAGTAAGGCGAAGTTACCGGTGACCATTAAACGCTGGATGTGATGCGCATATCCATAGTCCAGAGTCTGCCCTATCGACTCCTGCATACATTTCATCTTGGTATCACCGGTCCAATACCAGTCCGGCAAAGAATTCTGGTGCTCGTAAAAATTGTCTTCGGCCATTTGCGGCATATCGAGGTAGTACATGCCACGCACAAATTCTCGCCACCCCAAGATCTGCCGAATAAATCCCTCTACAGTTGTCAACTCTAGGTCATGTTTTTTCCAAGCAAGCAAAACGGCATCGATGACTTCTCTGGGATTAAGTAATTTCAGATTGAGCGAACTTGACAACAGCGAGTGCCAACCAAAAGGCGTATCCGTCCACATCGCATCCTCATAAATCCCGAAGGTTGCTAAGCGGTGCTCCACAAATCCCTCTAGGGCTTGCAGCGCTTGCTGGCAATTCACCGGCCATTTAAAGTAGGCTAGTGAGCCAGGGTGATCCGGATAGCGCTCTTCCACCTCAGCCAGAACAGTTTGTGTGATGGCGTCTGGCTCGAATAATTCAGGAGGAGGAATTAAACCAGGACCTTTCTTTGGAAAGGGCTTGCGATTGTCTCGATCAAAGTTCCACTGGCCACCTTCAGGATTGCCTTCTTTGTCGACCAAAATATTGTGAGTCTTACGCATCAGTCGGTAAAAATATTCCAGACGCAATTCTTTCTTACCGGCAACCCAGTTGGAAAATTCCTGACGGGAGCAATAGAAATGTGGATCTTCCTGCATTTCTAATTCAATGTTCAATTCAGAAGCTAATGCTTCAATCTCACACTTGAGTCGATATTCCCCAGGCTCAAGACAAACTAAATGAGTACATTTTTCTTTTTTAATAATCGCTCGTAGCGTGTCGCCAATGGATTTAGGAGACTGCTTGATATATTGCAGCGGTATACCAAGCTCTTCTAGCTGCTTAGCAAAGTGGCGCATTGCAGATAAAAACAAAGCAATTTTTGCCTTATGAGACCAAACATACTTGGCCTCATCCGCAGACTCAATCATGACCACCTGATCAGTCTTGGGATTGAGTTTTTTTATTACCGGGCTATTGATATCTAGCTGATCACCCAGAATGAGAACAAGCTTCTTCAAATATTTATCCTCGCTAATTACTAGGCTTAGCGCTTGTAAAAGCTCAGGGTAACCTCGCCAAGATCAATACCAAATTTACTCATCTTGGCCTTATTCAACATGACCTTGGGCGTTACAAGGTACATCCAATCATTGAATTGCACGTGATAGATCGTGCCATCTACCGGTAATGCCAAGGTGTAAGTCCAATTCAGGGCGTTGCCTGCTGATTCGCCCAGTGCATCACCCACAACATCATCTGCCCTACCAATATATTTACCAGTAGCAGTTTCAGTCAAAGTCCAAATACGCTTTTGCTTAGTGCCATCAGAGTATTCAAAGCTCTCATCGAGGGTACCCACTTTTTTACCATCAATCACTTTCCACTGGGCAACCAAGAGAACAGTAAACCGTTTTTTAACCTCGCCACTACGGTCAGTAAAGATTCCATAAGCATCTATCGTGCCATTGAAATATTCGCTGAGATCTAGGTTTGGTTTTTCATTTGCGTACTGCGTTACTGAAGGTGAGGAGCAGCCAAATAAAGCGAATGCAATCAAGCAAACGCTCAACAACTTTGAAAAGAAATGGATATTGCGCATTAACATGCTCCTGAAATGAGTGGTGGTGGACAGCCCTGCCCTAATAATTCTGTCCTGAGTTTTGGCGCACTCGTTTTTGAATCAAGCCAAATACCAAAAAAGGCTTTTGCAAAATCAGCCCCCTGAATTTGCGATATCTTCTTGCCTTCATAAAAGAAGCTAGTGCCCTGCTTAGGGATATAGACAGCTGCAATAGTCTGGCCAGGCTCCACATTAGGAAGAATGCCTGCTAACTCCTTACCCCAAGCAGTTGCTTGAGTATCGGAGACGCCTAAATTTTTCATCTCTTCGGCAGTACGGTTGGCAATTGCTTCGCCGGTGAATGATCTCTGATACTTCAGCTCGAGAGCGAACTCTTGAGAATCCTTGGCGGTACCACGATATAGATTGGCATCGTAAACATGAAAGCCCCAAAAGTTGAGCCTGCCCAAGCCCTGCAATTGGACTTGACCCATCATGCTCTTAATATGTGGCGGCTCCTTAGCAAAACTGTTTGGAGTGAGTACGCCGAGAGCTAAAGTAATTACCAATGCACGGGAGAGCTTCATATCTTTACCCTTTTCTATTTACTAGCCGTAAAGCAAGGGGCCCAAACAAGGCTGAGATCGCATGGCGATGCTTTGCGAAGAATCGATAACCTACATTCCAAAAAGGTTTGAGCGCTGGCCTAGAAAAAATCCATGCCAACTTAGGCAGATTGGCTCGACTATAGGCCGCTGAAAATACTTCAACCCCCTGGATCAGTTCACCATCCTCATATTGCGCGCACATGGAAGCCAAAGCTTGGTCGCAAGAGACGCCGACACGATCAGGAATATATTGATCCGAATTGATATCCACAAAGCTGAGTAAGCCAGCCTGATTACGCCCAGAGAGAAATTGAATCTCTGCCTGACATAAAGGACAAAGGCCGTCATAGAACATGGTCAGCTTTTTCATGATGCTTATTTTTGCTTGTACTGAGTTGCGCAGTAAGCGCGGTTAACCAATTTACTGCGAAGAGCCACATGCTTAGTTGCTCTGCCAGTTACCCGCTTACGCCACAATTCAAATGAGTTACGTTTAAGCTGTTTTCTCATTAAAGCAATCACTTGGGGCTCCGAGTACCCGAAAGTAGCCTCAATAGCATCAAAAGGCGTGCGATCTTCCCAGGCCATCTCAATTAACCTCGAGAGATCCGCTTCTGAAAGCGTTTGGGGAAGTCGTGTCGTCATCGAGCAAGTTTAAGACTTATTCAATAAACTGGCTGAACCCCTATTCATTCACCCCATTCATGTCATTAATTCCAAATCCCTTCCGCGCACTTGTGATTGGCTCCTCAGGAACCATTGGCTCTGCCTTTGTAGAATTACTAGAAAATGATCCGGCATGCTTAGGGGTAACAGGAATTCATCGAAATTCTGACAACCCAATTGATTATCAAGATCTGAGCACCATTGAATCTGCGGCGAAGGCCCTCTCAGATGAAGCGCCCTTTCAGCTCATCATCAATACCATCGGCATATTGCATTCTGCCGATTGGATGCCTGAAAAGAAACTCGATGATCTCAATGCCGAACAATTGCAGATGTTGATGCAAATTAATGCCATCGGGCCTGGATTGACTATCAAGCACTTTTCCAAGTTACTCGACCCCGCTAACTCTGTCATGGCAACACTCTCTGCCAAGGTCGGGAGCATTGAAGATAATCGCCTCGGCGGTTGGTACAGCTACCGCGCCTCTAAGGCAGCATTGAATATGCTGATTAAGACAGCATCGATTGAATTTGCAAGAACCAAACCCAACACTGCTTTGGTGGCACTACATCCAGGGACAGTCAATTCTCACCTATCAAAGCCTTTCAAGGGCGAGCAAATTGGCAGACCTCCTTTGGATGCTGCCAGCGATATGCTGAATGTTCTACTCTCGATCAATAAAGAGGATTCAGGAAGCTTCCTAACTTACTCTGGCGAAAGATTGCCTTGGTAACTCACAACACCTTATGAAATATTTTTCCCAGTTTCTAATTGCGCTACTGATGTTTGTCGGGGTGCAGACCATGACCCTCGCTCAAACTGAGTTAGCTAGCGCAATGCAAGATGGTCAACATGTCTTACTCATGCGCCATGCTGATGCACCCGGATATGGCGATCCCCAGGGCTATCAACTGAACCAGTGTTCCACACAACGCAATCTGGGAGAGCGTGGCAGGAAACAGGCTCAAGCCATTGGTGAGTGGCTAACCAAGCAGGGCATTAGCAAGGCGCAGGTCTATAGCAGCGCTTGGTGCCGATGTCTTGATACAGCAGCCCTTCTCAATAAGGGAGCAGTCACCAAGGAAGCGGCACTTGGCTCTTTCTTTGACGATATGAGTCAATCTAAAAAGCAGACTGAAGATTTAGCAAAGCTCATTCAGGCTGAGCGCATTAAATATCCAAAAACACCAATCATTATGGTGACCCATCATGTCAATATCGAATCCTTTACGGGCAAGGTTCTCAATTCAGGCGACATGATCTTAGTCAAGGTCAATTCCTCAGGCCAAGCTGTATCGCACAAGCTCTACCCTAGCCCATAACTTCATCAATCAACATATCACTTCCACAAGAACAACCATGTCAACTGAATTACCCCTCAATGTTTTAGGCCAACCACTGGTTCCCTGCTCCTTTGATCCATTAACAGGATTTTTCAGAGATGGTTGCTGCAAGACTAATGAACAGGATGCGGGGAGTCATTTGGTTTGCGCAATCGTCAGCAATGACTTTTTACAATTTAGTCTGAAGCGTGGCAACGATCTAATTACCCCAAGACCGGAGTACCAGTTTCCAGGGCTGATTGCAGGTGATCAATGGTGCCTATGTCTTAATCGCTGGATCGAAGCTCTAGAAGCCAACTGTGCGCCAATGATTAAGCTGGAAAGCACTCACATCAAAGCTTTGGAGAAAGTCTCTCTAGAGGTACTAGAGCAGTATGCGGAAGTAGAAAAACTGTAAAAACTTACTCAGGTGAGAGCCAAAGTTTGCGATAGATTCCTTGAGCATCATGATCCTGAGTTTGCTTAGCAACATTAAATGGCCTACCTCCCCTAGGGTCAGTGCCGCGTCCAGCGATATACAGCCAATTACCCTGATTGCTGTAAACGTCATAGTCTATTAACTGGGATTCAAACCAGGCTGCACCAGCACGCCAATCGCCCTTCATATCGTATATCCAGTAACTTGCCACAATCTGGCGCATCCGATTGGATAAATATCCACTTTGATAAAGCTCTCGCATTCCTGCATCAACCAATTCAGTACCAGTATTGCCCGTACACCATTGCTCAAAGCTAGCTGTGTGCGACGGACTGACGGGGGTGCCAGTTAAGCCGCTAGCGCGATACAACTTCTGACCATGCTTAAAGTGAATAAAGCGGAAATAGTCGCGCCATAGCAACTCAAACCAAAGCCAATAAGTACCATCATTGGCACCATGGCAATTCTCATACTCATTCAGTTGCGCAGCAATGTCGCGTGCTGAGATGCAGCCTAAGGCAAGCCATGCTGAAAACTTACTGGAGTAATCCATACCAATCAGTTGGTTGCGAGTCTCTTTATAACTATCGGGCAAACGCCGCTCTAGATATTGCTTGAGGTGAGCTTGCGCATGGCTAGCTCCCCCTAGTAAATAAGGATGTAAAACTGACTGAGCTCTTGGAAGCGATATTGAGCCCAGGGGAAGAGCTGCCGGTAGAGAAGGAATTTTCTTGGGCGCATCGATGGGCTGGGCGAACTTGAGTTTCACTTTCTCAACCTCGCGACGAAATGCAGTAAACACATCAGGCATTTTTTCCAGCTCAAATGGGAAGGTCTGAGGATCCAACATACTGGATTGCCAGAACTCTTTTACATCAGTACCCTGCTCTTGCAAACTTCGCACTTGCTCAATTTCTTCGGGCGCTTCGATTTGCTCGCAGTAGATTGCTTTTGCAGATGCATCTTTGAGTAAGCGCAGCAGCACCTCCGCTGACTTGCCAGAAAACTCCAACAGATCTGAACCCTGTGCGCGTAACTGAGATCCTAAGTCATCCAAAGATGCCCTCAAGAAAGCCTGGCGATGCGGCCCTTGTCGCTCAAATCCATAAATTGTTTCTTGCTCTTTTGGGTCATGTAAATACACCGGCAGAAGATGATCCGCATTCAAGCAGGCCTGCGTAAATGCTGGGTTATCCGCCAAGCGCAAATCATTACGAAACCAGTAGATCAATGTCCGCATGGATTAAGCCTCAGTCTTGCTAGTGGACTTTTTAGAGCGACAAGCATCAGAGCAATACTTCACCTCATCCCAGTTTTTAGCCCAAGACTTACGCCAGGTCATCTCCTTGCCACAGACGAGGCAAGTCTTGCTGGGCAAAAATGATTTATTTCCCTTAAAACCTGCTTTTTCAGATCGAGACATACCTACCTATAGAAAAACGAATAGACTCATGTGCATACCGCATGCGTGAGGCTGGCTTTGAAAGCTTTTTATACCGACCACTATGTTTTACCACTTCCACCGGGGCACCGCTTTCCGATGGAAAAGTACAGTCAGCTACGAGACCTCGTCACCAATCTAGAGGGAGTCGAGCTTGTCGATGCACCAGCCGCTACGGATACGCAGATTCTCTATGCCCATGACCCTCACTATCTAATTAAAGTTATTTCAGGAGGCCTGAGTCCTAAAGAGCAACAGGAGATTGGCTTTCCTTGGAGCGAGCTCATGGTGGAGCGTTCTAGACGCTCAGCTGGCGCCACTGTCGCAGCCGCCAAAGCCGCCCTAAGTGAAGGCTTAGCTGCAAATCTTGCGGGTGGCACACACCATGCCTATCGCAATATGGGTAGCGGCTTCTGTGTATTTAATGATTCCGCAATTGCAGCAAGAGTCTTGCAAAAAGAAATTCATCCAAAGCTTAAGGTGGCCATTGTGGATTTAGATGTGCACCAAGGTAATGGCACAGCATCCATTCTGCAAAATGATGCCTCTATATTTACCCTCTCTATCCATGGTGAAAATAATTTCCCATTCACCAAAGAGCAAAGTGATTTAGATATTGGGCTACCCAATGGATGTGAGGATAGCGATTACCTCAGCGCCCTGAATCAAGGCTTAGAAACGCTCAATAGATTCAAGCCTGATTTCATTATTTATCTGGCTGGGGCCGATCCACATGAAGGAGACCGCCTAGGAAAACTCAGCATTAGTAAGGATGGCATGCGCCAGCGAGATGAATGCGTTTTTCAGTATGGCTTAGATCAGCAAATCCCGATTGCATTTAGCATGGCGGGTGGCTACGGCAGAGAAATTCAGTCAACCGTAGATATTCACTTTCAAACCATCCAAACCGCGCTGCGATACCAACAACAATTTTTGTAAATTACTGACTCTTGGATGGCAAGGAGTTCAAGGTTTTTACATCATTTAATTGCTTGTCGACTAGGTATAGCGTTCCACCATAATTTGCCTGTAGATCATATCCAGACAAACCAACCGTATAGATTGAAATATACGGGTTAAAAGAGCGAACAGTTCCGCCAGAACCTGCAGAGAAGTTGGCGTCAACGTCCATGCCGCCGCGCTGTCCATCAATTGAAGTTAGGAGGAACTGATCAATGGCATCCGTATTTTTAAAGATGATGACTTGGTACTGCTGCTGATATCCCGCACCAACTCCCTCGCCAGTTTTCATTGCCTGCATAAAGACTGGAGTAGGACGGCGTTTATCAAATAGCACACCCTCACCCCTAGCAAGCACTAGCAACACAACATTCACATTGGTTGTATCAAAAACGGCGTAACCTGGAGCAGCTTCGATTTCTTTTTGGATTGCTGGATTTTGTTTAATTAAAGCGGCTAAGCCCGTCTTCGACATTGCTAGAGTAGCCTGTCGTTTCTGCAGAATTTCTTGCTCGGTCAAGGGCTTTCCATCACTCCCAGTTGACTGACAGCCAGCTAGAATCAATGCACAAAGAACAACGAACAGCCTTGAGATGAGCAACATAAAACCTTAAATGAGAAAAATTAAAGTCCATAAAACTTATAAGGCTTATGGAATTTAGACATAAAAACCATATTTTATATGGTTTAAAGAAGCAATATTAGTAATCTTTGATGGTAAATACCTATCAAATTCATCGCCTTTACAGAAAGCACTAGCTAAAATACGAGCGCTATGTATTTCCTTCGAGTCACCCTTCTCTTGTGCACCCTTTTTACGTCATTTATGACGTGGGCAGTCGACTTGCAGCCCAACGATATTGTTGCCCCACTGCCCAATAAATTTTATTTTTTATTTTTCTAGCTGAATACCGAGTTCTACACACTCTACAGCAATGGCTGTAGTGTCTCGAGGGCACCATATGCAAGCCCCGTCATCGATACTCAAAGTGCAATTCTGCGTGGCGCTAGAACTTACTCTCTTGGCGAGCTGCCTGCTGTAACCTACATTCAGTTGCCTTATGGAACTGTCAGACCAGCCGGCTCTCTATCAGGCTTTTCTAGTGATAGCGGGATCGGCGATCTCACTATTGCTACTGCAATCTGGCCGTATCACAACAGAGCGACTAGAACCTATCTTGGCTTAGCAGGATATCTCATTAGTCCAACTGGCAGCTACTCCAGTCAAAGGGCATTTAATACTGGAGAGAACCGTTTTAGAACAGATCTACAGTTGGGTTTTCAGACTCCGATCACTAGCAGTATTGATGGGATGATCGCGGTAGATACGATGTGGTTTGGGGGCAATAGCCAATGCGGTGTTGCATGCACTGGAACTACCACCACTGCTTCATTGACACAAAAACCGCTCACCACCACCCAGCTTGGGCCGATCTATCGCATTAACGAAATATTCACAGTTGGCGCATCTTATTTTTATGTGACTGGTGGCGCTACCGCAATCAATAACAATTCTCTGAATAATGTCGTCAACACTCAGCGTTTTTTATTAAGCGGTCAAGCACATACGCCAATTGGTAGATTCTCACTGCAATATGGCAGAGACATGGAAGTCAAAAATGGTTTTGCGCAGACAAGAGTATTGGCAGTGCGACTCATGAAAGAGTTTTAACAAATAAGTCTGACTTCTTTATATTTCTAAATCTGATTATTTTTGTAAGTGGTCCAGTATTTCTGCATCTCAATAAATAGAAATGAAGCGGACCAAGTAATGAGGATGAAGCCAGTTAGCGCTTCTACTCCTGTTAAATACCTTAAATAGCCCTGCGCCACAATCTCGCCGTAACCCAAGGTCGTAAAGGTAACAAATGATAGGTAGGCACAATCGAGCAAGATGCCATGCCCTGAGAGATTCCCAACAAGCCCGCCCATGAGAGGGAACTGCAAGCTAAAGAAATAGCCAAAGGCAAACAGCCAGATCTCCGCCACGTGCGCAATGAAGATGGCACCAACCCCTACTAGCACCCTAAAACGCGGTGCAATATGAGCCAACTTAGGCAGCAATCTATCCAGCTGAAAAAGCGCCTCGTAATGAAGCAGAATCGCTAGGAGCGCTAGAGATGCATTGACGATGAAAGCAATAGTAAGCAGCATGCGTAAATTATCCCCCATTTACAGGGGGATAAATAAATCAACCAGTAATGATGGTGTCGCCTTTTAAAGCATCAACTCTGGCAAAGTATTTTTTAGCATAAGCCAGCAATTGACCATCAGTTGGATGATCAACAGTCTCAATACCAACTACTTTTTCAGCAATACCATGATCATGCTTAGTGGCATGCTTCATTAAATCCAATTTTGCAGAGCCTGGGCCCACAATCAAAATCTCTTTAGATTCCATGACTGCTTGAATGACTTCATGCAAATAATGCTGATCTGGTTCAGCACGTGCACCACTAACTGAACCACTTTTGTGATGAACATTTTTATGAGTAGACCTAGTCTTAATGACTTCGCTCTCACTTGCAGTTGGATTGAAATAAATAACGTGAGCTTCTTGATGATCAATCCAAATAACTGAGTGATTAAATGACATATGTTCTCTTTCTAATTAAAAAACCGGTTACTAAAACAATAAAGATGATTAATCGAGGATCAAATCATGGCTAAACAGGTGAACAGCACCATCAATGGCATGGCCATTCAATATCTTTTGCTCAGCTATCGAGAGCAGCTTTAATTGATGATTTTCAAATAATTGCAAGCCATTGGTTTCCACGCCTTCAGAATCCAAGTCCTGCAGCGCCTCATAACTAAAGGTGCATTTGAGTGGCTTGCCATCAAGCGTTGCTGGATAGGAGACATCACCATTTTCTAAAACAGCTGCGGGACCAACAAATTCAAGCTTCATGGGGGCTCACTTTATTAAAAATAGTCAAAAGACTCTAATAGTTTGAACCTAATAGGCAAAGTGTACTTGATACACATCAAATTCCTCGCCCTTAACTAGAACGTATCCAGCTTTCGTTGGGCTAAAAAGTTCTGAGTAGTTCTGGCGAGGTGAATATCGTGAGCTTTACTTAAGCTTGCAGAACGCTTCAGGAGATCCTCTGATGGAGTACTGAGACTCGAGTCTTTACATACAAATAGAATTTGATTCATCCGATCATCCTCCGCTACCAACACGGATTGATGCTCAAAAACCCGATCAATTCGCTCTTGGTACACCTGATTTAGCCCTGCTGCGCCAGAGAAATTAATTACCAAGACACCGCTGGGATTTAAACATGCTAGGCAACTAG
>ERZ1034363.1078-NODE-1078-length-16395-cov-2.998529_pt1 | contig 16395 bp, 14 predicted proteins | sample MGYA00520616_ERZ1034363 | MGnify/ENA primary metagenome ERZ1034363 (study PRJEB33736, sample SAMEA104284506) | Azolla filiculoides | biome: Urban; feature: Water surface; material: Ditch water | place: Netherlands | collected 2015-10-28 | depth 0-0.1 m ...
AGCTCATATGCAGCACCCAAGAAACTATTGCGCACACTTGGGCTTTCTTTTTGATAACCAATTTGCTCAAAAATATCCGCTAGCAAATCTTTGGCCGCTGTGTTGTTTGGCTCTGCATAAACCAATTTATTCACAATCTCCATGGCTTCGCGATATTTACCCTGTTTATACAGTTGCTTGCCCTTGGCCATAATCTTGGTAGAGCCGCCCATCATTTCCACATACAGCGGAGCAGAATCTTTTGGTGAAAGCGGAATTAAAGTTGCAGGATTAGCGTCCCAGTAACCGAGGTAACGATTAATTACCGCACGACTATTGTGCTCCTCAGAGCCATGATAGCTATGCGCAGCCCATTGAGACTTCAAGCTCTCCGGTTGTTTGTAAACGTTATGCACTTCATTAATGGTTACGCCATTATTCGCCAAATGCAGTACTTCATTATTTAAGTGTGCATAGCTATCCCGCTGTGTGCGCATCACCTCTTGTACACGATCATTACCCCAGCGCGGCCAAGAATGCGAAGCAAACATCACTTGCGCTTCATTGCCATAACGATACAAAGCATTATTGATGTTCTTAGACCATGCCAAGGCATCGCGTACTAGCGCACCACGCAAGGTGTAAATATTATGAATAGTGCCGGTAATATTTTCGGCAGCCCAGAATGCTTTCATCTGCGGGAAGTAGGTATTCATCTCGGCTGGCGCTTCTGTACCAGGGGTATTTTGAAACTCCATCTCTACGCCATCTACTGTCATTTTTTCAAATGGCTCATTGATGAGAATGGTTGGCTCAATTAAACCGAGGTTTCCAGCTGCCGTATTTTTTCCAATCGATTGGTCAACATGGCCAAATGGGCTACGCGGTAACAAAACGCCATACTGGAAATACAAACGACGTGTCATGGCATTGCCGGCGTATACATTCTCCGCAACAGCATGATCCATAAAACCAGCAGGAGCAATAATCTTAACCTTACCACTCTTCACATCCGCTTCTTCTACCACCCCACGAACGCCACCAAAATGATCCGCATGAGAATGGGAATACACCACTGCTACAACTGGGCGTTTACCTAACTTCTCATTAACCAACTCCAAGGCAGCTCTCGCAGTCTCTTTTGAGGTCAATGGGTCAAAGACAATCCAACCAGTATTCGTTTTGACAAAACTGATATTTGATAAATCAAATCCACGAACCTGATAAATCTTCCCAGGAACAACTTCATAGAGGCCGTAGCCCATATTGAGAATCGCTTGGCGCTGTAAAGAAGGATGGACACTATCAAAATCCTTACCTTGCAATAAGAACTCATAACTTCCCATATCCCAAGCGACGTTACCTGCATCAGCCATGATGGTTTTATAAGCAGGCGCCGCAATGAATCCCCTCTTAGACTCTTCAAAATCGCGCTTATCTTCAAATGGTAAGGTTTTACGCAAACCATTTTGCAGTTCAACTGTAAATGTAGAAGGCGCCTTGCCCTTTGGATCAAAGTGCTTACCCTGCATTGCGCCAGGATCAACCACTACCCCACCACCGCCAGCAGCTATAGCGGAGTTACCGGCAATGAAGGCAAAAGATAGGGCAAGAAGGGAGAGTGTAGTTTTCATAAAATTCTGGGTGGGTTAGAGATATTGCAATTATTGGCAAACAAGCTACTTAATGAATGTAAAGAGAGCGTCATGGATAGGCAATTAGCTACGCAGCTAATACCTTAATCCTGCTTAGACGGCAAGAAAATAACAAATTCAGCGCCACCGCCAGTGGCATCTTGATACCGGATGCTGCCACCATGACGAGATACGATGTGGTGACATAGCCATAAACCCAATCCCATGCCAGAGCGCTTACTAGTGCTGGAAAGTAATTCGAATAAATGGGACTGGGCATCAAGCGGAACTCCATTACCGCTATCCCTAACGATGAATTGAATTCCGCCAGGCATATCCTCACTCTGAATCTCCAGCGAACGAGACGCATTTGTTGAAATACTCAAGGCTTGTATGGCGTTATTGATGAGATTAAGCAGGACCTGTTGGATTTCGCCCCGATTAATATTGACATAAGCGCTGGAGTTCAGTCGCAGTACAACTTGAATATGTTGCGCCTGAATTTCTGGCTTGGTGATCTGAAGAACTGCCTCAATTAATAGCTTGATATCAATTCGTTCGACCCCGATCTTTCCATCTGAAAAAATGGAGCGCAAGGATTGAATAATATTGGATGCACGCCGATTATCTGCAAGCAATGCGTTTAATACTTCTTGGGTTTGCTCGTTACTTAAATGACCTTCTGACAACTTCTTCTGTAGAAACTGAATATTGAGTTGAGACGCCCCTAAGGGCTGATTGAGCTCATGTGCAATGGAAGCTGACAACGCGCCGGTGGCTGCAGTTTTATTAGCCTTGAGTAAATTAGAGATGAGATTTTCACGCTCCAACAACAAGGATTTAATTTCCTCATTTTCGACCTGAGACTTAGCACTTGCCAATGCAATTCGTTCAGACCAATATCCCCCAATGGCAATATAAGCCAAAGTATTCATGACGATTTGGGTAATTGTCAGAAGAATAAGTAACTGGGGGATCTGCTCTACCTGGCGAATCGTAAAGCCCGAGGCAATTACTACGGAGAGTCGACCAATTGCAAAAAATAATTCTGCGGTAGTGGCATATTGCAGATACATTAATTGCCGGGAAGGAGTCGCCCTTCTCTTCTCGCGTAGCTGAAGAATTTGCCAAATAAAAAAAGATCCAGTAATCAAGCAGATCACAGAGGTTCGACTTTCGAATGTGCCAGTAATACGCATCCACTCAAAAAAAGGAATAAAGATCAAAACAGATAAAGCAAAGGCATATTTAAGACGCTGGCTGATAGGCTTGTTCAAAGACCTACAAAAGAGCAACTGCAAAATAGCGGCAACATAGAACAAAGAATTGGCTATTGTGAAATTAAACTCTGGTTTTGCAACGTCTTCAATAGTCAGAATTCCGGTACCAAAAGTCGCCAAGGCAAAAACACTCACCACCAAAGACCACATCCAATAAGGGCTTGGTCTTACCCTGTTTTGAGAGCGGTAATAATGGTAGACACCCAACAACAAGCCCAACTGAATGGTGGCAAGGATATAAAAATAGAGGGCGATCAGCAGCTTCATAGGAGATATCGTACAACGATCGCCTTCTTAATCCAGCCTACCCAACAAGTCTATTGCGTCAAACTTGGTAAAGCACCAGACAGGACTAGGTAGAAAAAATAGAGAGATACAAACAGTAGAACCATACCTAGAAGGTATTGTGGGTAACGGATCCCCTGCTCTGGCATGCCTAGCTTTTTGCCATTCACCATGGACTTCACAAGATTTTGTCTCTCTAGTAGGCTCATGACGATTGCAGCGGCGACATGAAGAATCACTACAGCTAAAGCAAGACTAGCAACTGCTTCATGTGCTTCAGACATGAAATTGCCCAAAAACTCTTTAACCGAAAGATAGCCTGTTAAACCAATCAGCAGTATGAGCAGCATCAGCGCAAACATCACTAAACCGCCTGCTGGATTATGGCCAACATCATGGTGGGGATGTCCGCGTAGCATCGCAAGGAAATGCTCTAGGACTGCCTTAGGGCTTTTCAGAAACTGACTAAATCGGGCATAGCGAGTGCCAATCAGTCCCCACACCAATCGGATGAGAATAAGTAGGCATGCCGAATAGCCAAATGCATAGTGAATCATCTGAAGCCGCTCACTCTCAGAAGTGAGCCACGCACCAGCAAAACAAATCACCAATAGCCAATGAAATACCCTCACCGGCATATCCCATACCAAAATCAGCTGCCGGGTTTTTCCAGTTGCGCCAACTGCATCATTCACAGGTTTATTCATTTGGTTGGGATCTTGATATTTTTCTCACTAAAGATGCCTTGAGCAGCATCGATATGACAGGCGCCACAATTGGCTGGACTCTTAATGCCAGCCCTCTTCCAAACATCAGGCCTTACTTCATCATGCTTACGAATAAACCATGATGTTTTGGTGATACGATTTTCGGGGGCTGTCTCACTATATTTTTGACGAGTAGCAGCATTCTTAATTAGCCAGTTTGTAATTTCAGTTTGAGTCTTTGCATCTACGCTAGCGTCTGTACCAAAGTGCTTGGAAAGACTAGACATCACATTTTTCCAGCTTTGCTCACTTAATAATCCGGGTGGATAAGCCATGTGGCAACTTGCGCACTCAGCTTCATATGAAGTTGGCGCATCAGCGGGCATCGGCATCTTTGCCGCAAAGGCGGATGATGCGCTTAAGAACAAACAAAGGGAGAAGAGATAAGGAAAGTGAATTTTCATATTAATTTATTTGACCGTCATTAACCAAGCGAGGACATCAGCTTTTTCTTGCGCAGTACAGTCTCGACCGAGTACATCATTGCAATTGCGCTTAAACCACTTGTCCGCTTTGGCTTCATCGGTGAATCGCGTGGAATTGGCGTTGGGGGATAGGGGCTTAATGACCTTGCCAGTAACAATATGTTTCGTGTCGTGATTGGGGGGATTTTCATGACAGGACGCACAACTCCACTCTTTTCCATGCTTAGCATTAAAGAACTGCTCTCCTCGAGTGGGAGATGCTTTCCCAGATTGCGATTCATAGGTCTTCAGTAGATCAGAGGGAGTCGCAGCAAGAACGGCAAGACCCAAGCTCATTAAGACTGATCCTGAAAATAACTTCCAAAACATATATACCCCTTCATCAACACTATCTCTCTAGTATGCGCCATGAATATTTCACAAAATTTGGATAAATAAGCAAAATAGTCAGGTATTGGGTCTATTTGGAAGATGAATCGCGAAAATTCATGAATCTTTCCCATGAGTAATACAATCTCTATAAATGCTAATACAGCTGCATTTATCAATTACCGCCTTACCACCTATTGGTAGTGCATTCCAAATTTTTAAGGATTATTACTGTTATGAAAAAAATCATCATTGCCATCATCATTGCTGCTATCGCAGTTGGCGCTTACCTTTTCCTCACTAAGCCACAAGCTCCAGTAGCTGCTGTAGCGGCTCAAGAGTCTGCACTCATTTATGACGGCGAAGTAACCAAGATTGATGCTGCAACTCGTACAGTAACCCTTAAGAACCAAGATGGTGAAACTTCTATCGTTGCAGGCCCTGAAGTAAAGAACTTCGCTGAAATTAAAGTTGGTGATCGTTTTGACGTTGTTTACGAACTTGCGGTTGCTATTGAGTTGGTTAAAGTGAAAAACCCAGGCACAACTGGTGAGCAAACTACAACTACGACTACAACTGCTCCACAAGGCGAAAAGCCAGGCATGATCACTACCAATACTATTACTGCAACTGCCAATGTTGAAGCGATTGATGCAGCTAAGAACACCGTTTCTTTAAAAGGCCCACAAGGAAATATCTTCAAAGTTAAAGTTCAGAATCCTGACTTGATGAAAGATATTGCTGTAAACGACCAAGTTAAAGTGGTTTATACAGAAGCGATTGCTGCGGTTGTAAGCGCACCAGTGGCTAAGAAGTAATGCAATAACGTTTTCTAGTTACTAGAAAGACAAAACCCCAGCAAGCGATTGCTGGGGTTTTTTATTTAGCCCAAGTCCAAGGGCATTAAACGCACTTATAAAGCCTGCGCATATTTTCAATCTTCCAATACTGCTGCTGAGCCGTATCAAATTCCTCCCGGTAGTTACCTGGGTGAGCATGTTCAAATATCAGAAGAACTCGCTTTGCTTGGTCATGCTTAGCAAATGCAGCCAAGGTTAAATAGAGATATCCCTGCTTGAGGTCTTGCTCAATAATATCGCCAGTTGCATATAAAGAGCCTAAGGTAAAAGCAGACTGTCTACTACCCTCCTCCGCACCTTTTTTTAATAAGGCGATACCTTTTTCTTGGTTGGGCACAACGCCATGTGCAATACCTGTACCAAGAATGTAAATATTGCCTAAATTACAGTAGGCATCGAGCACCTCTTCTTTGATGGCTTTTTCATAATATTCAACGGCTGTCTTGTAGTCTTGCTTGACATCACCCATGCCGCGCTCAAACATTAAGCCGACATTAAAGTGCGCATAACCATTACCCAAACTACTATTGGAATTTTGAAGTGTAAATAGCGTATTGATTTGCTCGGGGTTTAGGCGACCATCAAAACACAGCTTAGTTAATGCATAAAGCGCATCTTCACTAGCTCGATCTTTAGCGAGACCATAAAAGATATCAAATGCAGCAGAATAACTTCCACGCTCGACATTAAGTTGCCCCAAATCAAGGCGTGATTGATCGTCATACATATTTATCTGAGTCCCTATAAAACCCTGAGGTTTTTATTATTAGAAATTATTGACTCAGAATATAGAAACTCGGTTCATATAGGGATACCCCCTATGAGTGGCATTTTGATTGATGATGGGTTGTAGAGCCAAAGAAAAAGCCACCCTGTAGGATGGCTTTGGTAAGGCTTTTAATTTGGCGGAAGAGGTGAGATTCGAACTCACGGAGGACTTTCATCCTCGCCAGTTTTCAAGACTGGTGCATTCAACCGCTCTGCCACTCTTCCTTTGCGATTTGAGTCCTAGATTATAAAGAACTTTTGATTTGCGCCTCCAAATGCTGGGCAATAGCCAAACAAGAGGTAAGACCTGGGGACTCAAAGCCATAGAGATTAAATAGCCCGTGAAGCTGATGCTGCTCGGGGCCTTCAAAGTAAAAGTCGCCCGCTGGGGCATTAGGCGGGACGATTTTGGCTCTGACCCCGGAGTAGTCTGCTTGCAATGCGCCATCTTTAAGACCTGGCCAATACTGTCTTACTGCAGCATAAAAGCCCTCTCCCCGCTTTGGATCTACCGTGTAGTTAATCTGACTTTCCTCTTCAATCTCAAGCCATTCCACATCAGGCCCAAACTTTGCCTGCCCTCCCATATCGAGAGTCAGATGAACGCCTAATCCGCCCGGCTCAGGGATGGGATAAATCAAATGGCTGAATGGGGATTTGCCAGACAAGGAGAAGTAGTTACCTTTGGCAAAATAGGCTTTGGGTATCTGGTCTTTAGATAGGCCTTCAATTTTTTGAGCTAATGCTGGTGCACTGAGCCCTGCGCAATTGATTAGCAACTTGGTCTGAATACTCATGCCATCAGCACCACCAATAGCAAGCTCAAAGCCCCCTTCCGCATTACTGCCGATGGGTTTCGCACTGAGTAGTGGTGACTGATAGGCGACCATGCCGCCAGCATCTTCAAAACCGCCCAGTAATGACAGCATTAATCCATGACTATCCACCACGCCTGTTGAGCTCGAAAGTACTGCGGCCTCACAATGCAGCTGTGGCTCTAGAGACTTAGCTTGTGCACCCGAGATCATCTTAATATCTGGCACTTGATTGTTTTGGGCTTTATACAAAATTGCCTGCAAATCATCCAGTTGGCTTGCATCGGTAGCAACAATCAATTTGCCATAGGCTTGAGTGCTCACCTGATGACTACGGCAATACTCATATAAGAGACGATTACCCTCTACACAGAGCTTGGCCTTGAGGGAGTCTTTTGGGTAATAAATTCCCGCATGAATTACCTCACTATTGCGGGCGCTACTAATGGTTCCAAAAGAATCTTCTCGCTCCAGCAAGATAGTCTCTCGACCCTGCAATGCCATTTCGCGAGCAACCGCTAAACCAACGACACCGGCGCCCACGACTACGCAATCAACCTGCTCCATTCCGCTATTCCTGACCTGATTTCAGAGATGTCTCAATTTTGTAATGACTTTTGCCTAAGCTAAAGCCTTGTTATTGATGAAATCGTAACATTTTCAGCGTTTTAAGGGGATTTTGATGCCCTTATTGATAAAATCTAGGAATGTCTTTGCAAGCCCAATTAGCCAATAACAGTGTTCACTCTGCCATTGATGTGGTGCTCGATACCGCCTATCAAGGAATTGATGACAGCAGCTGGGCAAAGTTATTTACAAATGCCCGTAAATCCCATTTGGAGCAGTTCATTAGGGATTTATTTGCAGGCAAGCATATCAATAACAGCGAGGATCGCCCCGCCCTACACTCTGCCTTACGCAATTTAAGTAAAACGCCAGTCTTAATTGATGGTAAAGATGTCATGCCCGCCGTTTCTGAAGTGTGGCATCGCATTGAAGCCTTGTGCAATAAATGGGTTGGCGTCACTGATGTCATTCATATTGGTATTGGCGGATCGGACTTTGGCCCTCGCCTAGCTATTGAAGCCTTAGCCCATGTTCCCGGCATTGAAAGCCGTGGCATGCGCATGCATTTCTTGGCCAATATTGATACTGCTGAATTAGCGCGGATCCTGGCACGAGCGCAGCCACACAGCACACGCGTGATTGTGGTGTCGAAGTCATTTACCACTCTTGAAACCTCCATGAATGCCAAAGCAGTTGTGGCTTGGCTTAAAAAGAGTGGTTGCACTGCTAGCCAAATTGAGCATGCCTTATATGCAGTCACTGCCAATATCCCTGCCGCCAAAGAATTCGGCGTAAGCGAAGACAACATCTTCCCTTTTTGGGACTGGGTCGGTGGTCGCTACTCAGTGTGGTCGGCGGTAGGTCTACCCATTGCTTTGCAATATGGCTTTGAAACATTCAAACAGTTTTTGGCTGGCGCTGAGGCCATGGATTTACATTTCAAGAACGCCCCTCTAGAGGAAAACCTGCCCGTCATCATGGCGCTCACTTTGCTGTATCAACAAGAGAAACATGATGTCAAAGCCTATGCAGCAATTCCATATGCAGATGCTTTAGATTGGTTTCCGAAATGGTTGCAACAACTCGACATGGAAAGTAATGGCAAGAGCGTTGATCGCGACGGCAAACCCGTCAAGCACTCTTCTCCTGTCGTATTTGGGAGCGCAGGAAGTAACGCGCAACACTCTTACTTTCAGCTCTTCCACCAGGGCACCGAAATCATTCCGATTGATTTCATTGCCGTGCGTGAACCTATGAGTGATAGGCCAGAAGCGGTAGCCCATCACCGCATCCTGCTTTCTAATTGCTTGGCACAGGCTCAAGCATTGGCCAATGGCAAGACTGCCAGCAATCCAAATGATGTCTATCCAGGCAAGCGCCCGAGCAGCCTTTTATTGCTACCCAAGCTAAATGCTTTTTATCTCGGCGCCTTGCTTGCCCTTTACGAGAACCGAACTGCAACATTAGGCGCACTCTGGAATATCAATAGCTTTGATCAACCCGGCGTGGAATACGGCAAAGTTCTGGCCAAGCCAATCGAAAAGGCCCTTGCAAGTCATCAGAATGACATTGCTGCTAGCGCAGATATTGACGCTGTAACTGCCGCGCGCATTAATTTATTAAATTCAAATAACTAGTTATCACCCAAGCAATTCTTGGGCATCCTTACCGAAAGATCTGCAATGCAATTGTCTCCATCCATTTTTAAAGCATATGACATTCGCGGCATTATTGACGAGACCTTAGATCCCTCTATCGCCAGATTAATTGGGCAAGCTTTTGGCACTGAAATGCGTGAACTTGGTGAAACTGACATCGTCATCGGTCGCGATGGCCGCCTGTCTGGTCCTAGCTTGATTGAGGCATTAACAGAGGGCTTACTTTCCACCGGCATCAATGTGATTGATTTGGGTATGGTGGCTACACCAATGGTGTACTTTGCTGCCAATCACACTATTGATGGCAAAACACCGAAGTCCGGCATCATGATTACCGGCAGCCACAATCCCCCAAACTACAACGGCTTCAAAATGGTTCTGGGCACATCTGCGATTTACGGCGAACAGATTCAGGATTTGCGCAAACGCATTGAAGCCAGGCAATTTGCTACTGGCCAAGGAACACGTAGCACCTTTGATATTTTCCCGATGTACTTAAATTACATTGTGGGGGATATCAAGCTGGCTCGACCCATGAAGATTGCTGTCGATTGTGGCAATGGTGTGGGTGGCGCTTTTGCGGGAAAACTATTTAGAGCCTTGGGTTGCGAAGTTCAAGAATTATTCTGTGAGGTAGACGGTCATTTTCCTAATCACCATCCAGATCCAGCGCATATCGAAAACCTACAAGATCTGATTAAGAACCTACAGACTACCGATAATGAATTAGGCCTTGCCTTTGATGGGGATGCTGATCGCCTGGGCGTAGTAACTAAAGATGGTCAAGTCATTTTCCCGGACCGTCAAATGATGCTCTTTGCAAAAGACGTTCTCAGCCGCAATCCTGGTGGTCAAATTATTTACGATGTGAAGTGCACTCGTAATTTAGCTACCTATGTAAAAGAACATGGTGGCGAGCCCATTATGTGGAAAACTGGTCACTCTCTAGTTAAAGCAAAGCTGAAAGAAACTGGCGCCCCATTGGCTGGCGAGATGAGTGGTCATATTTTCTTTAAGGACCGTTGGTTTGGATTTGATGATGGCTTATATACAGGTGCTCGTCTTCTAGAAATCCTGAGCAAGGAAAATAATCCGAGCGACACTCTCAATCATTTGCCAAACGCGATTTGCACTCCAGAACTCCAACTGGCTTGTGCTGAAGGTGAGCCCTTTGCCTTGCTAGAAACTATTAAAGCCAATGCAAAGTTCCCGACATCAGAGTCGATCAATACGATTGATGGTGTACGCGTGGAATATGCTGATGGCTTTGGACTGGCTAGACCATCTAACACCACTCCAGTAGTTGTGATGCGTTTTGAGGCAGACAGCGAAGAGGCTATTAAACGTATCCAGGCGGAATTTAAGGCTGTACTACTAGCTGCTAAACCAGAAGCAAAACTGCCGTTTTAGATCGGTGGGTTGAGAGCATGCGCTTGCTCAACTAAAGATAAAATGACTCATGACTTCCACTGCTAGCTCCCCTATCGCTTTTGACTATCCTCAGCAAGATGCTGCCGGGCTTACCTGCACCGCCCAAGCTTGGGCTAAAACACCGCCACAACTTCATGGCACTGAAAAAGCAGCTGTCATTGCTCGCATCAAGCAATTGCTGATTGAGAAGGATGCCGCATTAGTTGCCCACTACTATGTCGATGGGGATATTCAAGATCTTGCCATGGAGACTGGCGGCTTTGTTGCCGACTCTTTAGAGATGGCCCGTTTTGGCAAGAATCACCCTGCTAAGAATTTGATTGTGGCTGGGGTGCGCTTTATGGGGGAGTCAGCAAAAATTCTGAGTCCCGAAAAACGTGTCTTCATGCCAGATCTCGATGCGACTTGCTCCTTAGATTTAGGTTGTGATGCCGTTGATTTTGCAGCATTTAGAGCTCTGCATCCCGATCGCACTGTCGTTGTCTATGCCAATACAAGTGCTGCAGTTAAAGCACAAGCTGATTGGATGGTGACGAGTTCTTGCGCGTTAGCGATCGTTCATCAACTTAAAGTTGAGGGCAAGAAAATTCTCTGGGCCCCCGATCGCCATTTAGGTCGATATATTCAAGAGCAAACTGGTGCTGATATGTTGTTGTGGAATGGCGCCTGCATTGTTCATGATGAATTCAAGGCGGTTGAATTAGAAATGCTCAAAGCTAGCCATCCCAATGCCATGATTTTGGTGCACCCGGAATCCCCTCAGGCAGTGGTAGATCTAGCAGACGTGGTTGGATCCACTTCCGCCATGATTAAAGCTGTAGTGGAAGGTGCTGCCACTGAATATATTGTGGCTACAGACAATGGCATCTTGCATCGCATGCGCCAACTCGCACCCAATAAAATCCTGATTGAAGCTCCTACTGCTGGCAACAGTGCTACCTGCAAAAGCTGTGCTCATTGCCCTTGGATGGCCATGAATGGCTTGCAAGGCATTTTGGATTGCCTTGAAAATGCCTCCGGTGAAATCACCATTGATGAAAAAGTTCGAGTTAAAGCCTTAGCTTGCATTGAGCGTATGCTCGATTTCACACAAAATCATCCTGACCTACTTGCTAAAGCCCAACATGGTTTTGTTAAGAACATTGGTGCGGCCTAGGCTGGTCTGGATTTTTCTTATTAGTCTTTTTTGATTGAATAGCATGTTTGATTACAACGAAACCTTAGAGCAAGCGCGTCAACGCAATATTGCTGATGCACTGATGGAAGATATTGGTAAATGTGATTGGACTGCCCAACTCGTCCCCAGCAAATCTGTTCATGCTCAACTGATTGTGCGAGAACAGGCTGTGCTGTGTGGCGTTGATTGGTTTGAAGGCACCCTCAAAAAATTAGACCCCTTGGCAACAGTGACTTGGCATTATCTAGAGGGTGACATGATGAAGCCCGATACCAAGGTCTGCGATATTGAAGCAAATTCTCGAGCACTACTATCTGCTGAGCGCCCCTGCATTAATTTTTTACAAACACTGTCTTGGACCGCTAGCATTGCGCGTCAACACGTTGATGCAATTGCAGGTGTGAGCCCAAATCCAAATGGTTGTGCGGTGCTCGATACACGCAAAACAATTCCCGGCTTACGTCAGGCGCAGAAATATGCAGTACGGGTAGGTGGCGGTCAAAACCAACGTCTTGCACTATGGCATGGCATCCTCATTAAAGAGAATCATATTGCTGCTGCAGGGGGTGTTGCAGCTGCAGTAAAAGCTGCGCAAGCTTTAAATTCTGGTGTGGATATTCAGGTAGAAGTAGAAAACTTTGCAGAGCTAAAAGAAGCCTTAGATGCAGGTGCAAAAAGCATCTTGATTGATAACTTCACCACAGAGCAAATGAAGGAAGCTGTGGCTTTTACCAATGGTCGCGCCTTACTAGAGGCCTCTGGTGGTATCGACCTAGATCAAATGCGCGCCATTGCTGCCACTGGGGTTGATCGCATCTCTCTAGGAAAGCTAACTAAAGATATTAAGGCAGTGGATTTCTCAATGAGGGTTTTGTAAGCTAATCACCCTATTTCCATGTAAACATCAAGACCATTCTTTGACTTAGTGTATCCTATTGGATACATTAACGCATGATCGAAATTAGAAAAACTGAAGAATTCATAGTTTGGCTAGATAACTTATTTGATTTGTTGGCAAGAGCAAAGATACAGGCAAGAATCAAAAGGCTATCCGAAGGAAATCCAGGTAATACTGAATCTGTAGGTGAAAAGGTATTCGAGATGAAGATTGATTTTGGTCCTGGTTATCGGGTGTATTACACCAAACATGGTCAGAAACTCACCATTCTTTTATTGGGCGGAGATAAGAAAACACAAGCCAGAGATATCAAACTAGCTCAACGTTTAGCGAGAAATTTATAAACAACTATTATGAAAAGAACAATCACAACCCCATACGATGTCGCTGAGCATCTTCGCACTCCAAAAGAAATGGCCGCCTACCTAGAGGCTTGCATAGAAGAGGCAGATGGTGACGCCGCTTTTATTGCTAAGGCACTAGGTGACATTGCAAGAGCCAAAGGGATGACTCAAGTTGCTAAAGATTCGGGCCTGACAAGAGAGAGCTTATATAAATCACTTTCTGGCGAGAGAAGTCCAGGCTTTGACACCATACTGAAAGTTATTGCTGCATTGGGCTTAAGCCTTCATGCTGCACCCGCCATCAAGAAATGATCAAGTCGCAGGATTTTCCGATGTACCCTCAGCTTGAGGGGTCAGAATAGTCGGGTAAGACACCGCCCAAGTACCTGGGTAATCACGGCTGTAATGCAGCCCCCTACTTTCTCTGCGCATCAGAGCTGATCTCACAATCAATTCCGCGCATTCCAGAAGATTACGAAGCTCAATTAAGTCGCGCGTCACTTTAAAGTTAGCGTAATACTCTTGAACTTCGTATCTGAGGAGCTTAATGCGATGTAATGCACGCTCTAGGCGTCTATTGGTTCTCACGATACCAACGTAATTCCACATCAATGAACGTAGCTCATCCCAGTTATGGGCAATCACCACTTGCTCATCTGCATCCTCAACCTGACTCTCATCCCATAAAGGCAAATTGGGCATAACGGGAGTCTTGAGTGATGAGATATCTTCAGCAGCCGCTTTACCAATGACTACACACTCTAGCAATGAGTTACTAGCCAAGCGATTAGCGCCATGCAAGCCGGTGTAAGTTGCTTCACCTACGGCATATAAGCCTGGCAAGTCAGTTTTTCCTTTGAGGTCTGTCACTACACCACCACAGGTGTAATGCGCTGCCGGCACTACCGGAATAGGCTCTTTAGTGATATCCAGACCTAGACTCATACAGCGCGCATAGATCATCGGGAAATGCTCTTTAATAAATGCTTCGCCCAAATGGGTAGCATCTAAGTGCACGTAATCTAAGCCGTGCTTCTTCATCTCAAAGTCGATTGCTCTCGCCACAATATCGCGCGGAGCCAACTCATTGCGCTCGTCATGCTCAGGCATAAAGCGTGTACCGTTTGGTAGCTTGAGTAAACCACCCTCTCCACGCATCGCCTCAGTAATGAGGAAGGTGCGATCACTTGGGTGATACAAGCACGTCGGATGAAACTGAATAAATTCCATATTACCGACGCGGCAGCCTGCACGCCAAGCCATGGCAATACCATCGCCTGTAGCAGTGTCGGGGTTGCTGGTATATCGGTAGACCTTACCAACGCCACCAGTTGCAAGTACCACTGACTTGGCCTCAATCGTTTCTACACGATTGTTTTTAATATCGAGGGCATACACACCGTAGCAACGATTTGGCTTAGTGCGTTGTGTCTTTGCATCCAAGTGACGATTGGTAATCAGATCTAAAGCAATCCAATGCTCTAGCAGCTGAATATTTTTATGGGCTCTTGCCTTATCAAGCAATACCTCATGAATGGCTTTGCCAGTGGCATCAGCTACGTGCGCAATTCGACGTTGACTATGTCCACCTTCACGGGTGAGATGCAAACCCATTGGGCCTGTCTCATCAGCAGTAAATGGGACTCCCTGCTCCACCAACCAACGAATCGCTTCAGCACTCTCTTCAGCGATATATCGAGCGGTAGACTCCACCACGAGGCCTGCGCCTGCATCTAAGGTGTCAGCAACATGAGAATCCACACTGTCATGTTCTTTATCAACCACCCCAACAATGCCACCCTGCGCCCAAGCGGTTGCAGCCTCACCTAGACCGCGCTTAGCCATCACAATGACTGGCTGTGTCTCGGCCATATGCAGGGCAACGGTTAGACCGGCCAAACCTGCCCCAATAATTAGAACGGGTAATTCTGCTTTGGGATTAGCTGCTGAAGTTTGGGGTTTTGAACTGGCCATAGAGGATCAATTCTAAAGGGCAATCAATAAATGGGTACTTTTAGCCTGTCCTAACAATAAAGCCCCTGATATAGGGGCTTTATTGAGGGGCGCTAAGTTAAGCAAGTTATTAGACTGCTGTCGCTTTCTGCCTCATAGGATCATTGGTACCGTAACCCATTACTGGGGCAGCCTGACCGCCTTTAGCAAGCTTGACGGCGCAGTACTTAAATTCCGGAATCTTGCCAAAAGGATCTAAGGCAGAGTTGGTGATTAAGTTGGCTGCAGCTTCATAGTAAGCAAACGGAATAAAGATCACGCCACGTGGAGTGCCATCATCTCTACGGACATGGATACCCACTTCGCCTCGACGAGATTGAACAGTAATGACATCGCCAGCAGAAACACCTAACTGGGTCATATCTTCGCCATTCATCGATACAGTAGCCATTGGCTCAATTGCATCCAAGACGGTTGCACGGCGAGTCATACTGCCGGTATGCCAATGCTCTAACTGACGACCTGTAATCAATACAAATGGGTAATCAGCATCTGGACGCTCATTCGCAGGAATGATATCGGCAGGCACCAACTTCACTCTACCGTCTGTCGTAGCAAATTTGTCATCAAATACGATTGGACGACCTGGGTCTTCTGCAGACAAGCATGGGTATGTCACGCTAGATTCTTTTTCTAGGCGCTCCCAGGTAATACCATTGATGGCTGCATGCATCGCTTGACGCATTTCGTCATAAACCTCTGCAACACCATCATCCGGACCTTGGTAGTTCCAATTGAGACCCATGCGATTGGCAATTTGCTGAATGATCCACAGATCAGGCTTAGCATCTCCCGGAGGATTAATCGCCTTCTTACCCATCTGCACCATACGATCCGTATTGCTTGCAGTACCAACTTTCTCTGGCCATGCGCTTGCTGGCAATACTACGTCAGCCAAGAGCGCAGTCTCAGTCATGAAAATATCTTGCACAACCAAGAGATCCAAAGACGCCAAAGCGTGACGTGCATGATTTAAATCAGGGTCGCTCATCGCAGGGTTCTCACCCTCGACATACATACCGCGAATCTTGTCTGGATCACTATCCGGCGCAGTGATCTTGTGCATGATCTCTACTACGGTGTAACCAGGCTTCTTATCTAATGGGGTATCCCAGAACTTCTCAA
>ERZ1034363.1079-NODE-1079-length-16390-cov-10.537669_pt1 | contig 16390 bp, 17 predicted proteins | sample MGYA00520616_ERZ1034363 | MGnify/ENA primary metagenome ERZ1034363 (study PRJEB33736, sample SAMEA104284506) | Azolla filiculoides | biome: Urban; feature: Water surface; material: Ditch water | place: Netherlands | collected 2015-10-28 | depth 0-0.1 m ...
CATTCTGGCTTCCGTGTAACGCATTGCAGCTGGACTATCTCCATCGACAGAACCAAAGTTACCTTGACCGTCAACCAATAAATAACGCATACTCCATTCCTGAGCCATACGTACCATAGCGTCGTAAACTGAGGAATCTCCATGTGGGTGATACTTTCCTAAAACCTCTCCGACAATTCTCGCCGATTTTTTGTGGGCAGATCTTGAGTTAACTCCCAAATCATACATTCCATAAAGTACTCTTCGGTGAACAGGTTTTAAACCATCTCTAACATCTGGAAGTGCTCTTGACACAATAACTGACATAGAATAATCGATGTAAGCTGATTTCATTTCTTCCTCAATGTTAATAGGAATTAACTTTTCTCCTTCTGACATAAGTATTTATATTAAAATTATAATTATTACTAAAACGTGCCAATATACGGCTTTTTGAACTTTTATAACGCTTTTTTGAAGACTAATTTAGATATTTTATTAACAATTTTGTTTACAAATTGGTTATAAATCAACCTATAAATTCTTTTATTTTCCATTTATTTTTCGTCATTTAGCAATATAGTATGTTTATTAGGTATAGTTTTTGCTTTTACCTATACAATTTTGTACTTTTACTAATATTATTAATGCAGTATGGACGATAATTTTTCACCAAGAGTTAAAGATGTAATTTCCTTTAGTAAAGAAGAAGCTTTGCGTTTAGGTCACGATTTCATTGGCACTGAGCATTTAATGCTTGGTATTCTTCGTGATGGTAATGGAAAAGCGATAAATATTTTAAATAATTTAGCTGTAGACTTATCTCATCTAAGAAAAAAAGTAGAGATATTAAGTCCTGCAAACCCTAATGGCATTCAAAATATTGAAAAGAAAAACTTACACTTAACAAGACAAGCCGAACGCGCACTAAAAACAACTTTTTTAGAAGCTAAATTGTTTAATAATTCAGAAATAAGTACAGCTCATTTACTCTTATGTATCTTAAGAAATGAAAACGATCCTACTACAAAATTATTGAATAAGATTAAAATTGATTATGAAACCGTTAAAGAACAATATACAGCCATGATGACAAACGAAGACGATTACTTAGAAAATTTGCCAAAAGCTGAATCTTTTAATGACGATTCAGGACAAGATGACAGTTTAAAAGATAGCGGTTTTAACAACCCTCCATCTGGAAATAAGACAAATAAAAAATCAAAAACTCCTGTTTTGGATAACTTTGGGCGAGATTTAACCGAAATGGCTGAAGAAGGAAAATTAGATCCTGTTGTAGGACGCGAAAAAGAAATTGAACGTGTTTCTCAAATCTTAAGTCGTAGAAAGAAAAACAACCCACTTTTAATTGGAGAACCTGGAGTTGGAAAATCAGCTATTGCTGAAGGTTTAGCTCTACGAATTATTAAAAAGAAAGTATCGCGAAATTTATTCAACAAACGCGTAGTTACACTTGATTTAGCAAGTTTAGTAGCAGGTACAAAATACCGCGGACAATTCGAAGAACGAATGAAAGCCGTAATGAATGAATTAGAGAAAAATGATGATATCATCTTATTCATTGACGAAATTCACACTATTGTTGGTGCAGGTGGGGCAACTGGATCATTAGATGCTTCTAACATGTTCAAACCAGCATTAGCTAGAGGCGAAATTCAATGTGTTGGAGCTACAACATTAGATGAGTATCGTCAATATATTGAAAAAGACGGTGCATTAGAAAGACGTTTTCAAAAAGTAATTGTAGAACCAACATCTGTTGAAGAAACCATTACAATTTTAAACAATATTAAACCAAAATACGAAGACCATCATAATGTAATTTACACTCCTGAAGCTATTGAGGCTTGTGTAAAACTAACAAATCGCTACATGACCGATCGATTCCTTCCAGATAAAGCGATTGATGCGTTAGATGAAGCGGGTTCTCGTGTACATATTATTAATATTGATGTTCCAAAACAAATTTTAGAATTAGAACGTCAATTAGAAGAAGTTAGAGAATTAAAAAATACTGTTGTTAAAAAACAGAAATATGAAGAAGCAGCTAAACTTCGTGATGATGAAAAACGCATCGAAAAAGATTTAGCAATTGCGCAAGAACAATGGGAAGAAGATTCAAAAAACAACAAAGTAACCGTTACTGAAGACAATGTTGCAGATGTAGTTTCAATGATGACAGGAATTCCTGTAAATCGTATTGCTCAAACCGAAAGTAACAAATTAGCTCACTTACCCGAACTAATTAAAGGTAAGGTAATCGGACAAGATGAAGCCGTTCAAAAAATTGCAAAATCTATCCAGAGAAATCGTGCTGGCTTAAAAGATCCAAACAAACCTATTGGTTCGTTTATTTTCTTAGGTCAAACTGGAGTTGGTAAAACACAATTAGCGAAAGTTATTGCAAAAGAATTATTCGATTCTGAAGATGCGTTAGTTCGTATCGACATGAGTGAATACATGGAAAAATTTGCTATTTCTCGTTTAGTTGGAGCGCCTCCAGGATATGTTGGATACGAAGAAGGTGGTCAATTAACTGAAAAAGTAAGAAGAAAACCATATTGCGTAGTACTTTTAGATGAAATCGAAAAAGCTCATCCAGATGTGTTTAATATGATGCTTCAAGTTTTAGATGACGGACATTTAACAGATAGTTTAGGTCGCAAAATTGATTTTAGGAATACAATTATCATCATGACTTCAAATGTTGGAGCTCGTCAATTAAAAGATTTTGGAACAGGAGTTGGATTTGGAACTGCTGCAAAAACTGCACAAACCGAGGAACATTCTAAAGGAATCATCGAAAATGCTTTAAAGAAAGCATTCGCTCCTGAATTCCTAAACAGAATTGATGATGTAATTGTGTTTAATGCTTTAGAAAAACATGATATCGATAAAATTATTGATATTGAAATGGATAAATTGTATGCTAGAGTTAAAGATTTAGGATATACTTTACAACTTTCTGAAAAAGCAAAAGATTATATCGCTGAAAAAGGATTTGATAAACAGTTTGGTGCTCGACCACTTAAAAGAGCTATTCAAAAATATGTTGAAGATGCGCTCGCTGAAGAAATTATAACTTCAAAAATTCATGAAGGTGATCAAATCTATATGGACTTAGATGAATCAAATCAAGAACTTACAATAGAAATTAAAAAACTAGAAGAACCAAGCTCATAGCTTGGTTCTTTTATTTGGTATAAATTAGTATTCATATCAAAAAAAATACTACTTTAGAATCTTAATTCATACGTTAAAAAATGTTAGACAAAGTTATTGTAGGTAGTGAAGAATGGTGTTCCTTCCCTACTCTAGGAATTCCAACAATTAAAGCGAGGGTAGATTCTGGAGCCAAAACTTCAGCATTACATGCAATTAATATCGTAACTTTTGAAAAAAATAGCGAAAGTTGGGTGAAATTTGACATCAACCCTATTCAAAATAATGCAAAAGCAGTAATTCACTGTGAAGCTCCACTTATTGACAAACGTGTCGTAAAAAGTTCTAGTGGATTTAGAGAACAACGTTATGTAATCAAAACCAAATTAGAAATTGGTGGAAAAACATGGGAAATCGAAGTTACACTAACAAACAGAGATTCTATGGGATTCCGAATGCTTTTAGGTAGAGAAGCAATGTCTGGAAGGGTTTTAGTTGACCCAGAAAAACGCTACTTATTAGGACAACCGACAACAGAAAAATTAAAAGAATATTACTATTCATCCGAAGAACCTAAAAAAGGATTAAGAATTGGGCTTTTAGCAAGTAATCCAGAACTATATAGCAACAAGCGAATCATTGAAGCAGGAGAATTAAGAGGACACGAAATGCATTTCTTAAACTTGAAATATTGCTACATGAAATTAGATGCTACAAAACCTGAAATACATTACCGCGGTGGAAAAGTATTGAATGATTTTGACGCAGTAATTCCAAGAATTCGCCCTAGCATGACATACTATGGTTGTGCTTTAACACGTCAGTTTGAAGCCTTAAAAGTATTTGCTTTAAATAATGCCGCTGCCATTAGTCAATCTAGAGATAAACTTTTTTCATTGCAGTTACTTTTAAATAATGGCGTTGATATTCCAACGACAGGATTTGCCAATTCACCATTAGATACAGATGATTTAATAAAAATGGTTGGTGGTTCTCCATTAATTGTAAAACTATTAGAAGGTACACAAGGAAAAGGTGTAGTTCTTGCTGAAACTAAAAAAGCTGCAGAATCCGTAATTAATGCGTTTAAAAGTTTAAATGCTAACATCTTAGTTCAAGAATTTATTAAAGAAGCAAACGGAAAAGATTTACGACTATTTGTTGTTGATGGAAAAGTAGTTGCCGCTATGCAACGAGAAGCATTACCTGGTGAATTTAGAGCAAATATTCATTTAGGAGGAACTGCATCGATAGTCAAAGTAACACCTGAAGAGAAAAAAATTGCAATTAAAGCCGCAAAAGCAATGGATTTAAAGGTTGCTGGCGTAGATATCATTCGTTCATCAAAAGGGCCTTTACTATTAGAAGTTAATTCATCACCAGGGTTAGAAGGCATTGAAGGAGCAACTCAAAAAGACATTGCTGGTGAAATGATTAAAGCAATTGAGAAAAACTTTAAATGGAAATAATGTCTAGTATAATTCTTTAAATAAAAACTCTTATGAAAAAACAATATGCAATCCCTTTAGTACTATTCTTTTTAGGAATGGCAATCACAATTATTGGAGCTTTATTCAAAATTATGCACTGGCCTGGCGCTAGCATTATTCTAACTTTAGGTATGCTTACTGAAGCTGCTGCTATAATTGTATTAATAACCATTTTACTAAAAAACATGAAATGAATCCATATATTGACATTGTTTTACGAAGTATAGCTGTATATTTTTTCATGATTGCAGCATTGCGAATATTTGGCAAAAAAGAACTTTCGCAATTAAATACTGCCGATGTCATTTTAATACTTTTAATTAGTAATTCTGTACAAAACGCAATGGTTGGCAACAATTCCTCATTAACTGGTGGATTAGTAGCTGCATTGATTTTATTCATACTTAATTATCTTCTAAAAAAAATAATGTTTACTTCTAAATTTTTTAGACAACTAATTCAAAGTAAACCAGAAATACTGATTCATAATGGAAAAATTGAATTTTCTTCTTTGTCAAGATTAGGAATCACTTCAGATGAAATGCAAGAAGCAATGCGAGAACATGGAATAGAATATTATAAAGATGTAAAGTTAGCTATGCTTGAAATAGATGGTAATATCAGTATTATTTCAGGAAATGAAAATATAAAACAAACGCACCATAAAAGAAAAGTTCATAAAAATCTTGGAACAATAAACTCTTAATGTATGAATAAAAACAGACTTGAAGCCTTTAGTGATGGTGTATTAGCAATCATAATTACAATCATGGTCTTGGAATTTAAAGTTCCAAGTGACACTACCTTTGAGGCTGTCATCAAATTATCTCACAAGTTTTTAAGCTATATTTTAAGTTTTATTTATGTTGGAATTTACTGGAATAACCACCATCATTTAATTCATTCAGCAAAAAATGTAAACGGAAAAATACTTTGGGCAAATTTACATTTATTGTTTTGGCTATCATTAATTCCATTTGCAACAGCTTGGATTGGAGAACACCATTTTGCCGCTTTTCCTATGATGCTATATGGAATTGTATTACTAATGAATGCTTTAGCATATTTTATTTTACAAAAATTAATTTTAAACGACCATGGAAAAGATTCTGCTCTTTCAAAAGCTATTGGAAAAGATTACAAAGGAAAAGCTTCTGTTATTTTGTATTTAATTGCAGTGTTTATGACCAAATATAGTGTTGAAGTTTCTGGAAGTATATATATTTTAGTGGCTTTAATTTGGCTAATTCCTGATAGAAGAATTGAACGAACTTTTAACGAAAACAAATAAAATATGCTCTTAGTTAGTAAAATTATTATTGTCATTATAGCGATATTTCACCTATATTTTTTATGGTTAGAAATGTTTGCTTGGACTACAAAGGCAAAAAAAGTTTTTAGAAGTTTACCAGAAGATTTGTTTGAAAAAACAAAAGTTTTAGCAGCAAATCAAGGTCTATATAATGGCTTTTTAGCTGCTGGGCTAATTTGGTCAATATTAATCTCCGATGAAGATTGGAGTAAAAACATTGCTTTATTCTTTTTAAGCTGTGTAATAATAGCCGGGATTTATGGCTATTATTCAACGAAATCCAAAAAGATTTTTTATGTTCAATCTATTCCAGCTATTGTCGCAGTAATTACACTTTTTATATAAAAAAAACACCACTAGGTAGTGGTGTTTTTTTTATAATCTTACAAAGAATTATTTGATAATTTCAATTTTTAAAGCTTCTTCTCTGTTCACACTATCAAAAAAACCTTGTTCATTCATCCAATCATCACTAAATACTTTACTCATGTATCTTGAGCCATGATCTGGGAAAATAATTACAACTTTACTGTTTGCATCAAATTCACCTTCTTCAGCAAATTGCTTAACCGCTTGGAAAGCAGCTCCAGAAGTATATCCTACAAATAATCCTTCTTTCTTTACAATTTCTCTAGCAGTATGTGCACTATCTTCATCAGATACTTTGATAAATTTATCAATAATATCAAAATCTGTAGCAGTAGGAATTAAATTTTTCCCCAAACCTTCAATTCTGTATGGATAAATTTCATCGTTATCAAACTCTTTAGTTTCGTGGTATTTTTTCAAAACTGAACCAAAAGCATCTACTCCTAAAACTTTAATATTTGGATTTTTTTCTTTTAAGAAACGAGCTGTTCCTGAAATTGTTCCTCCTGTACCACTACATGCTACTAAATGCGTAATTTGTCCAGCTGTTTGTTCCCAAATTTCAGGTCCTGTAGAATTATAATGTGCATCTACATTTAAATCATTAAAATATTGGTTAATATAAACCGAACCTTTAGTTTCTTCATGTAATCGCTTAGCAACATTATAGTAAGAGCGTTCATCATCCGCAGAAACGTGTGCAGGACAAACATATACCTTTGCTCCCATTGAGCGCAGCATATCAATTTTATCCTTTGATGATTTTGAACTTACAGCTAAAATACACTCATAACCTTTTATGATACTTACCATTGCTAAACTAAATCCAGTATTTCCAGATGTAGTTTCAATAATAGTATCGCCTGGCTTCAAAATGCCTCTTTTTTCTGCTTCTTCAATAATGTATAATGCAATACGATCTTTTGTAGAATGTCCTGGATTAAAAGCTTCAACTTTGGCATAGAAACTTCCTGATAAAGATTCTGCTACCCTGCTTAATTTGATTAATGGCGTATTACCGATTAATTCCAAAACATTATTATAGGCTTTTATTTCTTCTTTCATAAAAAATAAATTATTTGAGGCAGGTAATTTTTAGTTACCTCAAAACCCTGCAAATTTAACAAAAAAAGTTTAATTACTTCTTAATTTTTTCTAAATCTAATAAAAAAGTAAATTCTTTAGCTAGTTCTTTTAATGCTTCAAATCTTCCTGAAGCTCCTCCATGCCCAGCATCCATATTAGTATCTAAAAATAATTGTTTATCATTTGTTTTCATGACACGTAATTTTGCAACCCATTTAGCAGGTTCCCAATATTGTACTTGTGAATCGTGCAAACCTGTTGAAACATACATATTTGGATAAGCTTGAGCCTTCACTTGATCATATGGTGAATAAGACAACATATAATCATAGTATTTTTTTTCATTAGGATTTCCCCACTCGTCATACTCTCCAGTAGTTAATGGGATTGTATCATCTAACATCGTTGTTATCACATCCACAAAAGGAACCTGTGCAATTACTCCATTATATAATTCAGGATTCATATTAACAATTGCACCCATCAATAAACCTCCTGCAGAACCTCCTTCAGCATATAAATGTTCTGATGAAGTATATTTTTCGGCTATCACAAATTTTGAACAGTCAATAAAATCGGTGAAAGTGTTAATTTTCTTTAAAAGTTTTCCGTTCTCATACCATTCTCTTCCTAAGTCCTCGCCTCCTCTAATGTGAGCAATTGCGTAGATAAATCCTCTATCCAATAAACTCAAACGAGTGGATGAAAAATAAGGATCCATTGTAGCTCCATATGAACCATAAGCATATAACAACAATGGATTTTTACCATCTTTTTTGATTCCTTTTCTATACACCATTGAGATAGGCACTTTTGTCCCGTCAGTTGCGGTTGCCCAAACTCTTTCTTCGATGTAATTGTTCTTATCGAATTTTCCACCCAAAACTTCTTGTTCTTTCAATACTTTTTTCTCCTGAGTACTCATGTTGAAATCAATCACCGAAGATGGTGTTGCCATAGATTGGTATCCATAACGAAGAATTTCAGTATCAAAATCTACGTTAGTTGTAGTGTATGCTGTATAAGTTTCACTTTCAAATGGTAAGTAATATTCTCCTTTTCCGCTCCATGGCATAATTCTAATTTTATTCAAACCATTAGAACGTTCTTCAACTACTAAATAATCTTTGAAAATTTCGATTCCTTCTAATAAAACATCTTTTCTATGTTCAATTAAATCTTTCCAGTTTTCGGCAGCTGTTGCAGTTTCTGGCGTTTTCATTAATTTGAAGTTGGTTGCTTTGTCTTTGTTAGTAACAATATAAAAGCTATCACCATAATGCGAAATCGAATATTCTAATCCACGTGTTCTTTTTTGGAAAATCTTAAATTCACCATTCGGGTTTTTTGCATCTAAAATTTGATATTCAGAAGTTAAAGTACTTGATGAACCAATTACTAAATACTTTTTTGATTTTTCCTTATAAACAAATGTACTAAAAGTATCATCTTTTTCATGAAAAACCATAACATCTGTTGAAGCCTCTGCTCCTAAAGTGTGCTTATAAATTTTATCAGAACGTAAAGTTTGCGCATCTTTACGAGTATAAAACAATGTTTTATTATCACCAGCCCAAGTTGAACCTCCTGTAGTGTTTTCTAATTTAACAGGTAGTATTTCACCCGTTTCAAGATTTTTAATTTGAATCGTATATTGTCTTCTTGATACCAAATCAATACCATAAGCTACCCATTTGTTATCTTCACTGATGCTTATTCCTGATAAATTAAAATAAGATTGTCCTTTTGCCATTTCGTTGCAATCAAACATAATTTCTTCTTTCGCATCAAGACTTCCTTTTTTTCTTGAATAAATTGGATAATCTTTTCCAGTTTCATAACGTGTAATGTAATAATATCCATTGTACAAGTATGGTACAGAACTATCATCTTCTTTAATACGTGATTTCATTTCCAAAAACAATTCGTCTTGAAATTGCTTTGTATGTGCTGTAGATTTTTGATAATATTCGTTTTCTTTATTTAGATAATCAATAACTTCTGGATTCTCTCTTTCGTTTAACCAATAATAGTTATCAATCCTTTTGTCTCCGTGTTTTTCTAAAGTTTTAGGAACTATTTTAGCTACAGGAGGAACTATTTTATCTGACATTTTATTTGTTTTATTTTGACTATAAACTGGAGTAAAAATAACACAACCCAAAAGAAAATACGTGATTTTTTTCATGAAGTTTTACAATAATTATTAACTGCTAATTTACTATTTTTGTCCGAATAAAAAAATAATAATCATGTTTGGAGACCTTATGGGAATGATGGGTAAATTAAAAGAAACCCAACAAAAAGTAGAAGAAACAAAAAAGCGTTTAGACCACGTTTTAATTGATGAAAAAAGTACTGATGGATTACTTGAAGTTACCTTAACAGCTAACCGAAAAATCAAAAATATAACTATTAGTAATGATTTGCTTCAAGACAAAGAAATGTTGGAAGACTATTTAATTAATGTTCTTAATAAAGCTATCGAGAAAGCCACTAATGTTAATGAAACAGAATTAGCAGCTGTAGCAAAAGAAGGTATGCCAAATATTCCTGGAATGGATATGTTTAAATAATTCCCATTCCTAAAGCAATTGCAACTAATAGCAATAAAACAGCAACAAAAAATTGGATAAACTTAAGGGTAACTTTCTTTAATAGTTGGTTACCCAAATATGCGCCAGTAATAGCACAAAGTGTTGCCGAAATCAACAATACTTTATTTTCATACAAGGTATAAGTCGTTATTTTTGAAGCGTAAACACTTAAACGCGTAAAATCAATAAACATCGAAACTACAATTCCTGTAGCGATGAAACTTTCTTTGGACAAACCAGCTTTTATCAAAAATGCACTTCGCAAAGCACCCTGATGTCCAGAAAGCCCACCAAAAAATCCACTTAAAATTCCGCCTAAAGGCAATTTATCTTTTCCAAATTCCAATTTACTTAAGTAAGGAATCAAGTCTAAAAGAGCAAAAATCACTAATAAAATCGCTATGATGAATTTTATGGGTAAAACCTTCCACTCTTTTCCAAATAACGAATAACTAAACAAAGGTTGCAAATCTGAAATTTGCAACAACAACCACGAACCTAACATTGCAGCAAAAATGGCTGGAATTCCGAATTTTAGTAAAACTTCTTTATTCGCGTGCTTTCCAACTAAGAAAAACTTAAATAAATTATTAGCAAAATGAACCAATCCACACAAACCTATTGCAATATCAACTGGAAAAAACAACATGAAAACTGGAGTTAATAATGTCCCTAATCCAAAACCTGAGAAAAAGGTCAGAATAGCGGTTAAAAAAGCTACTATTGATATGATTATGATTTCCATAAAATTTTTGTTTCAAGTTTCAAGTTTGATTTTATAAATTTCTCTAACTTTTATTAATCTATGTTCCAAAAATTAAAAAGTCAATTTAGAAAACACTTCCATCACATATTCGTGCATAACTTCTTTATAATCTAAATGCGTAACAATACGAAGCTTTCCATGCCCCATTGAACTAATCGCAATACCTTTTTGCTTTAATTTCTCCATAAAAAGTTTTTCATCTACAAAAGGTTGTAAGCCAAAAATCAAAATATTGGTTTCCACAGGTTCTACATTGGCAACCCAAGGCATTTTTTCTAATAAACCGCCCAATTCTTTAGCTCTTCTATGATCAATTTCTAAACGACTGATGTTATTCTGCAACGCAAATAATCCAGCCGCTGCCAAATATCCAGATTGACGCATATTACCGCCAAAAATCTTACGGATTCTCAAAGCACGATGCATATCTGCTTTACTGCCCAACAAAACCGAACCAACTGGTGCACCTAATCCTTTTGACAAACAAACTGAAATGGTATCAAACAATTCACCAAACTGCTTTGGATGTTGTTTTTTAGCGACTAAAGCATTCCACAAACGTGCACCGTCTAAATGGTATTTCAAATTATTCTCAATGCAAACTTGCTTAATTTCTTGTAAAGGTTGTAAATCGTAACAAGCGCCACCACCTTTGTTTGTAGTATTCTCAATGCTTACTAACGAAGTTAAAGGTGCGTGATAAAATTCAGGATCATTGATTCCATTTTTAACTAAATCAGCTGTAATCATACCGCGATTTCCATCAACTAAACAACATGAAACACCACTGTTAAATGATGCTCCGCCTCCTTCATAATGATAAATATGCGAGTATTTATCGCAAATTACTTGTTCTCCTGGTTGTGTATGCAACTTAATCGCCGTCTGATTTGCCATCGTTCCTGAAGGAAAAAATAAGGCTGCTTCCATCCCAAATAAGTCCGCCAAAGTTTCTTCTAACTCATTGACTGTTGGGTCTTGTTTATATACATCATCACCTACTTTAGCATTAAACATTACGTTTAACATCTCAACTGAAGGTTTGGTTACTGTGTCGCTTACTAAATTTATTTCCATAGAATAAAAAAGAATACCTATTTTTGTTGTGTAAAACTACAATATTTATGATAAATACAGAACAAGTCAGAGATATTATTGATCGCCTTGGTGCGTTAAGGAGGTATCTTTGACATCGATGCCAAAACGATTGAAATAACTAACGAAGAAGAAAAAACCTTTGCTCCAGATTTTTGGAACAATGCAAGAGAAGCTGAAATTATAGTACGAAACCTACGTTCTAAAAAGAAATGGGTAGAAGATTATAATAAAGGAATGGATCAGGTAGAAGAACTTCAAATTATGCTGGATTTCTTTAAAGAAGGTGCTATTTCTGAAGAAGAAGTAGAATCGTTTTATACCGAAACCATTAATCATATTGAAGATTTGGAATTTAGAAACATGTTATCCGATGAAGGAGATAGCATGAGTGCCGTATTGCAAATCACAGCAGGTGCTGGTGGAACTGAAAGTTGTGACTGGGCATCTATGTTAATGCGAATGTATTTAATGTGGGGCGAAAAACAAGGTTACAAAATCAAAGAATTAAACTTTCAAGAAGGTGATGTTGCTGGAATAAAAACTGTTACTCTTGAATTTGAAGGCGAATTTGCTTTTGGTTATTTAAAAGGCGAAAACGGCGTACATCGATTGGTGCGAATTTCTCCTTTTGATAGTAATGCAAAACGACATACTTCATTTGCTTCAGTATATGTATATCCTTTAGTAGATGATACCATTGAAATTGAAATCAATCCTGCTGATATTGAAATTACTACAGCTCGTTCAAGCGGTGCTGGAGGTCAAAATGTAAACAAAGTAGAAACTAAAGTTCAACTGGTTCATAAACCTACAGGAATTCAAATTCAATGTTCAGAAACGCGTTCACAACACGATAATAGACAACGTGCGCTTCAAATGTTAAAATCGCAATTATATGAAATTGAACTTAAAAAACAACAAGCCCAACGAAATGACATTGAAGCAGGCAAAATGAAAATTGAATGGGGTTCTCAAATAAGAAACTACGTCATGCAACCATATAAATTAGTTAAAGACGTTAGAACTGGAGTTGAGACAAGCGATGTAGACAGCGTAATGAATGGAGAAATTGACAAATTTTTGAAAGGATATCTAATGATGATGGGACAAAAAGAGGAATAAAAAAAGAGGATTAACATCCTCTTTTTTTATTTATTAAAATATCTTTTTCGCAACAAAAATGCCACATTTACTAGAATAATCAATGCTGGAACTTCAACTAAAGGTCCAATAACTCCAGCAAATGCTTGTCCGCTGTTAATTCCAAAAACACCAATTGAAACTGCAATAGCAAGTTCAAAATTATTTCCAGAAGCGGTGAATGACAAGGCAACTGCATCTCTATAATCAGCTCCGATTCTTTTAGAAACAAAAAACATTAAGAAAAACATAATTGCAAAGAAAATCACTAATGGAATGGCAATTCTAACAACATCCATTGGTAAATCAATAATCATTTCGCCTTTTAAACTGAACATTACTACAATTGTAAAAAGTAAAGCAATTAAAGTCATTGGTGAAACAAAAGGAATAAATTTCTGATTGAAAAACTTTTCACCTAAATACTTTTTAATAGCAAAACGACTCATCACTGCCAACACAAATGGAATACCTAAATAAATTCCAACTGTTGTAGCAATTTCAGTAATTGTGATGTTTAATTCTAAACCTTTAATTCCGAAAAATGGTAACATAATCTCTAAATAGAAATAAGCATACAAACTGAAAAAAAACACTTGCAATAAACTATTAATTCCAATTAAACCGGCTGTTAATTCACGATTACCTTCCGCTAGCTCATTCCATACGATTACCATTGCAATACAAGGTGCTAATCCAATAATAATTAAGCCTGTCATATATTCTGGATAATCTTTTAAGAAAATTGTAGCCAATAAGAACATTAAAAAAGGACCTACTATCCAAGTGATAAAAAACGAAGCCGATAATAACTTTGGCTTTTCAAACATTTGAGGCACTTTTGAAAAATCAATTTTGGTTAAGGGTGGATACATCATTAGAATCAACCCAATTGCCAACGGAACATTCGTAGTTCCTGATGAAAATGAATTGATAAAATCAGCTGAATTGGGAATAAAATAGCCTATTCCTACTCCAATTAACATCGCTAAGAAAATCCAAAGAGTTAAATAACGGTCTAAAAATCCTAATCGTTTTTTCATATCCTTATTTTATTTGAGAAAATACAAAATACATTTCAGAAGCTATTTGCAAACTTCTTTCTGTGTATTTCTCGTTCATTACATCCGTTCCATCAAATGCTTTTGGATCGTCATATTTAATTGGAAATCTTGCTTCTGCACCAAAAACCATTGGACAACCTTCGTCAGCATTATTACAAGTCATGATAGCCCCAAAATTATTCTTCGGATTAAAATCATCAAAATATGTTTTAGAAAAACAAATAATTGGATGTTGATTTTCATTAAATTTTACTGTATGAACAGGATTTTGTTCTTCACTTAACTTCTGAATTTGAAATCCTTGATTTACTAATGTTTCACTAACTTTTGGAAACATTGCTGTAGCTTCCGTTCCGCCAGAATAACAAAACACATTCTTAATTCCGAATTGAAAAGCCATAGTTTGCGCCCAAATTTGTGACAAATGACTTCTCCTAGAATTATGTGTACAAATGAAATTCAATCGAATTTCTTCATTAGTATTTACTTTCTTTTGAATATAATCTACAAGCGGTTGCAAAACTGATTTACGCTCATCTGAAACTTCAATTTTCACAATATATTCTATGGTTGTTACTAAATTTTCAAACATATTACTTCTTCATATAATGACAAAAAATGAAATTCTGAACCGTGTTAAAAGGCGTTTCATGGTCTTCTGTAAAGCAGTTTTCTAATTCAAAATCTTGACCAAAAACAGCTTCCATTTTATCAACAGAATATTGTGTTATTGGCAAACCGCTGCATTTCAACGGACCATCTTCAGAAAAAGTTCCGATTATTAAGTGCGTATTTTGATTGGTATTTGCAATGACATTATTTTTGTATTGCTCGATATCGCTAGCTTCGGTAAAAAAATGAAAAGACGCTCTATCGTGCCAAACATCAAATTTTTCATCCGAATGAAAGTGTAAACTATCGGAAACTATAAAAGTTACATGTTTAGCTTTTTCACCTAATCGCTTTTTAGCGCGTTGAATGGCTGCTTCTGAAATATCTAACAAGAATAAATTCGTGTAACCTAAATCAAGTAAACTGTCAATCAAATAGCTATCTCCTCCACCAATATCAATGATTTTGGCATCTTTAGCCACTTTACATGCTTGAATTAATTGAATAGAAGTTTTTGGTTCGGTTTGATACCAACTCACTTCATTTTCTGCTTTTGAGGTAAAAACAGTTTCCCAATGTTGTTTTTTAGTATTTTCCATATTAACAGCAACCTGAATCTGGTGAACAACAAGCCGTTTCTTTTGGTTTCCACTCGCCTATTTTGACTTTCATTTTTTCTGGTGGAATACCACAATTATCTTTAGCTAAGCAATCTGTTAATTTTGATTTTAATTTGAAATTAGTTCCATCGAAATCCAAACTGAATTTTCCAATAGTTTCTTTCATTTGATATTCCACTTCGATTTCTAAATCGGTTAAACCTAATGTTTTTTCTGAAAGCTCTATGATGTGAACTAATTTCTCCGGATGCAATCTGTGGTCGTAATCATTGGCTTCCCAAAGTTGAAAATTCACTACTTCTTCTGTTCGAACAGTTCCACCGCAATCGATGAAATGTTTAGATACTTTACCCACTTCGGTAACATGGAAATGACTTGGCACTAAATCGCCGTTTGGCAATTGAAAAGCTATTTGAGAAAGCTTTTTTAATTCGAATTTAATTTCTGACAATTTCATTTTAGATTATTTAGAAAGTTAGATTGTTAAAGGTAAATCTCTAAAACAGTCTAACCATTTTTTTTTAACAACACTTATTTTTAAGTTGTTTATTGATAGAACCAAAATACGTCTCGATGATTTCAATTGTATCTGGATTAATGCAATAACAAATTGCGGTTCCATCAATACTTCCTTTGATGATGTTAGCGTTTTTCAATTCTTTTAAGTGTTGAGAAACGGTTGGTTGCGCTAACGGTAATACTTCTACGATATCCCCACAAATACAAGTATCTACCGACAATAAATATTCTACGATAGCCACTCTAGCAGGATGTGACAAGGCTTTGAACAAGCTTGCCATTTCATTATGTGCTACTGAAAAAGATTCTGATTTTGATACTCCCATGATGTCTATAATTATTATATTGCAATATTACGATAAACAAATATAATACACAATAAAAAATCCCGAAATTTCTTTCGGGATTTAAAATATTTCAGAAAATTAGAGATTATTTACCTCCTTTTTCCATTTTAGCTTTTAATTCAGCAAGAATATCGTTGTTATCACCTAAAGTAGATGTTTGAGCAGCGTTAGTTGAAGTTGTTTCAACAGCAGCTTTAACGTTTTTCTC